>Ga0233425_10010645_pt1 | contig 11078 bp, 5 predicted proteins | sample Watercolumn_Towu_2_FD_181712 | JGI IMG/M metagenome (GOLD analysis project Ga0233425, IMG submission 181712) | Freshwater microbial communities from Lake Towuti, South Sulawesi, Indonesia - Watercolumn_Towuti2014_140_MG | ecosystem: Environmental > Aquatic > Freshwater > Lake | place: Indonesia...
AAGTAGATGTTGCCGCCGTCGCGGTCGCAGCGAGCGAGCACGAACGCGTTCGTCGGCGGCATACAGCGCACGTAAGTGTGGCCGCGCGTCGTCGAGAAGACGATGTGGCCGTCCGGCGTATAGACCGGGTCGAGGTCGTCGAACTCGCCGTCGGTGAGCTGCCGCAGCCCCGTGCCGTCGCGGTTGATCTCGTAGAGGTGAAACGACTTCTCATTGTGCGGCTTGAAGCAGAACACGATGCGCTTGCCGTCGAACGAAACGTCCGGCCGCCAGAACGAGCCGTGCAGCGGCGATTGTGGCATGAGTCGCGCGAGCTTCCCGTCCGGCGCGAGGCCGCTGAGCACCAGCAACCGCGCGCCCGGCACCGCCATGTAGCCGAGCCGGTGCCGCGTCTCGTGCTGCCACTCCTTGCCCGCTGGGAACGGCATATCCACGAAAACCAGTTTGTCGAAGTCCAGCGCAGGGTTCTGGAACATGACGTGGCGCTTGAGTTCGCGGACTTTGAAATAAATTGCCGTTGACGCTTCCGCCTTCTCTAGTTCCGCAAGTTCCTTCGCCACATCCATGCCCAGCCGCGCCGCCAGTTCACGCGTCCATTTGATCTCATCGCGAATCCGCTCCGCCGTCGGCTTGCCATCCGCTTGAAGCAGCCAATCGCGCTCCAACGCCACGCGCGCCTCCGCCACCGTGAGATCGCGCGTCTCCGGCGTCTGCGGCGTAATGTAAGGCGCCACCGCCTCCTGCACCTGCGGACGCCAGACGATGCGCTGGGCCGCCTCAAACATCAGTTCGATCCACTCCGGTGAAAACTGCGCCGCGTCGCCACGCGCCTTCAGCGCCGCCAGCTTCTTTTCGATCGCCGCCGCTTCGTCCCATCGCTTCAGGTCGTCAGCGGTCTGTTTCTTCCGCTGCGCGTCAGTCAGCGGTTTGTATTCCGTCATCATCTCCACCAGCCGGCCCGCGACATCGAGATGGAACTCGTTGCCCTTTGAGCGGAGATAACTGCCCGGATTGGCGAGCGTCCAAAGCTGGAACTGTTTGCATTCCTCCGGATAGTTCGCCTTCAACCGCTGGAGCAACAGCGCCGTCACCTTTGCATCAAGCCGCACGCCTTTCTCGACGGCGTTGCGGCGCGTGCCGGCCAGCGTCTCCGCGAACGACTTGCCCGGCGCGTAGATCGCCTCGACCATCGCCTGCGCCGGCCCCGACGAGCGCGCGAGCGCCTCGACGCCATTGCGGTAAAGCCGACGGATCTCATCCCCCGTCAACGCGTCGGCGTAGATACGGAGTTCGTCCATTTGACCGCGGAAAAGTTCGCCGCCGTTGCTGGAGCCGATACAGCCGCGCGCGGGACCGCCCGCGACGATGCTGCCGGGCCGCGCCAGCGCGCCAACCTGCGCCCCGTCCAGATACACGCGCATCACTTCCCCGTCGAACACCGCTGCCGCGTGGTGCCACAAACCGTCCGCCACCTGCGCCGGCTCGATCTTCGCATCGCACTCGACATAGCCGCTGATGTTCAGGCCGAGCGAAAGGATGCGGCCGTTCTCCTGAAATGAGAACAGCACGCGGTTGTTGCCGTCCTCCTTGCGGAATATCTCGTTGTAGTGATCGAACCCCGCCGGCTGCACCCATGCGCTGAGCGTGATCTTCGCCAACGGACCGAACGCCGGTTTCTCGCCGCAGCGCAGCAAATGCCGCCCCGTGAAGTTCAGCCCGCCATCAAACACGCCCGCGACGCGCTCGAATCCCGCCGCGCCCCGCTCTGCTGCGGCATCGCAGCCGTTGCCGCTCGCGTCGCGGCACACGCTCCCCATTGGCTCGTCGAACGTCCAGTGGGCGATGAGCGGCTTGTCGAGCTTGAGCGGTTCAGCGGGCGCGGCGGCGGAAAACGTCGCGCATGCCGCCCATGCCAGAGATGCCATCACGCATTTGTTCATTGGGGACACTTTTGAAACAGGAGCCTTTGAGTTTTATTAGCCAAACGTATTTTGATTGCTAAAACGACCGGAGATTACGCCGGGGCCTCAAGCCCCGTCAAGCGTGGAAATGACGCGCCGTTCTGACGAGTCCGGTTGCGACCGACGCGCGGCCAGCAGGATGAAAGCGAGGAACCCGCCGATGGCCAGCGCCGCCACGGCCAGCGTCGCGGCGTCCGGCGTGGCCGGCATCGCCCACGGACCGACGCGCAGCGAGATGTAAACATCGCCGCCCCGTCGGAACAGCCAGCAGAGGCACGCGCCTGCCACGCCATGCACCACGCCGAGCGCCAGCACGTTGCGGTTGCGGTCCTCCATGAACGCCCACGACAGGAACGCGCCCAGTATCCACGTCAGCATCACCAGCCACCAACTGTTGATGTGGATCAGGCCGAAGAACAAGCCGCTCAACAACGCCACGCCGATACGCCGCCGCCGCCGGTGTCGCGGGCCGGCGGCGGGGGCGACACCTTTGCGCAGCCGCGTGCCGAAGTAAGAGCAGAAGATGAGTTGCTGGAACGCGCCCCAGAACACGTAACCGAAGGCGTGCCCGGCCAGCCGCGCCGCGTCGAACGTGGCGAAGGCCGCAGGACCATTGACCGCCAGCGCCACAAGCAGGAACGGCGGCAGCAGCACGGCCAGAATTCTGCCTGCCGTCCGCAGCGCGGAACCGAAGTTGTCGTAGCGGACGATGCACGTCGCCCAGAGCCACGCCAGCCCCGCGCAGCCGCAGAGAACGACGGCTTTCCCGCCGAGCGTCTCGCGGAACCGCAGCGTCGCGTCTCGCGGCACGCCAAAAAGGAATCGCAACACGCCATGGCATTGCTGGTAGGCCAACGCCGTGAGAAACGCGATGAACAGGAACAGCAACGCGCCGTAAACCCACCGCCTGGCCGGCGTCGTTGCGCGCAACGCCGCGAAAACGCGCGCCGGACTGCCCAAACCGCGCGACGCTGTTGTGTCGCGGTGCAGCCAGGGGCTGACAATGAGCAGGTAAACCAGCAGCACGCCGGCAAGCGCGCGCGCAATCACGTTGGCCGCCGCCACGCCGCCGAGCACGCCGAACGGGTAGGCCAACGCCCAAAGCGCCGCCAGCAGCAATGTCATCACCGCGAACGGCTCGATGAGGTTCCACCGCCGCGACAGCGCCTCCGGCTCCGGCTGGCCGGCGGTGTTTGGCAAATTGCGGGCTGGCGGACGGGCAAACATCGTCAGCGCGGGAACAGCCCGTCCCAAGTGTATTTCACGAACGGCTCATCGCATGCCGGGCGGTGGCGCGAGGCGTTCGCGATCCAGAGCGTCAATGCCGCCGGCTCGAAGATCGCATCGTGGAGATTCGATTTCATTGCCACCTTCCTTGTGATGATGCGCTGCATTTCCTCCGGCCCGATGCGGCCGTGAAGCTCGCGCACGCGACTGACCAGCAGCTTGTAGCGCTTGCCCTCGCTCAGCAGCACCGCGTCCTCCACCGGCTCCGGCAACAGCGGCACGGCCTCGCCCGGCGCGACAACCTCGAACTTCTCCGGCGTCGCCGCCACGCCGCGCGCAGTGCGGGATTTGCCGTCGCTGACGACGTAGTAGTATTCGCACGTCCGCGGCCGGCGGCGCATGTAGTCGAGCGCCGCCTCCAGTGTGTCGCAGTTTTCCAGCGCGCCGCGCAAGAGCTGCGCCATGGGCGTGCCATCCCATTGGCCCTCGCCGCGCCCGCCCATCTCGCCGATGGCGACCTGTTTCTCGTTCATGCCGGTGACGCTGCCGATGAAGCCCGCGTAGCCGACGTTGACGAACCGCCGCGCGCCTTCGCGCTCGACGGCCATCGTCACCGCTTCGTCCTGGAGGCCGACCTCGGTCATGTAGTCCAGCACGCGGGCGTGGAGCAGCGTGCCGCCGCGCGTCGCCTTGCCAAAGACCGCGAGACCGCTGCAATGGAAGAACTCCGGGAAGATGTTCGCCGCCTGCACGGTCGCCAGCGGCAGGCCCGCGCCGTCGGCGAGGCCACGCATTTCCTCGAAATACTCCGGCGCGATGAACCGCCGCTGCCGCTCCACGAGCTTCGCCGCCTCGTGGAGGAACCACTGGCCTTTTTCGAGGGAGTAGGAGAACCCGACGCCATAGATGACGCGCTCGCAGAGCCGCTTGATGTTTGGCGCGAGCAGCCGGCCGTGTTGCAGGCCGATGTCGTAGGGCTTGCCGCGCAGCCGCAGGACGCGCCGGCCGTCCTTGATCTCCAGCGAACCATTGCCCTCGCGGCGCAGCGCGTCGGCCTCGCGCGGCACCTCGACGAGTTGGAGCGTCAGGATGCGCAAGACGGCCGCGAGGCTCTTGTCGAGGTCCGCGGCTTCAACGCGCGCGGGCGGCTTCGGCGCGCCCGTCGGGCCGGTTGCGAGCGCGGCGGCGGCGAGCGGCTCGCGGCGGAACGTTATCAGCCACTGCTTGTAAAGGACTTCGCGCGGCAGCCCGTCACTGAACGCCACGGCGACGCGCCCGCCATGGAAGTGAACATCCCAGCATCGTTCTCCCTGTTCGTTCCACACGGCCACCCACGGCTGATACCACAACCCCGTCAGCAGTTTCTTCCACAGCGAGAGTTTGGGCAGCGCGTCCGCAACGCCCGCCAACGCGCGGCGGCTCTCGGCCAGGTCGCAGGCCGCGCCGGCGAAGTGGGCCTTTGTTTTTTGGGCTGCGAGGTGCGTTTCAGCGCCGGAGGTCAGTTCGATGAGATGGTTGTCGTAGTTGAATGTCAGCCGGAATGCCGGCGAGTCGGCCCGCGAGAACAACTCCGCCGCGCCGAGTGTGCGCGCTTTCGGCGACAGCTCGCGGACTTCCAGCCGGACGTGCTGGCCGCGCAACCGCTCCGGTTCGCGCAACAGGACGGTGACGTGGTCGTAGCTCGACCAGAGAATCCAGTTCGCCGCCGCCCAGTCCATGACAACCGCGCCCAGCGCGACTGCGGATAGGATGAAGAGTCTGTGTTTCATTTCGAACGGCGTCAGGAAAGTAGCCCGGCGCTTCCGTGTCAGGGAAGCGCAAACCGCGGTTTTTCTTCGCGTGGGGAGGGCGGGGTGGTTTGGGCGCATTGGACGCAGCGGTTCTGAACGCCCGCTGCGACGTATCAGGAGTTTCCTGATGGCAAAATCAGGGATGCCCCGAATGGACGATGGGCGGCGGTTGGCGTTAGCATCGGCACATCGTGGCGATGACATGGTCCAGGTTCATGATGGTGGCTGTGATTGCACTGGCGTTGATGGTGGGCACGCGCTGGTGCATTTTGATGTTCTACACAAAGACCTACGTGCCCACGGACGCGCGCAGTGTTCAGGAGCCTGCCCATCTCATTTCCCCACCCAAGACATCGCCACGGGAGGAAGAATCGCCGTCCAGCACGTTGGCACCCCAGTATCAAGCGGTTCAGACTGCGCGCGGGCGCTGATACTTCCGGCGGCGGACAAAACCTGTTGTTGTCGTGGCCCAGCGCAGTTGCTAGATTGCGCGCTCGAAGCCGGGGTGTGGCAGGCGGCAACTCCGGCGCGGGCGATGGAGATCGGTTGAGCATGGCGATGAACACGACTCTTCAGGCACGGCGGTCGGTTGATTTCGCAAGCCCAAGCGGGCCAACCGGCGTTGCCTCGCCGCTGGATATGAGGTAGAGGGACACGCGCGATGCGAGCGTTTCGGAACCTGCCAATCAAATGGAAGTTGATGTTGGCGATGCTGGCTACCAGCCTCATCGCCCTTGTCCTGCTCGGCTCGGCGCTTTTTTTCGCGGGGCTGCTCCATCTGAGGAATCTTGAGATTCAGGAAACCGCTGCGCTGGCGGAGATCGTCAGCGGCTACTGCGTCGGCGCGCTGGGCCGGGGGGACGCGGCGGCGGCGCAGAGGGCGCTGGCCCACGTGGCCGCCGATCGAATCGTCGAGGATGCCTGTCTTTACACCACCGACGGCCGGCTGCTGGCGCGCTACGCGCGGCTCACCCCGCCTCCACCTCCACCGAAGGTCGCCATGCCAGGGGAGAGCTTTGTGGGCGACCGGTTGGAGCTGTATCGCCACGTCAAACAAGACGGCGTCGTGGTGGGCACCGTTTACTTGCAGACGAACACCTGGCTCATGTGGGCGCGGTTGAAGAACTACTTCGGCACGGGTGTCGTCGTGATGGGGATCACCATGCTCGTGGCGCTGATCTTCGCCAACCGGCTGCAACGGTTCTTCTCCAACCCGATCCTCGAACTGGCTCGCGTGGCGGAGGCGGTCACGACGCAGCGGGATTTCACCCAACGAGCGGCGAAGCTGAGCGAGGACGAGACCGGCCTGCTCACCGAGGCGTTCAACAAAATGCTCGCCATCATCCAAGAGCACGACAGCGGCTCGCGGGCGTCGCAGAGCCGGATGGAGAAACGGATTGCCGAGCGCACCGTGGAGTTGCGCCGGGTCAACGAATCGTTGCGTGAGAGCGAGGCGCGGTTCCGGGCGGTGTTCGAGCAGGCCATGGACGGCTTCCTGCTGGCGGACGTGGAAACCAAACAGTTCAGTCTGCCCAACCCGCGGATGTGCCAGATGCTCGGCTATAGCGCCGAGGAGATCGAGAAACTGTCAGTGGCGGACATCCATCCCGGCGAGGACCTGCCGTGGGTCTCCGAGATTTTCGCGAGGCAGGCAGCCGGGGAAACCGGCCTGGCGTCGGAGGTGCCCATCCGGCGCAAAGATGGCTCGGTCTTCTACGCGGACATCAGCTCCCGCTCGCTGGAGGTGGGCGGCCGGAAATGCCTGCTCGGCATCTTCCGCGACATCAGCGAACGCAAGCAAGCCAAGGAGGTGCTCCAGCGCCGTCTGGAAACCGAACGATTCGTAGCCTCCGCTTCCAGCCAGTTCGCCAACGCCGCCGCGCCGGAACTCGACGCGGTCATCAACGGCGCGCTCGCCGGCATCGGCCATCTCATGCAGACCGACCGCTGCTTCCTGTTCAGCGCCTCCGAGGACCTCGCTATTGCGGACAACACCCACGAATGGTGCGCGTCCGGCGTGCAGTCGCAGCGCCAGCAACTGCGCGATGTGCCCACGGCGGCGTTCCCGTGGCTGCTGGAGCGGTTGCGCGATGGCGAGCCGTTGCTGCTGTCCCGCACTGCCGACCTTCCGGCGGAAGCGGAGGCGGAGCGGCGCATCTGGCGGGCAGGCAATGTCCAATCGGTGGTTTTGGTGCCGATTCGCCACGGCGGCGAGATAGTCGGCTTCATCGGGTGTGATGTCGTGCGGGCCGAGCGGCATTGGTCCGATGAGGAAGTCCGGTTGTTGCGGACCCTCGGCGAACTGATCACCAACACCCAGGCCCGGCTGCGGGCCAGCGAGGCGTTGCGGCGCAGCGAAGCCAACCTGCATATCGCCCTCGACGCCGCGGAACTGGGGCCGTGGCACTGGAATATCGTCACCGGTGAGTTGTTTGAGTTGTTATGGTCGCCGCAGTGCCTGGCCCTCTACGGCCTGCCCGCCAACACCGCCATCACCTACGAGCGGTTTCTGGAAGCCGTCCATCCCGATGACCGCGAGAGCGTCCGGGAGGCGTTGCGGGAGGCGGTCGAGAACCGCAGCGAATACATGATCGAGAAACGTGTCGTCCTGCCCGACGGCTCCGTGCGCTGGACGGCCTCGCGGGGCCGTTGCGCCTACGACGAGGCCGGCCAGCCGCTGCGCATGGACGGCGTTTCGTATGACATCACCGAGCGCAAGGAAGTGGAGCAGGCGTTGCTGGAGAGCGAAGACCGCTACCGTTCACTCTTCGCGTGCAGCCTGGACGCCGCGCTGTTGGCGACGGCGGACGGACGTGTCCTCGCTGCCAATCCCGCCGCCTGCCGGATGTTCGGCATGTCGGAGGCCGAGTTGATCCTGATCGGCCGCAACGGCATCGTGGACCTCTCGGATCCTCGGCTGAAACCTGCCGTAGAGGAGCGCAACCGCACCGGCCGGTTCTACGGCGAACTGACGTTCATCCGGCGCGACGGCACCAAGTTCGAAGGCGAGATCGCCTCGGTGATCATCCCCACCCAGACAGGCGACGACCGCGCCAGCGTCGTTATCCGCGACGTCACCGAGCGCAAACGGGCCGAGGCGGCGCTGGCGAAGAGCCGGAGCCTGCTCTTGGAAACCGAACGGATCGGCAACGTCGGCGGCTGGGAGTTCCACATGGACACGCTGGCGCTGACGTGGACGGAGGAAGTTTACCGCATCCATGAAGTGGACGCCTCTTTCAAACCGACGGTGGAAAAAGGCGTCAACTTCTACGCGCCCGAGTCCCGGCCGGTGATCGAGCAGGCCGTGCGGCGTGCCGTCGAACAGGGCGAGCCGTTCGACATGGAGTTGGAGATCATCACCGCCAAGGGCAACCGGCGGTGGGTCCACGCCATCGGCAGGGCGGACCTGGAACAACGCAGGGTTTTCGGCTTCTTCCAGGACATTCACAGCCGCAAGCGCGTCGAGGAGGCGCTGAAGGCGCTCAACGAGACGCTCGAACAACGCGTGGCCAAGCGCACCGCCGAGTTGCAGCAACGCGAAAAGGAACTGACGGAAGCGCAGCGCGTAGCCCACATCGGCAACTGGACTTGGGACGTCGAAACGGGCAACATGACCTGGTCCGACGAGCTTTACCGCATCTTTGGCCGCGACCCGGCACAGTTCGCGCCCCACATCCGCAGCTACCCTCAAATCCTCACCGCCGAGAGCCTCGCGCGGCGCAACGCAGCGGCGCAGCGCACCATTGAGACCGGCACACCCTATGAGCTTGACTTGGAGATCATCCGCCCGGACGGCGAGCGGCGGTGGATCGTTTCCCGCAGCGAACCTTTGCGCGACGCCAGTGGCCGGGTGGTTCGGCTTCGCGGCACCGCCCAGGACATCACCGACCGCAAATGCGCCGAGGAGGCGTTACGGGCGAGCGAAGAGAAATTCCGCCGCCTTGCCACGCACATCCAGGACGTGCTCTACAGCGTGGACAAGGAAACGCGCGAGTTCCGCTACGTAAGCCCGGCTTTCGAGAAGGTCTTTGGCTACACCGCGAACGACATCCAGAACATGGGCGGCCGCATCGAATTCCTAAGGCAGGTCGTCACAGAATCGGCCACGAGCGTGGACGACCAACGGCGGCGACTCGAACGCCTGGCCTCGCAACCGGAGGCGGGCGTTTGGTTCCGCGACGAGGAATGGTGGCGCTGCAAGGACGGCACGCTGAAGTGCATCGAAGACCGCTGGATGCCGGTTTACGAATCGGGGCGGCTGGTCTCTACCGAGGGATTGCTGTGCGACATTACCGACCGCAAGCGCGCCGAGGAGGCCCTCCGCCAGAGCGAGGAGCGATACCGCTCCCTCGTGGACAACCTCAACGTCGGCGCTTACCGGAACACGCCGGAAGCCGGCGGCCATCTCCTCCAGGCCAACCCCGCCATGGCCCGGATGTTTGGCTTTGAGTCGGTGGATGAATTCCTGAAAATCAACGTCACGGACACCTACCAGAACCCGGCCGACCGGCAGATCTTCCTCGCCGACTTGTTGCGCGCCGGCTCTGTCGCCGCGTATGAACTGCGGCTGAAAAAGAAAGATGGCACGCCCATCTACTGCTCCGTGACAGCCACGGCGCACCGCGGCCCCAACGGGCGAGTGGAGTGGGTTGACGGGATCGTGGAGGACATCACCGAGCGCAAGCGGCTTGAGGACCAGTTGATCGAAATCAGCGAGCGCGAGCAACGCCGCATCGGTCAGGACCTTCACGACGGCCTCTGCCAGCACCTCGCGGGCGTCGGCTTCATGAGCAAGGCGCTGGCCCAAAAACTGGAGGACGCCGCCCCCACCGAAGCCGCCGACGCCCGGACCGTGGCCAACCTCATCCGCCAAGCCATCAGCGAGGCACGCGGCATCGCCACCGGCCTGCATCCTGTGAAGAAGGAATCCAACGCCACCATGGTCGCGTTGCAGGAACTGGCCGCCAACATCGAGAGCATGTTCCGGGTCCATTGCACCTTCACCTGCGACCCACCAGTGCTCATCAAGGACAACAACGCGGCCACCCACATCTACCGCATCGCGCAGGAGGCCGTGAACAACGCCCTCCGCCACGGCAAAGCCAAGCACCTCTGGATCACGCTCGCCGAGGCGGACCATCGCGTCACGCTCATCGTCAAAGACGACGGCAAAGGGATCCCCCAGCCGCTGCCCGCCGGCCGCGGCATCGGCATTGACATCATGACCCACCGCGCGCGGGTGATCGGCGGCACGTTCCACATCGGGTGCGCGCCCGAAGGCGGAACGGTCCTGACTTGCTCGTTCCCAAAACCTCCCGCAACCTGAACGGAGCCGACCATGGTTCTTCAAAACAAAAAATCATTGTCCAAACCGAAAACGAACATCGTAATCGTGGATGATCACCCAATCGCGCGTCGGGGCCTGGCCCAGTTGATCAACCAAGAGCCGGACCTGCGCGTTTGCGCCGACGTGGAGAACGCCGCGCAAGCGATGGAGGCCATCGCCACCTGCCGGCCTGGTCTCGCCATCGTTGACATCTCCCTCAAGGAGGGCAGCGGCATCGAGCTGGTCAAAAACATCAGAGCGCGGTTCGACAGTCTGCCCATGCTGGTCTTCTCCATGCACGACGAATCGCTCTTCGCCGAGCGGGCGCTGGAAGCCGGCGCTCTCGGCTACGTCATGAAACAAGAGCCAACCGAAACTATCATGGTCGCCGTCCGCCGCGTCCTCGATGGCGACATTTACCTCAGCGAGGCGATGACCAACCGATTGCTGAAGAAACCAGGCAGCACCCAAGGCGACGCCGTGCAGTCCCCCCTCCACGCGCTCAGCGACCGCGAGTTCGAGGTTTTCAACCTCATCGGCCAAGGCAAACGCACGCTCGAAATCGCGGAAGCTCTGCACTTGAGCGCCAAGACCGTCGAAACCCACCGCGCACACATCATGAAAAAGCTGAACCTGAAGGGATGGTATGAGGTGGCGCGTTATGCTTTCCAGTGGAACAACACCGGCGTTTGACGCAACGAGTCCCGCTCCGGCTGCTTGGAAACGCTTCTGAAGGCCGGAAAACAAGGGGGTGAGACATCAGGAATTTCCTGA
>Ga0233425_10010646_pt1 | contig 11078 bp, 7 predicted proteins | sample Watercolumn_Towu_2_FD_181712 | JGI IMG/M metagenome (GOLD analysis project Ga0233425, IMG submission 181712) | Freshwater microbial communities from Lake Towuti, South Sulawesi, Indonesia - Watercolumn_Towuti2014_140_MG | ecosystem: Environmental > Aquatic > Freshwater > Lake | place: Indonesia...
TGTGCGTGGCTGGCAATTTCTTGATGCCGCCGCTGGCGGGTGTGCCGGTCGTTGGCGTCGCGCCGGGTTGCGCCGCGCCCGCCGGTTTGTGGCAGGTCAAACAGTTATTGTTCGTGAATCCAAAATCCTTGTGGAATTTTGTGATTTGCGGAACGCCGGTCGCATTGTTCGCGTGACATCCCAGACATTGCGCGCGCCCGGCAATATCGTGAGTGAGATTGGGCGGACCGCCCGCCGCCGTCCGGGTTGGGCTGGGCACCGGCGTCGCCGGCACAGATGGCTTGTGGCACGCGAGACACACTTCATTTTTGCGTCCTGCATGATCGGCGGGCGTTGGGCGGACTTTGTTTGCGCCGTGACAAACCTGGCAATCCGGCGAGCCGCCGATCGGATGGGGAACATTTTTCGGCGGCACACTGGGATCACCGCGCCGGACGGTTGGCGCGGGAAAAACTTTTGCCAATGCCGGCGCATTCAACCCGACGAATTTCCAACTCTGACCGTGACACGCGCTATTTGAACAAAACGACGAGTTATCTTTGCCGCCCGCATTGTTCGTATCGTGACATGCCTGGCACGTTGAATTGAACACGGTGCGATGTTCCGCCAGCCAGGTCGTCACTTTGTGCGAGTCGGGCTCGTCCGCCCGCACCAACGAAATAACCGGGGCGGCGCCATTACTGCCGATAACTTCGGGCAGGGTGTGGCAGATGTTACATTCAAGCCGGATCGCTTGTTTGCTGTCTTCGGTGAAATGTTTACCATCGTGGCAACGGAAACACCCCGCCCAATCGCGATGTCCGATATTGTTCGGGTGCGTCGTCCACGACAAATCCTGGGTCGGAAAGACGAGCGTTTGGTACATCGTCTTCAAGGTTTCGATCGCGGTTTTGATCGCATTGCCATTGTTCTTGGCATAGTCGGCATAGTTCTGCGCGTAAAATCCGTTGAGCGCTTCGATAGATTTGTTCGCGTCATCGAAATTGCGATACGTGCCGCTCAACACTTCGACCGCTTTCTTTTTGATCAACGGGATGCCCACGTCAATTTGCTTGAGCGTCAACGCGTCGTCCACCGCTTGCTCGGGATTGCGGAAGGTGTGCGAAATGCGATTGTGGCAATCAATACAATCCATCCGGTGCTTGGCTGATTTCGCGATCTGGTCCGCCGTCGGTGGATTTTCAATATCCACGTACGTGGTTTGCTTGCCGTTGGCATCGGACACTTGGACCCATGCGATATTTTGCTTGAGTTCATCCTGCGCGATAAATTCAATCTTGTTCTCGATATGCCAATGGATGCCAAAGCCGCGCCCTTCGCGATTTGTGCCGCCGCCGGTTTTCATCATCAGATACGTCGTGATTTCCGTATTCTTTGCATCCGTGTCAAAACGCTTGACGGCTTTGAGCGAATCGGTCGAAAATTTTTCGGGCCAATGACACCGTTCGCACGCGTCACGCGCGGGGAGCATCGAGGATGCGTGAATTGGAAAATGATATTGTCCGCTCGACAAGCGAACGACATGCATCAAATCGCCGGCTTTACGCGTGAACGATGTCGTGATGAAATCGCGTCCGATGTGACATTCGACACAGCTGACGCGCGCGTGCGGCGAACGTTGCCACGCGTTGTATTCCGGCGGCATCGTGTGACATTGCGTGCCGCAAAAAGTTGGACTGTTGGTATAATCCCAGACCCATGGCACGAAGATAATCGCGATCACAAGGACGGCAATCACGGAAATTCCGAAAATCCATTGTCCGCGCGAAACCGGGCGGATGCGTTTCCACAACCTAGGTAGTAAATCCATTTTTCCTCCGAACTTGAAAATTTGGGACAACGGCGATGCGTCGTCGCTCAAGGTTTTTTCCCTTCGGGATGGCATTTAGCGCACGCAATTGCCGTACTCGAAATGCCTTTGGGAGAGTGTTTCGTATCCATATTGGCTTTGGTGTGACAAGTGTAGCAGTTGACCTCGCCGGTATTGCCCTGTGGATGGCACAGGGCGCAACTTCCTGCCGCGCCTTTATGCTCTTGCGGAAATTTGTGGCTGGACATTTTCGCCGGCCGAAAACCTTCGGGGCTATGACATTGCGCGCAACTGCCATTCTGCGATGCATGCACGGCGGGCGGTTTATGGCAGTCACTGCAAATAAATTTCAAACCCGTTAGACTTTTGGTGCCGTGGCATTTGTCGCAATCTACCCCAGCGTGTTTTCCGACGAGTGGCACCGGATGGTTGAAGGAATGTTCCGTCCAGGACACATTTGAAGTATGGCAACGACTACACTGAACCGAAACCCCGTGTGGGCTGACATGACAGGTTTGGCAGTATTCGGGACTGCCAACTTTATTTTTCTTGTGGCACTCTTGACAACTTTCGCGCGGCATCACACCGCGATCGCGCGCCGGGTCGTGCTTGGGAATGTCGCCGCTATGACAACTCGTACACGCCAAAGTCGCTTCACCGTGCGGACAGGTGGTCGGTGTATGGCAGACCGTGCAATCGCGCACGGCATGCGGTTTGGGTGCGGTGGACACTTCGACCGCGGGATTGGCATGCACCAAACGTCCGTGACAATCGGCGCATTGCTCCTTGTCGTGTTTGGAATGGGCGACCCGCAGAGTCGTCCGTACGCTCGCCTCCGGGCGCAATTCTCTGGGATGACAACTCAGACAACTCGCGTCATGCACTTGGGCGCGTTCGGGAATGTGATAATCAGATGACATATGCGTGAGCAGATTTTTCGCGCCGGCGACATTGACCTTGATGACGCCCGCTAACCCAGGATCAGTATGACAGCTGAGGCACGATACCCCATAGTGCGAGGAACTGTGCCATTGATCGTACGCTGGACGGATCTCGTGGCAACCCGCGCAAAAAGTGGGCTGGGATGAAATGTTGACCGTAACCGTTCCGGTAAGTAGGACGAGTCCGACCAGACTGGCGGCAAAGATCCACGCGCGCTTGTTCGCGCGCAAAGAAGCGAGCAACCCTGCCACTAGGCGCGCGCGGAGGTCCGAAAATGAAACGCGTTTTGCAACCGGTTCGGGTATAGCCGTGTCCGACATTTGGATTCCCCCGCTTAAATCAAAATCACCGGCAAAGCCGCCGCGATGACCAGGTAACGCAACACCAGCCCACCCAGGATCACGCTCGAGTCGCTGATGAGGATCCAGTTGGGCGAGAGCGGCTTGCCCAAGACCACTTCGTAAAAGTAAATCAGCATCGGGTCAACGATTCCGAAAAAGACGATGCCGATCCAAAAGTACAAACTATATTCCCCGGTGAGCAACAGTTGGACGCTCTGCGCCGCCGTAACCGAACCGTTCGCCACGATGAAGAGCCAGCAAAAGATAAAGACCGTTTCCGTTACGATCAAGGCGGAGTGAATCTGGTTCACGTAAAAATAACTCTTCGCCAGATGCACACCATCGTGTTCCGCGTGAACGGCGGTAAATTGGGAGTACACGACGCATGCCGCCAAGCCGGTGGACAATGCGGAAACGAAAAAGAGCATCGGCAAGATGGATGTATTCCACAAAGGCACACCGTGCACCACGCCCAGCAAGAGCCCGGTGTAAATCGCAATCGCGAGCGCCAACAATGCGCCGATCTGCAACAAGCGCGTGCGCCAGCGCAATGCCAATGCGCGAAACCAGCGCGCCGCGCGCCAGGGCGGATTGAAGAAATCTACTTCCAGCCAACCCAGGACTAGTGCCAGGGGAATAAATGGCGTCAGTACCCAAACGCCCCAGGTCATTGGCGAAGTCGGATTGCTAATCAACCAGATCAAGCGCCAGGGTTGTGTTCGCCCCGCGCCCAGATCGGCGATGAGAAAAGGCATGCCCAAGCCAACCAGGATGCCGCTCAGCACCAAGCCGGCGCGAATCAAGGGGCGGAACATCACCTTGTTGTAAATCTCCGCGACGATTGCGGTGAGAAACGCGCCCGCGCCCATCCCGGCGAGAAACAAATACATTGCGATTGGAAATCCCCACGCCATAGTCAGCATCTCCTCCGCGAAACGTTCGTTCCAAAGGTTGCGCGTTCCGCGATCATCGCACGTAATACAGACTCGGCTCTGTGCCCAAGTCGGGGCGAAGTTTCGTGGCTTTGAGCCGCACCACCAGTTTCGAAATCTCGCTGTCCGGGTCTTCGAGATCGCCAAAGTAACGCGCGCTGGCGGGGCAAGCCACCACACACGCCGGCGCAACACCTTTTTCGACGCGGCGATAACACAACCAACACTTTTGCGCGACGCCGCGTTCCTCGTTGAAAATGCGCGCTTGATAGGGACAGGCGACCATACAATACTTGCAACCGACGCATCGGTCTTCGTCAATCATCACGATACCGTCTTTGCGTTTATAGTTCGCGCGCACCGGGCAAACACTGATGCAGGGCGGTTTATCGCAATGCTGACATTGCACCGTGAGAAACCACTTGGTTACGCTCGGAAACTTGCCGCCCTCGACTTCTTGCACGCGCAACCAGCGTTCGTACGGTTCGAGTTCATTTTGCATTTGGCACGCCGTGGTGCAAGAACGGCATCCCACGCATTTCGTCAAATCAATCAGCAGAGCATATTTGGGCATTTTGATCTACCCCCGTTTCACCGTTACAATCGTCTCCGCGAGCGCCGCGCCGCCGGCGATTGGCTCGGCGCGAATTCCTACGAGCAAATTATCGTTGACGCCTTTGCCAAACGAGAGCTTTTCGCTTTTAACCGTGTGCCCGTACCCGTGCGCGAGCCAAACCGCTTCGGGATGAATCCCCTCGGTTAATTTTGCCTTGACGCGCACCTCGCCAATCTCCGCTTGCACGATGACCCACCTGCCATTCTCAATGCCCAGGCGCGCCGCCGGCGCGGGATGAATCCACAATTCATTTTCGCCACTGAGCGCCGCCAAGTACGGATTGTTCTGTGTGCTAGTGCCGGTGTGCGCAAATTCATGCCCGGTCAACAAGCGAAAGGCATGCAAACCTGGTTCTGTGCGCGGCGGTTCATATTCCGGCAACGGATCAAAGCCGGCGTGCTTCAACGCCTCGCTGTACAATTCCACTTTGCCGGAGCGCGTCTCAAAGCGCGGCGTTCCATACGATGCGTGCTTCGCGCTCTGCCAAACGCCGCGTTTTTCAAACGTCGCGAGCGTCTGATCGGTTGACATCAATTGCATCTCGACCGATTGCTTGACGGTGATCCCAAATGCGGATTCCAGCCCGGTGCTTTTTGCCAAGCCCGCGATGATCGCGTGCGCCGCGCGCGTATCGTAGCGCGGATTCACCACCGGTTGACGCATCGCCACTTCGGGGACCAAGCGCCGGGATACCACGAGCGGATCATCGCGCTCCAAATAACTCGACTCAGGCAAAATGTAATGCGCGAGCTCGGCAGTCTCGCTCATTTGAACGTCAATGACAACCAGGAGTTCCAGTTTCGCCAACGCTTCTTCCACCTGACGCGTGTTGGGAAGCGCGCGCGCGGGATTTGCATGATTGACAATCAAGCCCGCAATCGGATAGGGCTTGCCGGTGAGAATAATCTCCGGCAACTTTTGCGGCAGACCGTCCGTCATTCCGGCAAAAGGATATTGCCCGTCGCCAACTCCATCAGCGCGTTTAGCCGTTACGGGCGGCAATGCTTTGAACGGCAATGCCGACAACGGCGGCTTGGGTGAAAAAAGCAATCCTCCGCTCGCGCCATAATTTCCCAACAACGCATTGAGGCAAAGCGCCGCGCGCGCGGTCTGAAAACTGTTCGAGTACAGACTGCCCCAAGCGCCGTGCCAACTCAGGTCAACTCCACACGCCGGCTTTTGCGCCGCCAATTCGAGCGCGAGCCGGCGAATCGTGTCCGCCGCCACATCGGTGATGTGCGATGCCCAGCCCGGCGTTTTGTCTTGCACGTAATCCGCGAGCGTTTTGAATCCGACGGTGTGATTCTCGACGAAAGAAGTGTGGTAGAGTTTTTCGGAAACCAGGACGTTGATGAGCGCCAACAGTAACGCGCCATCGGTGCCGGGCTTGATCGGAATCCATTCATGCGCCAGCGCCGCCGTGTTCGAGAGTCGGGGATCGAAAACAACAATGTGCGCGCCGTGTTGCTTCGCCGTGGTCAAATGATTCAGATCCGCGGTAAAGATGCTTTCCGCATAATTGCGACCGAAAATGAGGATATAGCGCGAGTTGGGGAAATCGAAAACCGGGATGCCGCCAAGCGTAGTTTGACACGCGGCATCGCGACACGCGCGTCCCAGACTGGTGCTGGCAAAAATGTTGGGCGAGCCAAACGCGCGCATAAATTGGCGGTCCCACGCATCGGATGCCTGGGGATGCCGCAACCATGCCAAGCCCGGCGCGCCAACCCGTTGTTTCAGGGTCTGCAAGCGCGCGCCAATTTCGCTGAACGCCATTTCCCAGGGGATGGGCTCGAAACGATTGCCCACGCGTTTGAGCGGCGACTTGATGCGATTGACTTGGTCGAGCAAGCGCGCGCCGGCGGAGCCGCGCGGACAAATCCGACCCAGACTGTGGGAATGGCGAAAGTTTCCTTCCAGTTTGAGGAGTTTCTGCCCTTCGGTGTAAGCCAGCACACCACAATGGGCTTCGCACATTCCACAAACGGTTGGAACAAGCCGCGGCGTTTCTTCTTTGCTCGCGCTGTCTGCCTGGTCAACCTGCCCCAGGAATGGGCTACCGCAAAGCATTACTGCGCCAAGCGCGCCCGCCGCTTTGAGAAAATTACGACGGCTAATTTTCACCGACATTGGCATCGCCTCCGTTGGCAAACAAGAAACTTGCCTGTTCGATCCAGGTGCGAATCCGCGTGTTCGCCGAACCCGCTCCCCGACTCCTGATCTTGAAATCAAAAAAACCTTTCGATGCTTTGCAAGCTAGCATCGAAAGGCATCCGTTACCTTCTTGGTGTGACGACTGAGCCGGCACCACTGCCGCATCAATCCGCTCACATTAAAACAGACGCAAGTCAAAAGAGGGTCAAAAAGGTGTGCAAGTTTGGTGTTATGCCATCACTTGCTCTTGAGCAATCGCGACGAATTGACAAACACCGCGACATCCGGCAGAGATTGCGCGGCGGCGGCAAGCGCGGGCGTGAGAATGCCGATGGACGCCAACGTCAAGCCCGCGAGATTGAACAATAAACCGAACGCGATATTTTGCTGAATCGTCCGAAACGTTCGGCGCGCCAGCCGCACCGCGACCGGCAGGTGACTCCAATCGTCCGTCATTAGCGCGACGTGCGCCGCGTCCATCGCGACATCCGTGCCGGCGACGCCCATCGCGATTCCGACATCGGCTTGCGCGAGCGCGGGCGCATCATTGATGCCATCGCCGATCATCGCGACGCGCTTGCCGCGCCTTTGCAAATCGCGCACGAACGCGATTTTGTCGGCGGGCAACATTTCCGCGCGATAGGCGACGCCAAGTTGATCCGCGAGCGCGGCGGCAACGCGCGCATTATCGCCGGTGAGCAAAATCATTTCGCGAATCCCGGCGCGGCGCAATTCCTCCAACGCGCGCGGCGCTTCATCCCGCACGACATCCGCGACCGCGATCAATCCCGCGACACGATGATTGTCCGAAAGATACATCACCGTTTTCCCGGCGTGTTCCAATGCATCGGCGCGCCGCGCGAGCGATTCATCCATCACGATTGCGCGCGCATCCATCAACCGCCGATTGCCAAACGCGATTTGATTGCCGTTCAAGCGCGCCAGCACACCTTGCCCCGCGATCACCTCGAACGATTCCGGCGCGGCGACTGTGATCCCGCGCGCGCGCGCCTCATCCAAAATCGCGGACGCGAGCGGATGCTCGGAATATTTTTCCGCGACGGCCGCGAGCCGGAGAATTTCAGATTTCATATTTTGGATTTCAGATTTAGCACTGTCATCCGTCATTTCGAGCGAAGCGAGAAATCTCGCTGTTGGGTCGAGATTTCTCGTCGCTTCGCTCCTCGAAATGACAGGCGCGCCCGAGTTCTGCGATTGTGAATTTGAAATCTGAAATCTGAAATCTGAAATCTCCACATCGGTTACGCGCGGTTTGCCAAACGTCAACGTCCCGGTCTTGTCCATCACAAGCGTATTGACTTTGGCGAGCGCTTCGAGATACAACCCGCCTTTGATCAAAATGCCTTGACTCGCCGCGCGTCCGACGCCCGCGACGACCGCGAGCGGCGTCGCGAGCGCAATCGCGCACGGACAGGCGACGACAAGCACAGCAATCGCGTTCGTCGGATTTTGGGTAACGAGAAAGGTGAGCAATGACACGCCAACCACGACCGGCAAATACATCGCGCTGTAACGATCCGCGAATTTTTGCGCCGGCGCTTTGGCAGCTTCGGCTTCTTCGACCAGCCGAATAATTTTGCCGAGCATCGAATCGCGGCCAACGCGCGTTACACGCACCTGGAGCGCGCCGCGTTGATTGACGCTTCCCGCGAAAATCGCATCGCCGGCGCGTTTTTCGACCGGGAGCGCTTCGCCGGTGATCGGCGATTGGTCCACCGCGCTCGCGCCTTCGCCCACATTGCCGTCCGCCGGCAAGCGTTCGCCGGGACGCACCACGATCACATCGCCCGCGCGCAACGCGGCAATCGGCGTTTCGATTTCCGCGCCATCGCGCAGAACGCGCGCGGTCGTCGGCGTGAGTGCGACCAGGTGCCGAATCGCCGCGCGCGATTTTTCGGTCGTGAAATTTTCGAGGAAATGCGCGATGCTCATAAAAAAGACAATCAATGCCGCCGAGATAAATTCGCCGAGCGCGGTCGCGGCGAGAATCGCGACGCTCATCAACAAATCCGCATTGATTTGCCGCGCGCGCGCCGAACGAAACGCGCTCGCGAAAATCGGAAATCCGCCGGCGAGAATCGCGAGCAAAACGAGCGGGGGCGGAATTTGTTTAACCGCGTTTTCCAAAATGCCGAGTTGCTCGACGAGCAAGCCGACGAGCGCGAGGAACGCAATCACCGCGACGAACGCGAACCGCGCGGTGCCAGCGAACGCGGAAACACGCGCGCGTCCGGACGCGCGCGGCGCGGCATCGCGCGCCTCGACGCGATAGCCGAGTTCGTGGATCGCTTGGGTGAACGCGCGCGGATCGACGCGCGCCGGATCGTACGCAAAAATTCCTTTTTCAGCAGTCAAAAAAACTTGCGCGGACGCGACGCCCGCGATTTTGCCGACGCGCGCCTCGACATGCGTCGCGCACTCGGCGCAATCCATTCCGCGAATCGTGAGTTCGATCGTTTGATTCATTATTCGACCTTTCGCAAAACCAGGATTCGATATTGTCCGCGCAATAAACTGGGTTCATCGCGTTCCATGCTAACACCCGGCGTATCGGCGAGAATGTCGCTCAACCGACGATTGGGATCCGTGCCCAGCGCGGAAATAATTTTGCCCTGAACGCGCCGCGTCAAAGTGAGTGTGTCGCGCTCGGCAAGAAATTTGTCGAAAATGATCGCGCGTCCGCCGGGGCGCAAGACGCGCCACGCCTCACGAAACGCACTTGCGCCAGCCGGCACAACGCTAAGAATGAGATTACAGACGATCGCATCAAACGCGTCGTCGGCAAACGGCAGATTCTGGGCGTCCGCGATTGAAAACCGAGGCGCATCGCCGCGCGCTTTGGCGCGGGCGCGTGCCAGCATTGCCGGGCTCAGATCAACCGCAGTAACCTGAATTGCCTCGGCGAGCCATTCGAGGTCTTGCCCGGTGCCAACGCCCGGCAGGAGGACGCGTTCTCCCGCGCGCGCCGCCAAAAGCGCGAACGCGCGGCGGCGCGCCCGGCGAAAGAATGGACGGAGCAGAACATCATAGACCGGCGCCAACCATCGGTAAATTTTCAAATTGCGCGCGTTTTGCATTAGCGGACTGCTTTGCCGGGCTGGTGTTCGATGTGCTTGAGCATTTGGCTCAGCATTTCGCTGGCATGCTCATCGTCGAGCGCGTAATGCGCGAGCCGCCCTTCCTTGCGATACTTGACCAAGCCGAGATGCCGCAGTAACCGGAGTTGATGTGAAACCGCCGACAGCGTCATGCCCAAGAGCGCGGCGAGATCGCACACGCATAATTCTGTCGTGGCGAGCGCGGCGAGAATTCGCACGCGTGTCGGGTCGCCGAGCGCGGCAAATGTTTCCGCAACCCGCGCGACCTGGTCGGGCGCAGGCATGTGTTTTTTCGCGCGCCCAACCGCGCGCGTGTTTACACAGACCACCTCGCACACATCGTTCGTTTTTTTCATTCGACGCCTCGATAGTTGAATACTTGCTCAACTATTTCAATTATAGCGCGAACGCCGCCGCAGGTCAAATCGGACGCACTGCACACAGCGACCCGCAGAGAAATAAAAAAAGCGCGGAGACGCATTGTCTCCGCGCTTGGATTTTTCTACGGCAGTTTGTGACACGCGACGCACGTTGCATCGGCGCGCCCCGCATGATCGGCGGGATTTTTCGGACCCGACACGCCGGTTTCGTGGCAAACCTGGCACACACTTCGTCCGGCGTGAGTCGCGGGTAATACTTTGACGCCTCCGCTCGCGGGCGCCGCGCCTGGTTTCACGACGGGTGTTGCCGCACTCGGTGTAGCGACGGTCTTGTGGCACGCGGTGCAGGTTGTATCCCCGCGCCCGCGGTGATCGTCCGGTAATTTTGGCTTGGGTAGCGCTTGATGACACGCGACGCACGTATTGCGTCCGGCGTGATCAACAGGCATCGGTTTGGTTGCGGCGATGCCGGCGCCGGTTGGGTTTGCCACCGGCGCGCGCGGCGTCGGTGTTACCGGCACGTAGGATTGAACTTGCGCGGCGTTGCGCGGCACGGTCGTGATCGCGGTTTCTTCGTACGCGACGAAAAAGTAAAAGCCGACGATCATCACGACCGAAAAGATCACCGCGACCGGAATGAACGCGCGCTCGCGTTGCTTGACGACATCGGGCGCGGGACGCGGATCCGCTTTGCCGCGTTTGATGCGTTCCAATTCCAAGCCGTGCTCCTCCGCCATTTCATGCTCGGACATTTCGCCGTTGAACATGGATTTGTTGAACATCT
>Ga0233425_10010647_pt1 | contig 11077 bp, 9 predicted proteins | sample Watercolumn_Towu_2_FD_181712 | JGI IMG/M metagenome (GOLD analysis project Ga0233425, IMG submission 181712) | Freshwater microbial communities from Lake Towuti, South Sulawesi, Indonesia - Watercolumn_Towuti2014_140_MG | ecosystem: Environmental > Aquatic > Freshwater > Lake | place: Indonesia...
GCGTGTCGACGGCCCGGGCGGACGCCGGGACAGGGTGATGGGTATGAGTTCCCAGGGGAGGGGCTTTTCTGAAGAAAAGTCCCTCCCCCGGACCCCCACCACAAAAGACTTTCCACAGATTCTTCGGATACGCCTCACCTGTTGTGTTGCAGAGAAATTCCTGAAGTCTTTCGGGAAGGGGGTCCGGGGGAAACCACTTTCTTCAGAAAGGGGGTTCCCCCGTGAACGTTTACGATCACTTCAGCGCTTCCCTCGCTGCGCCGAGGTCGCGGCCGAGGCGGATGGTTGCGAAAGCCGCCTCGTCGATGGTCGCCCTGCCCTCGGCGATCAGCGACGCCACGGTCCGCGCGACCCCGGGGCCGAGCATGAAACCCTGGCCGCACATGCCCACGGCCACGACGACCCCTCGCGGCTCGTCGGCTGTATCCACAATGGGCAGGCCGTCGGGTGTCATCGGGTAGAGACCGCGCCAGATGCGCCGCACCAGCGCGTGCCGGAGCCGCGGCACGAGCCCGACCAGCCGCCGGGCCACGATCGGCATGAACTCGCTCGTGGACTCCCGGTCAGTGCCCACGAAGAGCGTGATCGGCGTGTAGCAGAAAATGATCTGCCCCTCGGAGTTCTGGCCGAAGTAGAAGTTCGCCGTCTTGCCCTCGGGGCCGGGGCGGAGGTCCACGACGAGCGGATCGAGGAACGCCTCCACCGGCGCGGTGATGCCCGCCTCGTGACTGTCGGGTGTCACGGGGAGGTCCAGGCCAGCGAGCGCTCCGACCTCGCGCGCCTCGGCGCCGGCGGCAATGACCACCCACTCCGTCTGGTACCGTCCGCGGTCGGTCCGGACCGCGACGACCCGCCCCCCATCCACCTCGATGCCCGTCACTCGCTCGTGGTATTGGAACCTCGCTCCGCGCGACTCGGCGACCCGCTGGAACGCGTTGGCCGCGAGCAGTGGCGAGACCTGCCCGTCGCCCGGCGAGAACGTGCCGCCACGGAGCCCCTCACGCACGATCCCCGGCACCAGCCTCGCGATCTCGTCGGGGCCGACCCAGTCGATCCCGAGCCCCGCGGCCTTCTGGACCGGCAGGATCTTCCGCAGGACGCCCTCGACCCGGTCGTCGAACGCCGGGAAGCAGTACCCTCCCTTCTTCCAGCCGATGTCGATCCCGTGAACCTCCTCGAAGGTCGAGAACACCTCGAGGCTCTGCGTGCACAGGGCGATCTTCGCTGGGTCGGAGTGCGTTGCCCTGACCCCGCCGATCGCGGCCTTGTTCTGCCCCTGCCCCGCCGAGGCCAGCGGATCGATGACGAGCGTCCTCAGCCCGCGGCCCGCGAGCTCCATCGCGGTCGGGCAGCCAACCGAGCCCGCGCCGATGACCACGACGTCCCAGCTCATGTCGCTTTCTCCCCGCCTGCGAGGCCGGCGTAGACATGCAGCGGAAACTCGGCCACGAACGGCCGGACCGTCGGGGTCGTGATCCCCTCGACGCCCTCCTGTCGGAAGAGGCGCAGGATCTCGTCGGTGCAGACTTTGCCGCCGCAGGGACCCATGCCCGTGCGGATCACGGCCTTGAGCGCGTTCATGTCGTGCACGCCCGCCCGGATGTGGCCGAGTACCGTGCTCCGGCGCACGCGAGAGCAGCGGCAGATGATCGGGTCGGCGTCCGAGGGGAGCTCGACCGGCTGCTGGTCGTGGGCTCGCTGAACCGTGATCCCGGCCACGCGGAGCCGGTCGTCGAACGGGACGTCGAGCGCGAGCAGGACCCGGCGATCCTGGTCGTCGCGCTCCCGCAGCGCCACCACGCGGCCACGGCCCACGGGCTCGCCCTCGAGCCCCGTCGTTTCGACATCGGCGCCCGGAAAGACCGCGTCGAGCGGGAGCTCCCAGGGCAGGGTGACGAGGGCCCTGGCGCCCGTCGGGTCGTAGCCCTCGTCAACGAGCACGATGGCGAGCGCCGGGCAGACCAGGACACACCGGCCGCAGCCCAGACACCGGTCCCGGAACCGAGGGAGGCCGGTGATCGTGCCGTCCGGGATGGTGATGGAGCCGACCGGGCAGACCTCGGTGCACGGGTTGCACGGGATGGGTTGATGACACCGGATCACCGGGTAGGTGCTGAGCCCGCGCCGTGGCTCGACGACGAGCTCCGCCGGCGTCCCGGGCTTCGAGCGGAGCACCCGCGCCGTGTCCTCCCACTCGGGCGGCACCTCGACGTCGTGGCCAAGGGACTTCAACACCTGGCGGCCCGCGATCCTGCCGCCGAAGATGGCGGCGCTCGCCTCGGCGATCTCCGAGGCGTCGCCAGCGGCGTGGACCTCCATGCCGTAGCTCCGCGCCTTCTCCAGCAGCTCGTTGACCGGCGACAGGCCGACGGCGACGAGCACGGTATCGACGTCCAGCTTCTGGACGGTCTCGGGCCGCGGCTGCCAGCGTTCGTCGAGCGCGGCGATGGTGACGGCCTCGACGTGGTCGACGCCCACGGCCTCGACAACGGTGTGCGAGGTCCACACGGGCACGCCGAGCCGGCGGAGCTTGTCGAGGTGCACCTTGTACCCGCCGACGTGCGGCAGCGCCTCGACGAGGCCCACGACCTCGATGCCCGCCTGTAACGCATGGTACGCGGCGATCAGCCCGACGTTACCGCCGCCGATCACGAAGAGCCGGTCGGCGGGGCGGACGAGGTCGCGGTTGACCAACGTCTGGAACGCGCCGGCGCCGTACACACCGGGGAGGTCGCTGCCCGCGAACGCGATCGTCTTCTCGCGCGCGCCCGTGGCCACGAGGAGCACCCGCGGCACGACCAGGACGTACTGCCTGCGCCGCACGACACCGACCTTGCGGTCGCGGAACACGCCGACCGCTGTGGCCGAGGGCCAGACGTGCACGGAGGGCAATGCCGCGACCTGGCGCGACAGTATCCCGCCGATGTCGATGCCGCGCGTGCCGGCCCAGCAGTCGCGGATCGAGCCGAAGAACGGGTGGGTCTGGAGCGTCAGCTTGCCGCCCAGCGTGTCCTTGTCATCGACCACGAGCGTGTCGATCCCGCGGCTCCCGAGCTCGGCGGCGGCGCTCAGGCCGGCCGGGCCGCCGCCGATCACGAGCACGTCCGTGGCGACGACCTCGGGCGCGCGGCCCGACGCGGGCTCGTCGTCCAGCGGCAGCGGCGGGTCCCCGCCGAGCGCCTGAACGACCATCCCGGGCTCGACGGCCGTCATGCACGCTTTGACCGGACGGCCGTCGGCCAGCACGAGGCACTGGCCGCACTGTCCGTTGGCGCAGAAGATCCCCTGCGGCCCGCCGTCCTTCGGATGCCGGCCGAAGAGATGCACACCAGCCGCGAACAGGGCCGAGGAGATCACCTCACCCGGGCGCGCGAGGAGCACCCTCCCGTCTCCGAAGTGGAAGGGAACCGTCGCGCGCCCCTCGACCGCGAGGATCGGATGCCGCTCGACTCGCCGAGCCTCACCTTCCATCCACGACCTCCCTCCCCGTCAACTCGATCAGCTCGGTGCCGAGGTCGAGGATCGGGATCGCCGGTCCGGTCTGCCAGCTCCCCTGGGCGACGACGGCTCGCGCGACCGCGGCGACGTGCGGGCTGGCCAGGACCACGGCCGAAGCTCCCGATCGCGCCGCCTGCTCCATCCACGACGTCACCATCCGTCGCAGCGCCGGCCCCTCGGGCATGGTCGCGGGTCCGGGCTCGTCCAGCGTGGCCGGCCAACGCTCTCGGGCGACCCACTCCGCGGCCAGACCTGGGATATCGATGACCGGCATGTCTATCCGCGCTCCAACCTCGGCATACGAGGTATTCATGGTCTCTGCGCAGTGCGGACACGCGGTGACCACACGCTCCGCTCCCGACGCGCGGATCACCTCCGCGTTGGCGCGGGCCAGCACGGCAAAAGCACCGGTCTCGCCGGCATCGAGCAAGGGACGACCGCAGCATCGAGAGCCGATCGAAGCGCCGCGAAGACCGAGGCGCCCGCGGTGCCGGCCCGCGGTACCCACCAGATCGGCGGCTCCGGCCAGGTCCATCCGAAGGTCGAGGCAGCCGGGCCAGAGCACGTCGCCGCCGTCGCATCTCGGCGCCGCCTGGGCCGAGCCGCTGACGGCCTGGACGTGTGCCAGGAGACGAAGACACCGATCGACGAGCATCGGCTCCGGGTCGGGTGATGGGGGCGGCAGGTGCTCGACCTTCCACCTCCCGAGCCGCTCGATGTCGCCAGTGAATTCCTTGGTGACGGTGGCGATGTCCTCGACGTTCCGCACGGTCCGGCGCACGACTCGCCGGGGGGATAGGCCCACGCTGCCGAGCACGTCCCGCGCCCGGGCGACCACGGCCGCGCCCGAGGCGTCGCAGTCGCCTCGCTGGCAGCGATGCCGGCACTCGTCGGGAGGGCAGGCCAGCAGGAGCAGACCGTCGCAGCCCGCGGCGAAGGCCCAGAGCACGGTGGCCAGGTCGAGCCGTCCGGCGCAGGGGAGCGGGATCACACCTTCGAGCGCCGCGGGCCCGACGGCGTGCATGCATCCGAGCCTGATGGGGAACGTCTCCGCGGTCATCGCTCGCCTCCCCTCGCGGCGAACCTGCCGTCGATCAGCGGATGATCCCTCGTTCCCGCCGTCATCGCGTGCTCGGTCTCGCACCGCTCGCAGCGGTAGTCGTTGGCGCAGAGCGCGCCGGGCAACAGACCCATCAGCGAGTAGCGGCACTGCCGCTGCTCGCCCGGGAGCAGGCGGAAGCGCGCGAGCGCCTCGCGTTTCGGGTGCAGGACGCCGGTCGGACAGAGCGCCTCGCACGCCCCGCACCCGATGCACGACTGCGGGTCATCGTAAGGGTGCTCGACCCTGCGGACGTGGCCGCGTCCGGCGAAACCGATGGCGCAGGCGGACACCACCTCGCGGCATACACGCTCACAGAGCCCGCACAGGATGCAGTCGCGCGGCGTCTCGACGCGGTCGAACCGGGTCTGCTCCACGCCGTAGCTCCGGGCCAGCTCGACGATGTTCGGCACGTCGGGCGCGTGCGCGAGCAGGAGCTCGAGCACCAGGCGCCGCGCGCGCCCCACCTTGTCCGTGTCGAGCAAGACCACGAGGTCGGGCAGCGCGGGGTGGTCGCAGGCCGTCGTGAGGCGCGGCCGCCGCCCCGGTTTCCCGGCCTCCACGAGGCACAGCCGGCACGCGCCGTAGGGCGTGAGCGCCTCGTGGTGGCAGAGCGACGGGACCTCGAAACCCTCGCGCCGGAGCACGTCGAGGAGGCTCTCGCCCCGCTCGGCGGTGATCGCCCGCCCTTGCACGTTCAGTCGGATCACCGGACCGTCCCCCCTTCCGCGATCGCGCGCCAGAGCATGCCGGTGTCGTGGAAGCCCGGCGTCAGGTCGATGGCGCCGAACGGACAGGCCGGGACACACCTCCCGCACCCGCGGCACGCGGGGCGATCGACGCGAGCGCTCAGCGTCGCACTCGCAGGATCGGGTTCTGAAGATCCGATGCGGATGGTCACAGCCTGGTGAGGGCACGCGGCCTCGCACCGGCCGCACCCCGTGCAGCGAGCCGCCGCGACCCTGGCGCTGAGCAGCAGGCGTTCGTCGGCGCACCCGGACGGCGCCCGGATGACGGTGGCGCCGTCGCCCCAGGTCGTCACGACTCGCTCGTGGACGCAGTCGGGCATGCACCGGTCGCACTCGACGCAGGGACCGCAACGCAAGCAGCGGGATGCCTCGCGCGACGCGGCCAGGGGCGACACGTCGCCCTCGCTCGTAGGCGGGGCCTGGTCCGCGGCGTCAACAGGGGTCTTCTCGGTGCCCGCGACGCACGGGACGACCAGCTCGGCCCAGGACCTGATCCGGCTCGAGAGCGCCAGGTCGAGCGGCCGGCCGGTCAGGACCCGATCGGCCATCAACGCGGCCCGCTTGCCCGCGGCGAGGGCCTCGACCACGGTCTTCGGCCCGGTCGCGCACTCGCCGGCCGCGAACACGCCCGCGAGCGAGGTCTGGAGCGTGATCGGGTCGACTCGGATCGTCCCCAGTTGGGTGAACACGAGCCCCGGTTCGTTGGAGACGGCGCTCCGGGCGACCATCCTCGTTGCCGCGGCCACGACGAGGTCGGCCGGCATCGTCTGGAGCGCCATCTCGACAGAGGCCTCCTGGGACGCGGCGGAGGTCTCGTACCCGAAGAGCCCGCTCGCCCGGCCGTCGGCGCTCATGTACCCGTGCGGAGCGAAGAGCTCACGCATCTCGACACCCTCGCGCCGGGCCGCGGCGAGGTCCTCGGGATCGGCGGGCCACCTGTCGAGCGGCAGCGCGGCGACCATGGTCACCTTCGCCCAGCCCGCGCGAGCCAGCGTGCGCGCGGCCGCGACCGCGCTCGCCGTGCCGCCGACCACCACGGCCGCGGTCCCGGGCTGACCGAGCCGGCCCTCGGCGGCGCTTCGGAGCAGGACCAGCGGCCGCATGACCCCCGCAGGCACCATGCTCGCGACGGTGGACAACCCCGACTTCCCGGCTCCGGTCGCCAGGACCACAGCCGCGAAACCGGACCGACGCAGCTCCGACACCCCGTCTCCGCCACTCCCGATGACGGCGCCGGTCCGCAGCTCGATCCCCGGGGTCGCCAGGACCGCCGCGATGTCGGCCCGGAGGACCCGGCGAGGCATTCGGAGCTCGGGGACGACCTCGTCGAGGAGACCGCCAGGGCGATCTCGCCGCTCGAAGATGGTCACGCGGTGACCCAGACGCGCGAGCTCACGGGCCGCGCTCAGTCCAGCCGGACCCGCGCCGAGCACGGCGACACGCCAGCGGCTCCAGGCGCCCGTGGCGGGGATCGCCTCGCGCCTGGACGGCGCCGATCCGCTGGCCAGACCAGCCCTCGCGGCGACCTTCTTGAGCCACCGGATCGCCACCGGACGATCGACGTCTGCCCTGCGGCAGGCCGCCTCGCACGGGCGTTGGCACAGATAGCCGCAGACGCCGGGGAGCGCGCACTGCTCGGAGATCACCTGGAGCGCCTCGAGGAAGAGCCCGCGGTGCATCAGGCCAACGTAGCGCTGCACGTCGATGCCGAGCGGGCACGCACGGGTGCACGGCGCGATCGCCGTGGGCTCGGCGAGCCCGAGCTCCGTTCTCAGCGGCTCGAGCTGCGCTCCGAGCCCGGGCAGCGACGTGAGGCTCATGGATTTGAATCGATAAGAAGATCACCACGAGATGTCAAACAGGGCGATCGTCACGCTCCCGGACGGCCACCTCGCGGTAGACCTCCGCGACCCGCGGCACGATCGCGGCGCGCGAGAAACGCGCGGCGACCATCGCCATTCCCGCGCGCCCGAGCTCGAGGGCGAGGCCGTCGTCGTCCGCCAGTCGGCGAATGGCAACAGCCGTGGCGCCGATGTCACCCGGCGGAACCCGGATGCAGCCAGCGTCCGACCACTCGGATGTACCGCCCGAGTCGGCGAGCACGACCGGGGTGCCCTCGGCCAGCGCCTCGACGCCGAGGATGCCGAAGGGCTCCTGCCAGGCGCTCGGCAGGAGCAGGGCGCGGGCACCGTGCAGCGTGCGCCGGAGCTCGTCCCGACCGAGCCAGCCGAGCCGGATGACCCCTTCGACCTCGAGACTGCTCTCGAGCGGGCCGGCGCCGGCCACGAGCAGAGGGTGGCCGGACCCTGCCATCCGCCAGGCGTCGCGGGCGTCGAGCACGCCCTTGTGCGTGACCAGGCGGCCGCCGACGATGAAGCCCGATCCGGGCTCTGGCGGCGCGTCGCCGACAGCGACCCAGGGCGGGAGCACGAGAGCTCCGGGGAGCCCGGCGGCCTCGAGCTCGCGCGCCATGAAGCGCGAGAGGACCGCGACCCGGCGAGCCCCGGCGATCGCTCCGAGCCGGGCCTCGGTCAGCTCGAGGGTGCGACGCCGGTAGGCGTCATCTGGCAGGCACGCGGCGCAAGCCTGGTCCGACATCCGCGAGAGACACCTCTTGCCTCCCGGAAGGGTCTTGCCCATCCCCGGGCAGAACACCCGGTGGTCCTGGACGGTCACCACGGCGCGTCCGGTCGAAACGGCGAGACGTAGCGCCACAGGGTTCATGACGTTCTGGACGTGCACCACGTCGCTCCCGGCGAGCATGGCCTCCAGGTCCGCGAGCCGCGAGGTGGTCGCGACCGGCGACGCCAGTCCTCTCACGCGCGCGGTCGACACGCGATCGGACAGCGCGACGTGCGGATCTCGCCGGCCGAAAGCGACCGTCACCTCGTGGCCCGCCCCGTCCGTGTCGGCGATCACCTGAAGCAGGTGCTGGTCCGCGCCGCCGCGGAGCGACAGCCGGTCGGTGAGGTAGAGGATTCGCATCGCTTGCTCGTGCTATAGGGGATGGCGTGGTTGACGTGCAAGGGCAGGCTCGCCCACCCGACGCGCCCCTCGGCCCCTGCGAGACGCTGGACCGGCTGTCCGGGGGCTGGTGGATCTACCAGCTCCGGAGGGGGCACCGGTACGCGACCGACGACGTGCTGACCGCGTGGGCCGCGTCCAGGGCGCGGCCGGCCGCGAGGACCGTGCTGGACCTGGGCTCCGGCGTCGGCTCGATCGGGCTCATGACCCTGCGCGTCCTGCCCGACGACGCCCGCCTCGTCTCCGTCGAAGCGCTGGAGGAGAGCGTCGCGCTGGCCCGGCGCACGATCGCCTTCAACGGGCTCGCGGGCCGGGTGGACGCGCGGCTCGGCGACCTGCGCGACCCCGGCGTCATCCGCTCCGACGAGACCTTCGACATCGTGACCGCGAACCCGCCCTTCCTGCCGCCCGGATCGGGCTGGCAGTCGCCGCACCCGCAGCGCCGGGCCGCGCGGTTCGAGCTTCGCGGCGACGTGTTCGACGTCTGCCGGGTCGCAGCGCGCCACCTCGCCCCGGACGGCGTCTTCTGCCTGTGCCACGCCGCCTCGGACCCGAGACCCGCGGCCGCGGTCCGCGAAGCCGGGCTCGCCGTCCAGGCGCGGCGGCCCGTCGTCTTCCGGCACGGGATGTCGCCGGCGATCGCGATCCATCTCTGCGGCGCCCGGGGCGAGCGGGACGACCCGCCGGCCCTGAACGTCCGCGACGCCGGTGGCCGGCGCACCGCCGAGTACGTCCGGGTCCTGCAGGACATGCTCATCCTGGAGACGCCGTGAGAGATTTCCGCGCCGAGCTCCGCGACGAGCCGTGCTGGGACCTCGGGACCGAGGCGATCTTCGCGGCCCGCGGCGAAGCGCTCGACGACCGCGTCCTCCAGAACCGCGAGGAGCTGATCGGCCTGTGCGAGCTCATCGAACGCGAGGGCGTCCGGTCGTACCTGGAGATCGGGGTCTGGACGGGCCGTCTCGTGTCCGCGCTCCACCGGGTCTTCCGGTTCGACCTGGTCGCCGCGTGCGACCACGGCTGGGCCGAGCAGCTCGGCTTCGAGATCCGCGTCCCGCTCGAGACCCGCTTCTTCCGGGGCGATTCCGGATCGGCGGAGTTCCGGCGCTGGCGCGCGGAGCTGGGCCACATCGACCTCGTGCTCATCGATGCTGACCACCGGTATCACGCGGTGCGGCGCGACTTCGCCGTCAACCGCGGCTTCCCGCACCGCTTCCTCGCGTTCCACGACATCCGCGGCGCGCGACCACAGACCGCAGGCGTTAGACGGTTCTGGGACGAGCTGGACGAGGGGTTCAAGCTCGAGATCGTCAGGCCGCACCGGGAGCTGGGGATCGATCGGTCGCTCATGGGGATCGGCGTGTGGTCGAGGATACCTCTTGTAAATGGGCACGCACCTGCGTCAATATCCTCGTGACGCCACCCCCATGAGCACACAGAGACGAACATTCGGTCGTCCGAAAACGCCCAGCCCGGTGAGCCACCGCATCGTCGTGGAAATGGCACGGATGGAGGTCTGCGACGACCCGAGCGCGACGCTCGTCACCTTCGGGCTCGGTTCGTGCGTGGCAGTGCTGGTCTACGACCCGCGCCGACGCGTGGCCGGGATGATCCACTACATGCTCCCCGCGTCCGAGACCTCGCCCGAGAGGGCGCAGCAGACGCCGGCCATGTTCGGGGACGTCGGCATCCCGCTGCTCTTCGAGCGGATGTACGCCAAGGGTTGCCGCAAGGAAGACCTCGTGGTGAAGGCGGCAGGTGGCGGCCAGCTCTTCGGCGACAAGGGCACCTTTGACATCGGGACGCGCAACTGCGACGTGCTCAGGACCTTCCTCCAAAAAAATGACTTGGTTCTCACACGGGAGGATACTGGAGGCACTCAGTCCCGGACCGCTCAGATGCTCGTCGGGTCGGGAGAGGTGAGGATCCGTTCGAAAGGCGAAGAGGTGGTCCTGTGAGCCAAGCCGATCGAATGCTTGCTCAGGTGAAAAGCCTGCCGACGATGTCCCTGACCGTGGTCCGGCTCTCGAAGATGATCGACGACGAACGCTCGGGAGCGGCGGACATGGAGCGCGTCATCAGCCCAGACCCCGCGCTGACGAGCAACCTCCTGCGCCTGGCCAACTCGCCGTACTTCGGGCTGACTCGCAAGGTGGAGTCCGTGAGGCAGGCCGTGACGGTGATGGGCACCAAGCGGCTCTTCGAGATCGTCGCGGGCGCGGGCTTCCAGAGCACCATCCCCAAGGTCATCCCGGGGTACGAGACCACTTCCACGCGCTTCTGGCTGCACAGCGTGGCCGTCGCCGCGCTCTCGGAGAGCCTCGCCAGGGAGCTCAGGCTCCACCCGCCGGACTACACGTTCACCGCCGGGCTCCTGCACGACATCGGCAAGCTGGTGATCGGCGCGTACCTCGCTGCCCAGCCCGAAGACGAGAGACCGGACCTCATGGTCACGGAAGGGACCCTCCTCGACCGGGAACGCGAGGTCTTCGAGACCGACCACTGCGAGCTGGGCGCCGCGCTGGCCGAACGGTGGAACCTGCCGAAGCGCTTGCAAGCCGTCGCCAGGTGGCACCACGACACCGAGGGATACACGGCGTCCGAGCACCGGACGCTGGTCGACCTGGTCCACGCTGGCAACGGGCTCGCTCACACACTCGGCTACGGGAGCGACATCGGCGAGATGTCGCGCGAGGTCAAGGACGCT
>Ga0233425_10010648_pt1 | contig 11076 bp, 11 predicted proteins | sample Watercolumn_Towu_2_FD_181712 | JGI IMG/M metagenome (GOLD analysis project Ga0233425, IMG submission 181712) | Freshwater microbial communities from Lake Towuti, South Sulawesi, Indonesia - Watercolumn_Towuti2014_140_MG | ecosystem: Environmental > Aquatic > Freshwater > Lake | place...
ATTGGCAAAATCAGCTTGAGTCGCATATAATTCGAGCACGCTATTTGTTTGGATTTCCGGGACGACCTCACCTGTCGCCCCGGAAATGCTTTTATACCCCATCTTTACCAATTTCGGAACAATCACGCCCTGCTATAATTCTGGTATGCGTAGACTGTTTTGCCTGCTTGTCTTCTTTTGCGGACTGACCGCTTGCAGAAACGCGGCCGCCTCGAACAGCGGCGTTAGCAGCCCGATCCTCACGCCGGTTCCCTTGTCGAGCAGCCCCTTCCCGTCTCCAACCTCCACGCTCGTCCCCACGCTGACCCCCATCCCGCCACTGAACGTGATCCTGCTGCCCACACCGACGCCGCTTACTTACACCGTCGTTGCTGGCGACACATTGATCGGCATCGCCGCGCATTTCGGGATAAGCCTGAACGATCTGATGGCGGCCAACCCGGGCGTTTCGCCGAAAGCCATGCCGGTCGGCGCGATCCTGAAAATTCCCGTCAGCGGCAATATCCCCGGTGAGCCAACGCCCACGCCTGTTCCGTTGACCATCTTGCAAGCGCGCTGCTGGCCAACAGCAGAAGGTGGTGGCTGGTGCTTTGCCCTTATCCAGAACGATTACACCGAAACGATCGAGAACCTGGCGGTGACGTTCACCCTGCTCGATGGCGCCGGTCAGGAGGTTGGTAATGCGGTGGCCTTTGGCCTATTGGACATCTTGCCGTCGGGCAGGATGATGCCGGTGGCAGTCTTCTTCCCCGCTCCGTTCCCCGCGCAGGCAGCGACGCGCGCCCAGCTTCTTACCGCCATACGTTTGCCCGCTGATGATACTCGCTACATCCCTATCGCCCTGCAAGAGATATTGGTGAGGGTGGACTGGAACGGGCGGACGGCGCAGGTGAGCGGGCAGGCCATGCCGATCATGCTCGATGGGCAGGTCAAGACATTGTGGTTTTTGGGCGTTGCTTACGACGCAGCCGGCAACGTGGTTGGCCTACGCAGGTGGGAATCAGACGAGCCGGTTGGAGGCGGCGTGCAACTGCCGTTCAGCTTCAACGTCTACAGCGTTGGCCCGGTCATCGACCACGTAGATTTGCTCGTGGAGGCGAAGCCGTAGAAGTAGCCACTGCAAATTCGCTTTATCTTTGTATCCAAAGATACCTTTCCAGTGGAATATCGATCGGCGTCAGCACATATCCTTTGATGTAGGGCTTGACCAGCACATACGAGATGTCGTGCACGGTAAATAATGCCGGAGCGTCATCCACGATCATCTGCTCGGCCTGCTGGTAAAGTTGGATGCGTTCCGTCAAATCCTGCTCGACGCGTGCCTGGTCGAGGATCGCGTCCAGTGCGGGGTTGCTGTAATTTCCGAGGTTTTGCGCTGCACCGGTGTGGAACAAGGCATCGGAAAAATTTTCCGGGTCGGGGTAATCGGCGCACCAGCCATAATCGAAGAGTTGTCCATGCGTGCCGGAAAAAAGCAGATCGGAATACTTGTTCGGGTCGAGGTTTTCGATGGTGATGGTTACGCCGAGATTCTGTTCCCACATCTGCGCCAATGCCGCCGCGCTTGGACTGGAATCATTGCCGATGCCCGAGTCCGTGAAGACAATCGGCGGCAGTCCCGTCGCGGATCCATATTTTGATTCGGCCAAAAGCTGCCGCGCCTGAGCCGGGTCATAGGGCAGACCCTTGAGATCTAGATTGAAGCCGGGCAGGGCAGGTGGATATAATCCGACGGCGGGAAGTCCAACACCCTGGTAAACCACATCCAAATATTTCTGACGGTCGAAGGCCATCGTGAAAGCCTGCCGCACTTTCGGATCGTCGAACGGAGGCTTGGTAACATCGAAGATGATGTAGGATGTGCATACGTCTACGGCAGAGTGCATATCCGCATGGAGCGGATCATTCGGGTCGAGCACGCGCTGCACATCATAATTTGAAACACCGGTCATGTCGATCTCGTTGGACTCATACAAGCGAATGCCAACACCAGAGTACAACTGCACCACTACATTCTTGATGGCTGGTTCGCCAAGATAAAAATCGGGATTCGCCTGGTAGACCTTTATCGAGAAACTGTCCCAGCGGACAAGTTTATACGGGCCGCTGCCGTTGGGTGTGCGATACCATTCCGATCCAGACTTGACATTCTGTTTGTCCAGGACAAACGCGGTGGGGTAGGTGAGTTTGAGCAGGAAGTACGGCTTGGGCGCGTCAATGGTGACTTGCAAGGTGTGATCGTCAAGTGCTTTCAAACCGGAGATGGACTTTGCCTTACCATCGTTCATTTCTTTTACCCCGACGATGTCGCCAAGGTATGTCAACACAGTATCTGAGCCGGTAGTTGGATCGGCGGCGCGTTCCCAGGAGTAAATGAAATCCTGTGCGGTCACGGCGCGGCCATCATGGAATTTTGCGTTCGTCCGTAAATGGAAAGTGTAAACCGTGCCACCCCCAGAAATATCCCACGATTCAGCGATCTCTGGAACGATGTTCAGGTTTGGATCGAAGGATACCAATCCGCTGTAAACGAGTTTATCGCCTGAGCCATGCGTGGTAGCCGGGTCGAAGGCGCGCGGGTTGGTGCTTTCGCTGCCGGCAAGGAACAGCGCCTCCTCTCGCGATACTCCTGCGATCACGGGTGAATATAGTTTCATCCCGGCCGCCAGGGCGTTAATATCCGATTCGTAATACTCGTAAGCGCTGGTGAGTCCATAGGTCATCAGCAAATACACGCGCGAGCCGTGCATGCCGATCATCACACTCACCTTGAGCTCCTCTCCACTGCTCAGGTTCGCTGTGCTGACGATCATCCAGCCTTGTGTGCCATCCTCAAGTTGAAACGTTGCATCACTGATGGTCTTGATCTGTTCGAGTCCGGTCAACACTTCTGTGTTCAATTGTTTGGCAGCCGACTCTGGTGTGTCTCCGCTGTTCGCTCCTTGAACATATAGTTCCGAGAAAACACTCGAATCAGAGCTCTGGAAAGCAGCCAACGCGGAAGAATTGGAGTCCGGCGCCGGGTTGGTCCATCCTTGTGGATAGTGGATACTGACCCCATTTTCATCGCTGACATAAGTATTCCGGGGAATGGGTGTACCTGTACTGCCGGCTGGAGCTGCAACTTGCGTGCCCGAAATAGCCGGTGTTGCCGTGCCGGAAACCTGGCACGCCAATAAAAGCATCGTCATGACCAGCAGGAGCTGTGTAATCTTGAAAATGCGTTTCATGATTTCCTCCTGTTCTTGCGCCGGGTGGTCAGCAGGATCAGCGCTGCAACCGCGAAAACAACGATCACGCAGCAAACCAGCGCAAACCCAACCACCATCACAACATTCGTATTGGACACCAACCCTTCCAACAAGGGCGGCTGCGGGCCGGACGTAGGGGATGGTTGAGGCGCATTTTGTGTGGCGGTCGGCTGCCCTGTTGGACGCGGCGTTTGGATCACGATGCCGGTCTCACCGGAGAACGGTACAATGGTCGGGATAGTGGTTGGCGTCTGGAATGGGGTCGGGTTTGAAGTCCCGGTGCGTGGCGCCGCGCCGATGGATGCGCGCCATTTGTCCTCCAGCCCGTTCACGTCGAATCCGTAAATGGATTGCAGTGCTTCGTCTATCGTTGAGCCGTCGCGCAACTTGAGCAGAAGTGCGGACAACTTGTCGCGTCCGTATGTTTTGACGAGGTAATTAACCACGCTATATGACTCGCCATAAGATACATTGGCTTGATCGGAGGCTTCTGAGAAATTACCACTCAGTGATTGAAGCGAGGGTAGTGCATTGTTGGCAAATGCAGAATCGAATGTGGCTTGCATCCCGCTGTCCGGTCCGCCTTCGCCATACATTGCAAGCCCTTCGTTGAGCCACGTTGGAACAAAGCCCAGGCATGAGAACGTGAGGTGACCAACTAGCACGTGAGTGAGCTCGTGCGCCTCCGTGCTCTTGCCCCAATCCAATTGATCGGTCGAGACCTTGATAATGACCACGTTATATTGAGGATATGCCTGTCCCCCAACCCAGGAAGGTTCGTAGAGAATGGCCGCTTTGAGGTCGTCGCGGTTGGCGTAGATGTAAATATCTACAGGCGCATTGGTTCCGAGACCGACTTCTTGTGTGAGGCGCGTGAGCGCCTGTGCGGCTGCATCATGCAAGGCCTGACCGAAAGTTGCATCACCGTCATAGTAATGCAAATTGATCATGCCTCCTGTGATTGTTTTCCAATTGTGAATATTATCGAGCCACAGGATGGATTGTTTTTTACTGGTGAATTGCGCGCCGTTGGCATCGGTCACCAGCCATTGCCACCAGAGAGTCGCTCCGGGCGGCAGTGAGCCGGACTGGCGCATATCCCAAGTCCATTCGACTTTAGCGTCTTTTGACTGTGTGAACTCAGGAAACGCTTTTCCGATCACTGTTCCGCAAGTCAATTGATCGGCGCCGTATTCAAGGATCACGGAAGTAATGTTTACCGTTGCTGTAAATTCAGCCTGGAATGATATCGATTGCGGGAATTGAAGTGCGGTTTGGTCGGAAACCAATTGGATACCGCTTTGCGCATAAACTGGTGCAACCGGGCTACTTACGAAAAGCAACGAGAGTAATAATAATCTAACGTAGTTTTTTAACATACAATTCCTTTCTCCTAAAACTAATCGTGTTAGTATAGCATTTTTTCTTGACGCCTGCGAGGAATCCTGATACACTCCCGCGCCGCTTCAGACCTCCAATCTGTTGGATGTAAGTTTGGTTGCTGAGTCTGAAAGCTTTGCGCGTTAAAATAGACCTTGTCCGGACGGGATGCCTTTGGTATAATTCCCCCGCTTAATCGGCGGACTATCGCTTGATCTAGCCAGCGATGCTCTGTATTATAAGGACTGGCTTGGAGAGCGCTCATATGTCAATGCCAAGAAAACCAAGGCCATTATGCCGATGTGGTTGTGGTAGAGAAGTATATCGTCCTACAGGTCATTTCTTCTCAAACCAGTGCCAAAGTGATTTTACGTATCATCAGTACATTGAAAGATGGAAAGCTGGACGCGAGACAGGTCTCAAAGGCCATAGCCAAATATCGGGCTATATCCGCCGGTATTTAGTAGAGAAATATGGAGAAAAGTGTGCGAGATGCGGTTGGCAGGAACGCCATCCGGTTACTGGCAGAGTGCCTGTCGAAGTAGAACATATTGATGGCAATTATAGGAACACGGTCGAAGAAAATCTACTTCTGCTGTGTCCGAATTGCCACTCTTTGACTGCGACATATCGTGCTCTCAACTCTGGGAGCTGAAGACCAAGCAGACGTGCCGGCGTAGCTTAAAGGTAAAGCAATCGCCTTGTAAGCGATGGATTAGGAGTTCAAGTCTCCTCGTCGGCTCAAGAGATTGCTGAATGTTGACACCGGCACTTGCGTGCGGTACAAGTGTTGCTGATTGAAGATTGTTCGGTTGGTAATCCACGATCCACAATCTGCGATCTGTATTCCACAATTCATATGGGCAGTTACCCAAGTGGCCAAAGGGGACTGACTGTAAATCAGTTGGCAGAAGCCTTCGGAGGTTCGAATCCTTCACTGCCCACACCGCCCTCATAGCTCAGTCGGTAGAGCACGCCCTTGGTAAGGGCGGGGTCATGGGTTCAAATCCCATTGAGGGCTTCGAAAACGAATTTTGTATTGCGATATTCATGTCGCCTTCGGTCGTGGAATGAATTCCGCGTAACCGAGCCTTAGCATAAAGAAGGAGATACAACTATGGCCAAGCAGAAATTTGAGCGGACGAAGCCGCACCTGAACGTGGGCACGATGGGGCACATTGACCACGGCAAGACCACGTTGACCGCGGCGATCACGAAATACAGCCAGTTCCTGGGGAAGGCGGCATTTCGTCCCTACGACTCGATTGACAATGCGCCGGAAGAGAAGGCGCGCGGTATCACGATCAACATTGCGCACGTGGAGTACGAGACGGACAAGCGTCACTATGCCCACGTGGACATGCCTGGACACCGTGACTACATCAAGAACATGATCACGGGCGCGGCGCAGGTGGATGGTGCCATCCTGGTGGTGGCGGCGCCGGACGGGCCGATGCCTCAGACGCGCGAGCACGTGCTGCTGGCGCGGCAGGTGGAAGTGCCGTCGATCGTGGTCTACATGAACAAGGTGGACATGATGGACGACCCGGAACTGCTGGAGCTGGTCGAGCTGGAGCTGCGCGAGTTGTTGAACAGCTATGGCTTCCCCGGCGACACGACGCCGATCGTGCGCGGCAGTGCCTTGAAGGCATTGGAGAGCACGAGCACGGATGCGAATGCGCCGGAGTATACGAGCATCAAGGAGCTGCTGCGGGTGGTGGATGAGTACATTCCGGAGCCGAAGCGTGAAGTGGACAAGCCGTTCATGATGTCGGTGGAGGATGTGTTCTCGATCAAGGGGCGCGGCACGGTGGTGACGGGTAGGGTGGATCGCGGCCGGGTCAAGGTGGGCGATCCGATGGAGATCGTGGGTCTGCACGAGACGCGCACGTCGGTGGTGACGGGCGTGGAGATGTTCCACAAGTCGCTGGATGAAGGTATTGCGGGCGACAACTTGGGTCTGTTGCTGCGCGGCATCGAGCGCACGGACGTGGAGCGCGGGCAGGTGATTGCCAAGCCCGGCTCGATCACGCCGCACAAGAAGTTCCTGGCGGAAGTGTACGTGCTGAAGAAGGAAGAGGGCGGGCGGCACAAGGCGTTCTTCACGGGGTATCGTCCGCAGTTCTACATCCGGACGATGGATGTGACGGGCGACATCACCTTGCCGGAAGGCGTGGAGATGGTGATGCCAGGAGACAACGTGAACCTGACGGTCCAGTTGATCGTGTCGGTGGCGTTGGAGCAAGGCTCGAAGTTCGCCATTCGCGAAGGCGGTCTCACCGTCGGCGCCGGCGTCATTACAAAGATCATAGAATAGAAAGACAGGTAGTCGAGAATGGCTGGCAAGAAAAAAGATGTACGCCCGGTGGTCACCTTGCAGTGTAGTGAGTGCAAGGAGCGTAACTATACGACGGAGAAAAACCGACGCAACGATCCGAACCGGATCGAGTTCAACAAGTATTGCCCGCGCTGCAAGAAGCATACGCTGCATCGCGAAACGAAGTAGCAAATGGCGGATAGCTGATGGCAAACTGCCATACGCCATAGGCTATTAGCTATCTGCCACGAAGGCCAGTAGCTCAATTGGTAGAGCTCTCGTCTCCAAAACGAGCGGTTGTGGGTTCAAGTCCTGCCTGGCCTGTAGGTGGTTGCGCCTTTGGCAACCAAATTTGGTTGCGAACTCGGCAACCAACAAATGACGCCGTCCTCCCTTCTTTGGGGGGCAACCCCCATGGGAACATAGGTGAGGCGGCGTTTTAACCGTCAGAACCTGTAAGGAGCATTGCCTTGGCTGCGAAAGACGAAAAACCGAGAGGCAAACCGAGCAAAATCGGTAGCTTCGTGCGCGAGACGGTCGGCGAATTGCGCAAAGTCTCCTGGCCAAGCCGCCAGGAAGCGACAAATTTGACGCTGATCGTCCTGGTCGTAATGATATTCATGGCTATCTTTCTCTGGCTTGTGGATCTTGGCGGTAGTGAGCTGCTGAGTCTGATCCTCCCCAAGTAGTATAGCCGTTCTTTCACCCCCGTAGTTCGGGGGTTCACGCGAGGTTTCGGATGTACGAGCAAGACCTGGAAGAACAGTACGAAGAGCAGACAGCACCTGAGCAGAAAGTCCCCAGCTCAGGACAACCTGCTTTAACCGAACCCGCGGCCCCGCCCGCCCGCCGCCGGCGAACCAGCGAAGACCAGCCTCCAGCTGAGGCGATCAGCGACCAGGCTGCTTGGTACGTGATCCATTGTTATTCGGGTTACGAGAACAAGGTACGCCACAACCTCGAGCAGCGCATCGAAACGATGGGCATGAAAGACAAGGTCTTCGATGTGGTCGTTCCGACCCAGGAAGAGATCGAGGTGCGGGATGGCAAGCGCCGCACTGTGGAACGCCATATCTTCCCTGGCTACGTGCTTGTCCAAATGATCCTGAGCGAGGAATCTTGGTTCGTGGTACGCAATACCCCCGGCGTGACCGGCTTCGTTGGCATGGGCACGCTGCCTACGCCGCTCAGGCCGGAAGAGGTGGCCCAGATTCTCAAGCGCATGGAAGCCGAGGCGCCCACCGTTAAAGTTTCGTTCAAGGAAGGCGAGCGCGTGCGTATCATTGACGGGCCGTTCAATGATTTCCGCGGCATTGTCGCCGAGATCGACTCGGAGCGCACCAAGGTTCGCGTGATGGTTTCCTTCTTTGGGCGGGAAACGCCCGTGGAGTTGGATTTCTTACAAGTCGAAAAAGCATAGCACGTGAAACGTGAAACGTGGAACGTGAATATCGTGGGAGGGCATTACGCCCGCTAACACCACAAAGGAGCAAAAATGGCAAAGAAGTTAAAGGCAATCGTAAGACTACAGATCGAGGCCGGCAAGGCCAACCCCGCACCGCCGATCGGCCCAGCCCTCGCCGGTCACGGCATCAACATCATGGGCTTTTGCAAGGAATATAATGCCCGCACATCCAGCCGCGCTGGTGAGATCATCCCGGCCGAGATCAGCGTTTACCAGGATGGATCGTTCACTTTTGTGCTGAAGACGCCGCCGGCCGCGGTTCTACTGCGCAAGGCCGCAGGCGTGGAAAAAGGTTCTGGTGTGCCGAACCGCGAAAAGGTCGGCAAGGTGACGCGTGCCCAAGTCAAGCAGATCGCCGAGTTGAAAATGAAGGACTTGAACGCGATCAACCTGGAAGGCGCCATCCTCCAGATCGAAGGTACGGCCCGCAGCATGGGCATCACTATTGAAGGATAACTTGTGGGAGGGCGCGGAGGATAAATCCAGCCCGCTTGCACCACAAAGGAGAAATCATGGCTAAACATGGAAAGAAATACCTGGCCGCGCTGGCCAAGGTTGACTTGAACAAGAACTACTCGCCGCAAGAGGCCGTAGCCCTGGCGAAGGAAACTTCGTACACCAAGTTCGACGCCACTGTCGAAGTCCACATGCGCATGGGTCTTGACCCGCGCCAGGCTGATCAGCAGGTGCGTGATGTCTGCGTCCTGCCACATGGACTGGGCAAGATTGTGCGTGTGCTTGTCTTTGCTTCGGGCGAAGGTGCAACTCAGGCGCGTAACGCTGGAGCGGATGTCGTGGCAGACGATGATGAGACGTTAGCGAAGATCCAAGGTGGATGGCTGGACTTCGATGTTGCTATTGCCACACCGGAGATGATGGGCAAGGTCGGCAAGCTGGGACGCATCCTCGGTCCGCGTGGACTGATGCCGAATCCAAAGGCCGGCACGGTGGTCAACGCTCAGGATGTTTCCCGCGCTGTGACCGAGGCCAAGGGCGGCCGCGTCGAGTTCCGCCTGGACAAGACTGCCAACATCCATGTACCGATTGGCAAGGCCTCGTTCGACGCAAAGAAGTTGTACGAGAACTTCGCCGCGCTGATGGAAGCACTCAAGAAAGCCCGCCCGCCTGCGGCCAAGGGCAACTACATCAAGCATATTACAGTAACTACCACGATGGGCCCCGGGGTCAAGGTTGACGCCACCCAAGCCCAATCGTTGGAGGTGAGCGGGTAAATCTACTCGCGCCCGAGAAGCTACATTCCTTCGCCGAAGACGACAGGTGTCTCGAATAGGGACTTAATTTCCTGTCCAGGTGAAGACTTACGGTAACCTACCGCCCCTCGCGGGGAAAAGTCTTTGCCTGGTTCTCGGGCAAAGACTTTTTTGATGAAAGGAGGTGAAATTCTTTGGCTATTTCGAAGCAACAGAAAGAGACCATCCTGGCTCAATACACCCAGTGGATTGGCCAAAGCCAGGCCGTCATCCTCGTCGAGTATTCTGGCATGAAGATGAAAGACTTGGACGCGATCCGCGCCAAGCTGCGCGAGACCGGCGCCGAGTTCCACGTGGTCAAGAACACGCTGGCCAAGCTGGCTCTCGAAAAAAGCGGCAGGTCCATCCCGGCCGATTTTCTCGATAAAAGCACCGCGATGGGTTTTGCCTTTTCCGACGCCCCGGCAACCGTCAAGTCCTTCACGGAAGTGACCAAGGGCATGGAAGTGGTCAAGGTCAAAGGCGGCTACCTGGGCACGCAGACGCTTACCCCAGCGCAAGTCAAGGCGCTCGCCGATTTGCCGCCGTTGCCTGTAGTGCGCGCCCAATTGCTGGGCGTGCTGTTGGCACCTGCTGGCAGGCTCGTCCGCACACTGGCCGAACCAGGCCGCCGCGTGGCTTCTGTGCTGAAGTCATATTCCGAGAAAGCTGCCGCACCGGCTGCGGCGTAACCGTGTAGGCACGGATTTTATCCGTTGCCTTAAAATTATTATAGAAAAATTCTGAAGGAGTAATGAAATGGCTGATTTAGACAAACTGGTCGAGCAACTCGGCACGTTAACCGTACTCGAGGCTGCCGAACTGGTAAAGAAACTGGAAGAGAAATGGGGCGTCTCGGCTGCCGCGCCTGTCGCGGTGGCCGCAGTTGCTGGCGGCGCTCCGGCTGCCGCGGCTGCTGAACCGGTCGAGGAAAAGACCGAGTTCGACGTGATCATCAAGGAAGCAGGCCCCAAGAAGATCGAGGTCATCAAGGTTATCCGCCAACTGGTCAACCTGAGCTTGACCGAGGCCAAGACCCTGGCTGAGACCGCCGGCGGCAAGGTGCTTGGCGCGGTCGGCAAGGAAGCGGCCATGGATGCCAAGAAGAAACTTGAAGAAGCCGGCGCCGTCATCGAAGTCGCCTAAGCTTGCCAATCACAAAAGCCACAATGGTACGCGATGTATTCCTTCGTGTACTTTGTGGCCTTTATGTTTAAATTGGCTGACCCCGCGACTACTCACGGGGTCAGCTAAACCAACTCGGAGGGAGGAGAGGATGTCTCAAAGAGTAGTGTAAACTATTTTCTGTAATTTCTAACGCAATGGTAGGTCAAGTGTTATCCTCACGGTTAGCACACCAAAAGGAGAGACACCATGACCTACCGAGAGGATTTTACCCTACCCGCCGAACTT
>Ga0233425_10010649_pt1 | contig 11072 bp, 6 predicted proteins | sample Watercolumn_Towu_2_FD_181712 | JGI IMG/M metagenome (GOLD analysis project Ga0233425, IMG submission 181712) | Freshwater microbial communities from Lake Towuti, South Sulawesi, Indonesia - Watercolumn_Towuti2014_140_MG | ecosystem: Environmental > Aquatic > Freshwater > Lake | place: Indonesia...
CAAGACGGGACAGATGGAGAAGGGGATGCCGATCCCCGTCGTCATCACCGCCTATCAGGACCGCTCCTTCACCTTCGAAATGAAGCAGCCGCCGGTCAGCTTCTTCCTCAAGAAGGCTGTGGGCCTCAAGATCGGCAAGAAGCCCGCCTCCGGCTCCAAGACCCCGGGGCGCAACGTCGTCGGCCAGGTGACCAAGGCGCAGATCCGCGAAATCGCGGAAAAGAAAATGCCCGACCTCAACTGCGCCACGGTCGAATCCGCAATGTCGATGATTGAAGGCTCCGCCCGCGCGATGGGCCTCGTGGTGGTGGAGTAAGACCATGGCGCATATCGGAAAACGTATTGCGAAGTCCCGCGAGGGCGTTGAGCGCACGAAGCTCTATGCGATCGACGAGGCGGTGAAGCTCGTGCGCGAGCGCGCCAAGGCCAAATTCGACGAATCCGTCGAAATCGCCATGAATCTGGGCGTCGATCCCAAACACGCCGACCAGATGGTGCGCGGCGTCGTCAATCTGCCGAACGGCACCGGCCGCACGCTGCGCGTCGCGGTCTTCGCCCGCGGCGCGAAGGCCGACGAAGCCAAGGCGGCGGGGGCCGACGTCGTCGGCGCGGAGGACCTGGTCAATACGGTGCAAGGCGGAACGATCGACTTCGACCGCTGCATCGCGACGCCTGATCTGATGCCGCTCGTCGGCCGTCTCGGCAAGGTGCTCGGCCCCCGCGGCCTGATGCCGAACCCCAAGGTCGGCACGGTGACGATGGACGTCGCCGGCGCGGTGAAGGCCTCGAAGGGCGGCGCGGTCGAGTTCCGCGTCGAGAAAGCCGGCATCGTCCAGGGCACGGTCGGTAAGGCCTCCTTCGACGACGGCAAGCTCGTCGAGAACATCAAGGCCTTCGTCGACGCCGTGGCCAAGGCGAAGCCGCAGGGCGCGAAGGGCACTTACATCCAGCGCGTCGCCATCTGCTCGACCCAGGGGCCGGGCGTGAAGGTCGACGTGTCGACGCTTGGCGCGGCGCCGCACTGAGCCGGGCGCGCTTATACAAAAAACCGGCGGGCGACCGCCGGTTTTTTTGTTTCCAGTTCATCCAACGTAAAGGGTGGCTGCTCCACAGTGGCGGAAGTCCTTCAGGCGATCGCGGCGGCCTGTCGCAGGGGCTTTCGCCGCCTTGTGCGGCTGAGCTTTTGTCAATAGGTTCCGCGCCGGCGACGACGGGCGGCGGCAGCCGGTTTTTCGCTTCATCGTAAGGGCGCATGCGCCGTCTTCGCTTGCTTTCAGGATCTCCGCTTCATGTCCGTGCTGATCGACAAGAACACTAAAGTCATCACTCAAGGCTTCACTGGCAAAACCGCCACTTTCCATTCCGTTCAGGCGCTCGACTACGGCACCAAAATGGTCGGCGGCGTCTCGCCGGGCAAAGGCGGCTCGATCCATCTCGATCTCCCAGTCTTCGACACGGTCGCCGAAGCCCGCGAGAAGACCGGCGCCGAAGCCTCGGTGGTCTATGTGCCGCCGCCGGGCGCGGCCGACGCCATTTGCGAGGCGATCGACGCCGAAATCCCGCTCATTGTCGCGATCACCGAGGGCGTGCCGGTGCAGGACATGATCCGCGTCAAGCGCGCGCTCTGCGGCTCCAAATCGCGCCTCATCGGCCCGAACTGCCCTGGCGTCGTCACCGCCGGCGAGAGCAAGATCGGCATCATGCCCGGCAATATCTTCTCGCCCGGCTCAGTCGGCGTCGTCTCGCGGTCCGGCACGCTCACCTATGAGGCGGTGTTCCAAACGACGCGCGAAGGCTTAGGTCAGACCACAGCGGTCGGCATCGGCGGCGACCCGGTGAAAGGCACGGATTTTATCGAAGTGCTGGAGTTGTTTCTCGCCGACGACGCAACTAAGTCCATCATCATGATTGGCGAAATCGGCGGGTCGGCGGAGGAGGACGCGGCCCAATTCTTGAAAGACGAGGCCAAGCGCGGCCGCAAGAAGCCGATGGTCGGATTCATCGCGGGCCGCACCGCGCCTCCTGGCCGCCGGATGGGCCATGCCGGCGCAATCGTCTCGGGCGGCAAGGGCGACGCGGAAAGTAAGATCGCGGCCATGGAGTCGGCGGGCATCAGAGTGTCGCCCTCGCCTGCAAGGCTCGGAAAGACATTGGTCGAAGCGCTGAAGGGCTAACGCCAAAGTCCGCTCAACGCTTCGAAAGTCGTCGGCGCTTACAGGCGCCGGCGCTTTTGGGAAAGATTGAGATGGCGCGTTTTGAAACCAATGGCGGCGCCGGACCAGCGCCGGCGGGCGCACGCTCGCCGCAGAATGATTTTCTCGCTTCGACTTCCTTTCTGCAGGGCGCGAACGCCGGCTATCTGGAAAGCCTGCTCGCCGCCTATGAGGCCGATCCTGCCTCGGTCAGCCCCGACTGGCGCAACTTCTTCGCCGAGATGGGCTTGAGACCCAAGGAAAAAGCGGCCGTCGGCGGGCCGAGCTGGGCGCGCCGCGATTGGCCGCAGCCGCCGAACGGCGAATGGGTCAGCGCGCTCGTCGGCGAGGCGCCCGCGCCTGTTAAAGCGCCAGCGGCTCCCGCCGTATCGGCGCCTATCGGCGAGGACGTGTTGCGCGCGACGCGCGACTCGGTGCGCGCCTTGATGATGATCCGCGCCTATCGCATGCGCGGCCATCTGCACGCCAATCTCGATCCGCTTGGACTGGAGCAGCGCCACGACCACGGCGAGCTCAACCCGCAAACCTACGGTTTCACCGACGAGGACTACGAGCGCAAAATTTTCCTCGATGGCGTGTTGGGCATGCGCTACGCCACGCTCTTCGAAATGGTCACGATCCTGCGCCGCACCTATTGCGGCACGATCGGCTTCGAATTCATGCATATCTCCAATCCGGAAGAGAAGGCTTGGCTGCAGGCGCGCATCGAAGGCCCGAAGAAGGAGATTGTCTTTACTCCGGAGGGCAAGCGCGCGATTCTCAACAAGCTCGTCGAGGCGGAAGGCTTCGAGAAGTTTCTCGACGTCAAATACACGGGCACCAAGCGCTTCGGCCTCGACGGCGCTGAATCAATCGTTCCGGCGCTGGAGCAGATCATCAAACGCGGCGGCGCGCTCGGCGTTAAGGAAATCGTTCTCGGCATGGCGCACCGCGGCCGCCTCAATGTGCTCTCGCAAGTGATGGCGAAGCCGCACCGCGCTCTGTTTCACGAATTCAAGGGCGGCTCTTTCCTGCCGGACGAAGTCGAAGGCTCAGGCGACGTCAAATATCACCTTGGCGCATCGTCGGACCGCGCGTTCGACGACAATAAGGTGCATCTCTCGCTTACCGCCAATCCGTCGCATCTCGAAATCGTCGATCCGGTGGTGCTCGGCAAAGTGCGCGCGAAACAGGATCAGCATCATTGCACGGACGGCGATCGCCGGTCGGTGATGCCGCTCCTCATTCACGGCGACGCGGCCTTCGCCGGCCAGGGCGTGGTCGCGGAATGTTTCGGGCTGTCCGGACTGAAAGGCCATCGCACGGGCGGCTCGGTTCACTTCATCATCAACAATCAGATCGGCTTCACGACTTATCCGCGTTACTCGCGATCCTCGCCGTATCCGTCGGACGTCGCCAAGATGGTCGAGGCGCCGATTCTTCATGTGAACGGCGACGATCCGGAAGCGGTCGTCTTCGCCGCCCGCATCGCCGCCGAATTCCGTCAGCAGTTTCAAAAGCCCGTCGTCATCGACATGTGGTGTTATCGCCGCTTCGGCCATAACGAAGGCGACGAGCCGGGCTTCACCCAACCGCTGATGTATAAGAAGATCCGAGCCCACCATACGACGCTCGATATTTATGCGGATCGTCTGATCGCCGAAGGGGTGATTTCGCGCAACGACGTCGACCGCATGAAGGAAGAGTGGCGCGCGCGGCTCAATCAAGAGTTCGAATCGGGCCAGAGCTACAAGCCCAATAAGGCGGATTGGCTTGATGGCCGCTGGGCCGGAAAGAAGTCAGGCTGGCAACTCTCGGACAACGAGCGTCGGGGGCAGACCGGCGTCGCCTTGGAGACGCTGCAGCACATCGGCGAAAAGATCACGTCGGCGCCGCCGGATTTCCACGTTCATCGCACGATCCAGCGCTTTCTGGATAATCGCAGAACGGCGATCGAACACGGCGGTCCGATCGATTGGGCGACGGCTGAAGCGCTGGCGATCAGTTCGCTCCTCTATGAGGGCTATGATGTGCGGCTCTCCGGGCAGGACAGCGAGCGCGGCACTTTTTCGCAACGCCACAGCGTGCTGATCGATCAGGAAAATGAGGCGCGCTACCTGCCCTTCAATCACATCGCGGACGGCCAGGGACGCTACGAAGTCGTCAACTCGATGCTTTCGGAAGAGGCGGTGCTCGGCTTCGAATATGGCTATTCGCTGGCGGAGCCCGACGCGCTGGTGATGTGGGAGGCGCAGTTCGGCGATTTCGCCAATGGCGCGCAAGTCGTGTTCGATCAGTTCATTTCATCGGCCGAGCGCAAGTGGCTGCGCATGTCCGGCCTCGTCTGCCTGCTGCCGCATGGCTATGAAGGTCAGGGCCCGGAGCATTCTTCCGCGCGGCTCGAGCGTTATCTCCAGCTTTGCGCCGAAGACAATATGCAGGTCGCCAATTGCACGACGCCTGCAAACTACTTCCATATCCTTCGCCGGCAGTTGCACAGAAGTTTTCGCAAGCCTCTTGTGCTGATGACGCCGAAATCGCTGCTACGTCACAAGCGCTGCGTCTCGCGGCTTGGCGAGATGGGCATGGCGTCGAGCTTCCAACGGCTCCTTCTCGATGACGCTGAAACTGCGCCGAACGAAACGTTCGTTCTCCAGGCTGACGAAAACATTCGCCGGGTCATCTTGTGTTCGGGCAAGGTCTATTACGATCTTTCGGAAGAGCGCGAGAAACGCGGCGTCGACGACGTGTATCTGCTGCGAGCAGAGCAGCTCTATCCTTTCCCGCTCAAGAGCCTTGTCACCGCGCTCGGACGTTTCAAGAACGCCGACGTCGTCTGGTGCCAGGAAGAGCCCAAGAACATGGGCGCATGGTCCTTCGTCGAATCTTATCTCGAATGGGTGTTGACTCAGATCGGCGGCAAGTCGAAGCGCGCCCGTTACATCGGGCGTCCCGCTTCGGCCTCGACCGCCGCGGGCACGATGTCCCGCCACCTCGCGCAATTGAAGTTGTTTTTGGAAGAAGCGTTCGCGGCTTGACGCGCAACGCGAGCAAAGAGAAGGCCGATGGCTGAAATTCGCGTGCCGACCCTAGGCGAATCGGTGACTGAAGCGACCATCGGCCGCTGGTTCAAGAAAGCGGGCGACGCTGTGCGCGCCGACGAGGCGCTCGCCGAGCTCGAAACCGACAAAGTCACGCTCGAAGTGAACGCGCCGGCCGCCGGCGTGCTCGCCGAGATCGTCGCGAAGGAAGGCGAAACCGTCACGCCCGGCGCGCTGCTCGGGCAAATCACTGAGGGGGCGACGGCGCCGTCGAAGGGCGGGGGCGAGGCCGTAGCCAAATCCCCCGCGCCCAAGCCAGCGCCGGCTCCAGCGGCGCCCGCGCCCAAGCCAGCGCCAGCGGCGACGGCGACGGCGCCCGCCCCCGCCGCGATGCCGCCCTCGCCTTCCGCCGCCAAGATAGCCGTCGAGCAGGGGATAGACATTGCTCAGGTTCCAGGCACCGGAAAGCGCGGCCAGGCGTTGAAATCGGACGTCGTTCAATTCGCCGCGCGTCAGGCGGCCGCCCCGCAGCCCGCTCAAGAGATTCGCGCGCAAGCTCCAGCGCAAGAAGGGCGAGTCGAAGCGCCGGCGCCCCGGGTGCCAGTTCCGCAAGAAGACGCGCGCCGCGAAGAGCGGGTGAAGATGACGCGCTTACGTCTAACGATCGCGCGCCGGTTGAAAGAAGCGCAAAACACGGCGGCGATGCTGACGACGTTCAATGAAGTCGATATGTCGGCGCTCATCGAACTGCGCAAACGCTACAGGGAGTCCTTCGAGAAAAGGCACAGCGTGAAGCTTGGCTTCATGGGTTTCTTCGTGAAAGCCTGTTGTCAGGCTCTCGAAGAGATCCCAGCCGTCAACGCGGAGATCGACGGGACCGATATCATTTATAAGCGATTCTGCCACATTGGCGTCGCCGTCGGCACGGACAAGGGGCTGGTCGTGCCGGTGGTGCGCGACGCCGACCGTCTGTCGCTCGCCGAGATCGAAAGAGCGATCGCCGAGCTCGGCCGCAAGGCGCGCGACGGCGCGCTCGACATCGCCGATCTGCAAGGCGGCACGTTCACGATTTCCAACGGCGGCGTCTATGGTTCGCTGATGTCCACCCCGATATTAAACGCGCCGCAATCGGGCATTCTCGGCATGCACAAGATCGAGGAGCGCCCCGTCGTCATCGACGGCAAAATCGAAGCGCGGCCGATGATGTATCTGGCGCTTTCCTACGATCACCGTCTCGTCGACGGGAAGGAAGCCGTGACTTTCCTGGTCCGAGTCAAGGAGTTGCTGGAAGACCCTGCGAGGCTGGCGTTCGGCCTGTAGCCGCGAACCCCTTCAAAATCTCCAAAGCATACACATCTAATTTCAGACGGCGCGCCGCTTATTGGGCGCCGTCGGCGGGGCGAAAGGACCGCCACGGAGGTAGAGATGGACATGAAAACCGCGACCGAAACGACGAGAGAGTCTCCGCTGACGGCCGAGCAGTTCGCGCATCTTGGCGATGGCCTCATCGCCTATGTGCGGCCGATGCGCTCGGAGGACGTCAACCGGCTGTACCCGCAGGCGCCGCATATCGCGCCGGGGTTGACGATCTTCGCGCTCTTCGGCGCGGATGGCGCGCCGATCGTGCTTGCGGATTCCGAAGAAGGTTGTATCGGCAACGCTCGTGAAAACCATCTGCAGATGGTGAGCCTGCACTAAATCCTTCCCAGACAGGGCGCGCCAACGGCGCGCCGCGCTGGGCGAAGACCAAGCCAGGCGACGATCTATCTTCCCAACCCCTATGCCATAGTGTTTCCAGTGACTACGGGAGGTCGCCGCCGACCCTGGACGGGAGCTTCAGCGCGCGCGCCTTGCCAGGACGGCGGGCGTCGAGAGCTCTCCGATCCGAGGCTTCTCAACAATCTTGCGAGGTGGTTGCGCGCTCCCACGAGGAGCGACCGTCCGGCCGTGGTCATCGGATTCAGAGCGCCGGATTAAACAGGTCGGCTCCCCAATCGAAATGATAGTTGAGGCCGGCGCGAACGATGACGCCGTCGAACACGACCTTGGTCACAGGGCTGTTGGCCCAGAGGAGGCCTCCCGGCGCGATGCGGTTCGCGCTCGACGCGCCTCTGGCGCAGGCGCCGGCTGAGGTGTCTGTCGCTTGGCTCGAGCACGTTGTCACGAGCGGGGACGATATGAGATCGACGCTGCCGAGATTGTAATAGAGGCCTTCCGCCTTGGCGCTCCAATTATCGGCGAACATCCACTCGACGCCGCCGCCCGCCGCCCAGCCGGCGCGGAAGCCCGAATAGGCGGCTCCGCCGAGCGCGGCAGGATTAGTGTAGTTCCACGCCAATACGCCCAAATCGTTTTGGCGCTGGATGCTCGATGTGTTGAAATGCATGGCGGAGGCGTGGACGTCGCCATAAGCGAGACCGCCCGCGCCATAAGCCAGAAGCGTGTCGGTGACCGCGTAGCCGAGTCGGCCGCGGAAGGAGCCCATCCACCGGGTTCCCGCGGATATAACGCCGCCGCCGGCGGATTGACGGGTCAACACCAGGTCCTCTAGGTCGCCACCCTCTTCCTTGTCGATATAGCCCGCACTTTCGACGAGAACGCCGGCATAGGCGCCCTTGCCGTGAAAGAGCGTCCCCTGAAAATCCGACTCGAGGCCGAGCACGACATTAGATTCGTCCTGATAATTCCAACCGATCTGGGCGCCGCCAATAAAACCGTTGCGGCGCGCTTGGGCGAATGCAGTGTTCGCCCCCGCAGTCGCGCCGGGCAGGAACAAGCTCCACCAGGCTGCATTGCCTTCGGCCGGATCCTCGGCGATGATCTTCTCGTTCCAGAGTGCGGCGAAACGGTCGCCGAAGCCGTTGGGTCCGACGCGGACGCCGGTCTTTCCGCCCCAGCCGTAACCCGCGTTGAGGCCAGCGTAGAGACCGGCCCATTTGCGAGGAGCGGGCGCGTCGCTTCTTTCCCGCGCGGATGCGTCGGGCGCCAACGCCATCCAGCCGCTCGGCTCCGCGCCGAAATTCCATTTCATGCCGGCGTAGAACGCTGTCGGCGGGCCGACCGAGACCATCTTGGGATTATAGAAATTCACAAAGTTGATGGCGTTCGTCTCAAAAAACGTGCCGAAGCTGCGCGCCCGCGTGTTCGTCACATTCTCGATCAACCCGTAGAGCTGCAGATAGGGCGTCAGGTCGTAAGACGTGCGCAAGTTCAGAACGCCGTAGGGCGACAGCGTCCCGAACTGGTTGGCCCAATCGCCGACGAGATAGGGACCGCTGGCATAGACGAAATCGCCGCCAACCCGCCATTTCGGCGTCACCGAATAATCGACGCCGGTCTTGAAACGGTGATGCGCAATCGACGGCAGCGAGGCGCCCGGCTTGACCAGAACGCCCGTCGATCCGACTGCCATCACTGCGGGATTGCTCGGCGCGCCGAGAATGTTCTCTGAATTGAAGTAGGCGTCGGTCAGCGTGTAATTCACATAGGCCGACATGCGCTCGTCGGCATAGCGCATGGACAATTCGACGCCCTGACGCACCGTGTTGCCGGCGTTGGTGAAATAGCCGCGGCCGACGATCTGGCTCGGAATGCTCAGAATGTCGTCGAAGACATTGGTCCGGAATATTCCCGTCGACCACTGCAGTGTTCCGGGGAAGCGGCCGAGCAGGTCGGGCAGGGCTTCGGCGGGCCTGAAGCCGCCGCGCAGGCCCATGTCGATCGTATTCGACGTCACTTGCTTCAGCGGCGGATCGGACACCAGGAACGCGTCGATCACACAGGGTCGGTTCGGGTCCGAGCAGCCGAGCTCCAGGGGCGTCGGGGCGCGGTTTGCGACCGAATAGCTGGCGAAGGCGGCGGTCTGCGGCGTGATCTTGTAGGTCAGGCCGCCCATCGGATTGATGTGATTGAAGACATGGGTGGCGTTCAGCGCCGTGCCCATATTGTCGTACATCTGGACGCTGGCGCGGTTGTAACGCAGGCCGCCGGTGACGGTGAGCTGGTCGGTCAGATCGAGCGCGTCCAGCGCATAGGCGCCGAGGTAATAGTTCGAGACATTGAGACTGACCGGCGAGATGCCGGCGGCGGGCTCGTTGGTGAAGTAATTGAAGCCGGTGACCGTGAAGTCGGTGTTGATGATCCCGAGTTCCTGGTTCGCCTTAAAGCCGGTATAACCGTGCTCGAGATTGACGCCGAGGGTGAACTTGTTCGCGAAGCCGAGGATCCTATCGGTGTTGTTGAGCTGCCCGGTGAACCCCAGCGTGTTGATCTTCGTCCAGGTGCGGTCAATCGCGCCGAGCGCCGGACCTTGGATGAGCTCGTTCCCGGTATTAAAGAAGTTCGGGACGTTCGTGGGCTGGTCGTCGTCCGTCGTGCAAAAGGCCTCTCCGCCCTCGCATTCGAATTCGGTGGTGTTGCCGTCGACGCGCGCCTGATTGTAGCCGCGATAATGAATGTCGCCGAGCAGTCTTGTCGTCGGGCTGACCTCAACGACTCCATTGAGGTCAAACATCATGACCTGATTTTTATAGGTCTGCGGCGTCGTGTAGGTCGAACTCTTGTCCCCCGCGACCAGCTCCACAGGCGCGGGCCCCGAGGCGCCGAAATGGTTCGAGCCGAGCGTGGCGTTCGCGTGAATCTCGGCGCTCTCCGCGCGGTAGCCGATATCGCCATAGAAGCGCTTGATCTGCGAACCAGAAAAATAGCGAAAGCCAGAGTCGCCCGACGCCTCGCCGGCGGCGTATATGGCGAAATCCCCGATACGGCGCCCGTACTGGAATACGCCCTGACGGCGATTGAAGGAGCCGCCGCGAATATCAAGCTCTGAGCCCTGCCAGTTGAAGCCGTTCTTCATGTCGAGAACGATGGCGCCGCCGATGGCGTTCAAACCATAGAGAGGATTGCCGGTCTCGATCGCGACTCGGTCGATGGCGACGCTCGGAATCAGGTCCCAATTGACGGTGTCGCCCCACATCTCATTGATGCGGACGCCATTTTGGAAGACGGCGAGGCCCTGCGGCACGCCAGCGAAAGGCGAAGCGACGAAGCCGCGATAATCGACCTCGGGGAAAGAGGGATTGCCGCCGACATCGTTGATCGCCACTCCGGGCGCTGTGCGTTGCAAAGCCTCGCCGAGGTTAAACTTGCGACTATTGGCGATTTCCTGGCTGTCGACGACGTGAACGGACGCCGGCACCTGATAGGTCACGAGCGGCGAAACATACGGGGCGGGGGCAGATTGAGGCGCGGGCGCAGGGGTCTGACGAGCTGGCGCGGGCGCAGCGGCGACCGTTGGCGCAGGGCGGGAGGCGGAGCGTAGCGGCGTGGCGCCGATCTCGATCTTCGGGAGCGCTTGCTGGGTATGCGCCGCCCCAGACGCGAGCGACACGGCAAGCGCGATCAGAGAAACTTGTTTTTTAGAACCGGTCATTTCTGCCCCATGGCGTTAGCGTGGGGTTATACCGCTGGAAACAACTTTCCGTCCCTGATCAGCTTGGCTGTAGAGCTAAAATTCCCAAGGTGTGACATGCTATCTACACTACTGAAAAATAACGACTTTATTGGGATATAATCCTGCGTTGCTTGGGAACTCTTCCCGAGCGTCAAGATGTGCAAGCGTAACGCTCGAAATAGTTGCTGATCGGGCTCGTCTGCATGGGTCGGCGTAACGTCTCCCGTAATCACGGAAGTCGTTACGGCCTCGCTAGTAGCCTTCGACAGGGAGTTTCGTCGCGAGCACCTTGTCGAGACGGCGGCCGTCGAGATCGACGACCTCGAAGCGCCATCCGAGCTTCTCCACCTTCTCACCGAGAGCCGGAAAGCGCATGAAGCCGTCGAG
>Ga0233425_10010650_pt1 | contig 11070 bp, 15 predicted proteins | sample Watercolumn_Towu_2_FD_181712 | JGI IMG/M metagenome (GOLD analysis project Ga0233425, IMG submission 181712) | Freshwater microbial communities from Lake Towuti, South Sulawesi, Indonesia - Watercolumn_Towuti2014_140_MG | ecosystem: Environmental > Aquatic > Freshwater > Lake | place...
TGCAGAGATGCTTGAAGATGGACAAGTAAGTAGGGCAACTTTAGATAAATATGAAATAAGTGGGAAGAGCATAGGTTATCTAAGAAGAGAGAGTAATAGGATTTATTTTGATGAGAAGGGGTCTGAATAATTTTATCACAGAAATATTTATAAACTAGTTATAACTTCTTAGGCTTAATTGAGGTTAATATGATAAAAAATAAAAAAGCACAAATGGCTCCTGCGCTGTATGCTCTTTTGTTTATAGGTGTAGTTATTTTATTGGTTTGGGCGGTTAGTTATTTTTCTGGGGAAAGTAATACAAACGGGATTAGTGATAAGATTAGTAATGCTAAGAGTATTGCTGAACTTACAGGTGTTGAGAGTTTAGGTTTTCTTAAATATTTTTTTGGTGACATTCCAAGTGGTTTAGTTGATTTAACTAATGGTACTTCTGCAGTGATTATTGTTATTGTTTTGTTTTTAATGTTGCTTATTACATTTGGAGATATTCTTTCTGCTTTTGGGGCTTTTAGTAAGTCTTCTGCATGGTTGTTGGGAGCAGGGCTGGCAATAATCGCGGCGAATCTTAAGGTGATAATGATTATTGCGGTTTGGTCTTTTGGAATAGTTGCTGGTTTTGGGGTTGTCTCTGTGGCGGTTGGTCTTCTTGTTCCTTTTGTCGTCTTTTTTGTGCTTAATGTTTTGCTTTTGAAGCAGTTGAAGCATTCAAGGAATCTTACTGAGATGAAAACTGGTGCCGAGGGTGTTGCTGGCGCAATTGAAGGGTTTGGGAAGGCTGCAAAAGCATTTAGAACTGCCGCAAAGGCAGAAGAAGCCTAGAGTTTTGTTCTCAATAGTTTTTTAAACTCGTGTAATTTATATTTGCTATGAAAAAAATAGGCATTGTTTTAGGTTTTATTTTATTGATTTCTTTAGTTTCGGGTGTCGTTTCTTCTCAGGCAGATGTTCCCATGGATAGTTCAATTCAGCAAAATGTTGATAAGGTTCAGCAGTTTACTGAGAACGCAAAATGGGATTATCTTAGTCAGGAATGGAAGAACATTACTTTGAAAAATAAATTTGTTAGTCAGGTTGATTCTGCTCTTAGGAAGGGAGATTTCATTTTTCTTTTCTTGTTTGGACAAAATTATGATTTGTCGCTTACTTTACTTTTTGTAATCATCTTTTGGATATTCTTTTATGTAAATTTCTATTTTATTCTTAGTTCGTCTTCAATGTTTAGCAAATCCATCTCTTCTCTTCTTTCACTTGGTTTAGTAATAATTTTTGCACATTTAGGTTTTCTTAAATCTCTGTCCGACTTGGTGTTTAAGGTAATATTTTATAAGGAAGGAGTTTGGGGGTGGATATCATTTATTATTTTTATATCTTTGATTTTTATTATTCCAGGCATTAATAGATATATCACAAAAAGCATACAAAAAAATAAGGATTCTGCAGAGAGAAAGCTTGAAAATGAAGAAAGAGCAGAATTTAAAAAGGCATTTGAGAAAACTGCAGAAGCTTTTAGGAAATCTTCTGCATAATTTTCTATTTTGATGATATTTTATAGCAATATTTATAAATGACAATATGCTAGCTCTGTAATGAAAAATAAGGGGTTGTATCTAGGTATTTTTGTTTCTATATTATTAATTAGTTTTGTAAGTGCTGCAGTTGATTTGACTTTTGTAACTGACTTTTTGAAAGAGACTGCAACAGCACTTAAACCAATATTTCAATATACTATAGGGGATCCTGGAGGGAGTGACGATATATTTGTTGTTAAGGTTTTACTTTTTATATTAATGATTGCAGTTGTTTATTTGGCTGCGGAGAGGGTTCCAGGTATAAATTCCAATTCTTTTGTTTTGTGGCTAGTTACAATCATAATCTCAATGTTGGGAGCAAGATTCTTATCTAGTAAGGAATTGGTTGAGACTGTTTGGTTGCCCTCTGGTGTTGTTGGCATTACATTAGCTTCGTTTTTACCTTTTCTTGTTTTCTTCTTCTTTATTGAAAGTTTTCAAGGGCATAAAGTTGTGAGAAGAGTCGGGTGGATTTTATATTGTGTTTTGTTTGTAGTTATTGCAGCAGTGAGATGGCCTCAAACCTCGGTGCAGAGTGGTGCTTTAGCTGGATGGAATCTTAGCTGGATTTATATTACAACTGCAGTTTTGGCTTTATTGTCTTTCTACTTTGATGGAACTATACAAAAGTATTTTGCTAAGGCAGGAGTAGAAAAGGCTGTTGCAGTTCATATAAATGAAGCGATTAAAGATAGAAAAAGAAAGCTTTTGGATGCGTTTAGCGATTACAATAAAGGAATGTATGGGGCTCCTGGAACTGCTGCTGCAAAGAAAGCTTACAATGCCGAGGTAGCAAGGTTGGAAAAAGAGATTGCTGATTTTGCAAAAAGAATTTAGCTCTGTTTGTTTAAATAAAAGTTTATAAACTTGTTATTTTATTAGATATTATGGAAAACAAAAGATTTGGTTTTGTGTTTGGCATTTTGACGGGAATAATGTCTTTGTCTTTTGTTTCTGCTCTCAATCTAGATTATGTAACTAGAGGGATGGGAGATGTGTTTGGTTGGATATTTGGTTTTTTGCTTAATACCACTAGTTATGATGTTTACTTCTTTGAGAAGATATTATTTCTTATATTGACTTTTCTTTTAATAAGAGTAGGATTGGAAGCAATCCCTTCGTTTGGAGATAAGAGGGGAGTTATAAACATAATCGCTGTTGCTATCTCTCTTATTGGGGTAAGATATCTTACTGAGCTGGATTTGGTGAAGGGAATATTGATTCCATATGGAACTTTAACTACTGCTTTGCTAACTATTTTACCCTTTATAGTATTCTTCTTTTTTGTTCATAAGTCTATAGAATCTAGTGTTGGAAGAAGAATATGTTGGATAATATATATGATAATTCTTGTAGGAATATGGTTTAATCGGGCAGATACGTTGAATAGTACCGAAAACTATATCTATCTCGGAATAATTATTATTGCTTTAATTTTATTCTTTTTTGACAGAAAAGTAAGGGAATATTTTGCATTGGCTGAAATAAATGAAGCGAAAAAGACTATAGATGACCAACAGTTAGCTAAAGCTATAAAAGATTATATTGAATTAAGGGAAGTGGATAGAGCTACAAAGGGTTCGAATCATAGAGTACAAAGAGCTCTTAAGGCATCAGAAAGATATTTGATAAAGAACGGAATAGATGTTTCTAAACTTTAATATTAATTCCTAGTTACATAAAAATATAACCTAATTTCGGAGTATAGAAAATTGAGTTATTTGTTTAAGATTTTTACTTAGAAATCTTTAATGTTTATGAGATAGCACTAGTTATAATCTTGTTCTTACTTCTTTTTAACAACTCTATAACCTACAATATCATCACCTTTCATTACAGGGACTTCTTTTTCTTTTCCAGATGAACCTGTTTTAAGAGAAAGAGCAACCCCGATAATTACTATGATTACGCTTACTATCGTTAATGTTAAAGGAGTTATTGCTATTGGGAGGGAAATGCCGAGGGATTTCTTTATCGGGTCGAAGGTTAATGCTAAACCGATAAGACCTATTATTGCTATTAGATACCCTATGAATTTATTCATCTCTTTTGTGCCTCTTTGTTGTATATTGTGGGGAAGGATTATATTTAAATCTTTTTCTTGGTGGGGAAATGAAAAATAAAGGACAAACTATTGTTATCTTATCGATGATATATTCTTAGTATCAGTTTATGAATAAATATTGATATTTTGTTTATTACTATAAAAATCGGGCATATCTTTTTAACTATACCGTATCTTCTTGGTACTCTTTTGGTTATAACTTCAATGGAGTTATAAGGGTTTTTATAGTTTAGATTGAATTGTTTAATATGAATGCCGAAAGAAGGGTAGGGGATAGAAATATACTTGATAGGTTTACAGAGGATTTTTGTTGGGTTGTTGAGAAATATGCAAAATATATAGTTGTTTCAGGGTTTGTTGCTATCTCCACTGGAAGGTCGAGGGCTACAGAAGATATTGATATGATTATTGAAAGAATGTCAAAAGAGAAATTTATTGAGATGCATAATGCATTAGACAAAGAAGGGTTTGAATGTATGCAATCTTCAAATCCCGAAGATGTGTTTTCTTATCTCAATCATGGAGATAATGTCAGATATACTATGAAAGAAAATAAGATGTTCCCTCCCGAGATGGATATTCATTTTGCAAAGGACGAATTAGACGAGTGGCAGTTAAAAGAGAGACAAAAGATAGAATTTACAGGTTTGGATGTTTGGTTTTCTTCTGTTGAATTTAATATTGCCTTTAAGGAAGAGCTTTTGAAATCGGATAAGGATATGGAGGATGCAAGACATCTTAGAAATATATTTAAGGGTAATTTTTCTGAGGAAAAGATTAATAAGATAAAGAAGATGATTAATTCAATGAGAAAAGGGGCTAATAATGAGGAATAATGGACATTTAGAATTCATCGACAGATGGGCTAATTTTATTAAAGATAAGCCGCAGGAGGAGTGGAGACCTAAGTTTAATGAGTTTATAGATGCACAGTTTGAAATTGCGAGAAGGGCAAGGGAAAATTTGGAAAAGAGTGAAGAGGGGAGAGAGGCTTTGAAAAGAGAGATAGAGTGGAGAAAAAGAAGGTAAGGCTTATTACCTTATGTTCTATGAAGTTAAGTCGTTATAGGAGATAATTATCTATTGTTTCTTAAAGAAGTTATATCTGAAGCTATTAAAAAGGTATTTAAGGAAGGTTTTGCTTTTTGTTATTATGGGGAAGACAGAAGCTATTGCTAGGGGATACGATGTTCTTGGAAATATCGCAATTGTTAAATTCGATAGGAAACAAAAAAGTAGCGATAAGAAGAAGTTTGCAGAGGAGTTAATGAAGAACAATAGGAATATTAGAACTGTTCTTGAGAAGGCAAAGAAGTTTTCTGGAAGATTGAGAACAATGAAAACAAAGTATATATCCGGGGAGAGGACAAAAGAGGCATTATATAAAGAAAATGGGTGCGAGTTTAGATTTAATGTTGAGACATGTTATTTTTCTCCTAGACTAAGTACGGAGAGAAAGGAGATTGCAGATATGGTTAAGAAAAATGAAGAAGTTCTTGTTCTTTTTGGGGGAGTTGCTCCATTTGCAGTTGTAATTGCTAAAAGTGCAAAACCTAAGTTGGTTGTTTCTGTAGAGCTTGGAAAAGATTGCTCAAGATATGCAATTGAGAATGCAAAAAGAAATAAGGTTGATGTGAGAATTATTCAAGGAGATGTGAGAAAGAAGGTTCCTAAACTTTCAGGAAAGTTTGATAGAATTGTTATGGCGCGTCCAAATCTTGAGGACAGTTTTCTAGATGTCAGTTTTCCAAGAGTAAAGAAAAATGGCATGATTCATTATTATGGATTTTATGAAGAAGATAAATTGGGAGAGATGAAAGAGATGATTGAAAAAGAAGCAAAAAAAGCGAAGAGGAAAATTAAAATTGTAAATGTGAAAAAAGCAGGAGATATTGGAGTGAGGAAGTTTAGATATAGGGTAGATATTCGATTGTTGAATTGAAAAAGAGAAAAATTATTATCTTATGCGTCGTTTATATAGTTGAACAAGGTAGTCATAGGAAATATCTATTGCTTTAACTGAATGGACTTTAGCTCAAGGAGGAGGTTATATTATAAGGTAGAATTTTCAATTGATTTAAAATCTCTTAATATCATTTCCATTGTTTCTTCAGATACTCCCGTTGGGCGAGTAGCTTTTCTAATTTCTGTTTGTGGAATTCTTATTCCATATAAGTAATAATCCTGCACCGGGCTAAGCTCTCGATTATCAACAACTGACGTTTTTGCGTAATAATGATTTCCCAATACCATGATTTTCATTATTTTATGCCATATTTAAATTTATAGATTGACTTCTGCCTTTATGGTAGTTGGTGCTTCTCCGCCATGCCAGGTGTATCTTGGGCGGACACGAATTGGATAAATTCTTTCGGAATTATCGTCGAGGAGAATAGCAGAACCTTTTAATGATGGGAGGTCGTCCATTTGTTGTTTTATATTTTCAAGGAGATAGGTCTGCATTATTTCATTTAGTGCTTCAATGTCTGGGCGGGCAGTAACTCTATGGGCTATGACAATATCTGATTGAGTCATGGCGTCCATGTGAATCTGTCCAGGCTGTTGCGTTGCCATTACAAGAGAGATTCCCGGTTGTCTTCCTTCTCTTAGAAGTTGAATTAATGCATCGCTTGCAGGGGTCTTTCCGACTTTGGGGAGAAATTCGTGAATTTCATCTATAAATATCCAGACTAGAGGCTCTTCTTTTTGTGTTTTATAACTTAGATAATCTTGTCCTTTTTCAATTGCTTGTATTTCTTCTTTTTTTCTTGAGTCCATTCTGGAGATGAAAATTTTTCTTGAAATGAGAGATATGACAAGGGCTCGGACATTAAATGCACCAATTGAACTGTAGACTGAAGTATCTAAAATAGTTGTGACTCCTGCATTTACTAAATCTGAAATCTGTGTTCCTTCTCCCGTTTTTGAAAATATCCCCCAGGTGTTTGCTGCAGAAAATAAAGCTGAGACAATTTCTTTTATCTTTGGATCTGATTTTTTATCTTTCTCAATAGCATTTTCTATGTCTTCTATTGAATAGTCTGAACCTTGCTCTTGAAGAGAAGTTATTATTCTTTCAATTAAAACTCCTTCCAGGGTTGTAATTCCAAGATTGAAAACAGTAATCCAATCTTCTGCATTTAATTCTGAGACTTTAAGGGCGAATGTTTTGTCTATAGGGATATTTCTTTGTTTGTACTCTTTTACTTTTCCAAATGGAACGAATACTTTTACTGGGCAATGTTTTGTTTTCAATCCCCATTCATCTAAAAGGGCTTTGTCTTTTTCGTTTTCGAATTTCATTGTCCAAAAGATACCCATTGTGTCAAAAATTAAAGAGGCGATGTTCTTTGATGCTTCTCCCGGGAGATTTGAAATTTCTTCTGCTATGACTCCAACTGAGTAGCTCTTCCCACTACCACGTTTGCCACAAATCATTACTACATGGCTTCTAGCAACATCCATCCAGATTTTATTTGAGAGGGAGGTATATTGCCCCATTTTTACATATCCTTTTCCAAGGAATATTATTCCTCTGTCACTAAATTTTGCTTTATCTGAGGAATCTCTGCCTATAATTATATCGTATGCCATTTTGCTCTTTTTATGTTTATATATGGGATTTCGGTTTATTAAATGTTTTCTTTGAAAACATTTAATTATCTATTTTAGTAGAATTTATCGGATTAAGATATCTATGGGTGTTAGAATTTATTGAAATTATTAATTTTGAGAGGATTTATTAACTTTAATGAGTATAAACAATTATGGCAATAAATCCTAAATGTGATAAATGCCACAGAGAATTGGAAGATTTTGGAGGGCTTTTGTTTAGTCCTCCCGACGGTGAAAATAGAGTTAAGAAGTTTCATATCTGTAAAAATTGCTATGAAAAACTGTTAGGAGAGTTTGAAAAGTAGTCCTTTTTGGTAGTAATCTAATCTTCATAAAGTTTTTAAAGGCATTAAATTTAAAGAAGGAATGGTCGAGATGAAAGAAGAGAAGATGGATGATAAGGGAAGTGTTAAGATTAAAGTTCCTGGATTAAATGTTCTAAGAAAGAATCCTTGGATACTTGCAACTATTGTTTTAGCAATTGTATTAATTGTTTCTTTGATTTATGGTGCATTGGGTTCTGGAGGAAGTGTAAGCGCAAATGTAGCATCCGATAATTTGCTTAAATATATTGATTCTCTTGGAAGGGGAAGTGCAACTCTAGTTTCTTCTGTGAAGGACAATGGAATGTATAAAGTTACTGTTAAATATAATGGGCAGGATATTCCAGTTTATGTTTCAATGGATGGAAATTATCTCATCGCTGATAGAATTCCTTTGACTGCAAAGGTACAGACTGTAGTTACTGGAAATGCAGTTCAAGAGGCTCCTAAAGAGGTTCCTAAGAGCGATAAGCCTGTTGCAGACTTTTATGTATTCTCATATTGTCCTTATGGAACACAGATGGAGAAGGCTCTTGTTCCAGTGTATAATCTATTGAAGAGTAAAGTCGATATTAATCTGGTCTTTATAGGTGCAATGCATGGAGAATACGAGCATGTCGAATCTTTAAGACAGATATGTATTCAAAAGAATTATGGAAAGGATAAATTATTTGCATATTTGGATAAATTCCTTGTAAATGCTCAAGTTGGCACTTGTAATGGCAAAGATATATGCGTAAATCCTTTGATTGAAGCTATATTCACTCAGATTGGAGTAGATAATGATAAGATAAATAAGTGCATGGCAACAGATGCTGAAGCAATATATCAAGCCGATGGACAGAAGGCACAATCTCTAGGAATTGGTGGATCTCCCACTGTAACAATAAATGGAGCACAAATCTCTGTTGGAAGAAGTCCTGCTTTGGTACAAGAGGCAATATGTTCAGGATTTAATAACCAGCCAAGTGAATGTTCAAAGGCTCTTTCAAGTGCCTCGGCCTCACCAGGATTCGGCTCTACTGCTAGTTCAGGTTCAACGGCAAGTTGTGGATAAATAAAATGAAATTAATAGAATTAAAACCCGGACAGGGAAAAGTTGATGTTGAAGTTCTAGTTAAGAGCAAGGATGCTACGAGAGAGTTTGAAAAGTATGGGAAGCAGTTAAGGGTGGCAAATGCGATAGTTTCTGATGATTCTGGAGAGATTAAAATGGGGCTTTGGAATGAAGACATTGATAAAGTTAAAGTTGGAGATAAGATAAAGGTAACTAACGGTTATGTTTCTGAATTCAATGGGATAAAGCAACTCAGCGCTGGAAAGTTTGGAAAGATAGAAGTTGTTAATGGTTCTGCTTCTGTTCCTGCTGTAAAAGAGAGTAAACCTGGAAAGAGTGCTGGACAGGCAATGGATGAACTTACTGGAGATAAAAAGAGCAAGAAGAAGATTAAGGACGTAGAAGACGTAGAATTTTAATTTCTCTTTCATAACGTTTATATATTAATTTAGTTTACAATAAAAATGAAACACATATTATCTGCATTACCTTTCAAATACGATGCTCTGGAGCCCTGGATGGATGCTAAAACGGTGGAAATACATCATGATAAGCATCATCAGACATATACTGATAAGTTAAATCTGGCTCTGGATAAATACCCTGAATTGTATAAGAAGAAGGCTGAGGAGCTTCTAATTGACTTATCTAAGGTTCCAGAGGAGATTAGAACTGCAGTGAAGAACAATGGAGGGGGGTATGTAAATCATAACTTCTTTTGGGAAATACTTACGGGAGATAAGAAAAATCAGAAGTTTGAAGGGAAAATTGCCGATGAGATAAAGAAAACGTTTGGAAGTTTTGATGATTTCAAAGCAAAGTTTTCTGATGCGGCCCTTAATAGATTTGGCTCAGGATGGGCATGGCTTGTTTTGAATAAGGGAAAACTTGAAATATACAGTACTGCAAATCAGGATTCTCCATTGTCTGAAGGGAAGATACCTTTGCTTACTTTAGATGTCTGGGAACATTCATATTATATCAAGTATCAAAATAAAAGAGCAGACTTCATTGCAGCATTTTGGAATATTGTGAATTGGAAGAAAGTTAATGAACTTTTTATTAATGCTGAATGATGAATAAAAATATCTGATGTTCGATGATTAATTATCCTCATAGGTTTATTGACTAATGATTTTCTATCTGGGCTATTGAGCAGTTATCTTGTGAGTATTATAAAAAGTAACATTTAATTAGTAGTTTTTTCTATTTAATAGATGATAAAAAGAAGAGAGGCAAAGAAGGGACAACTCGAGATATCTTTTGGGATGATTTTTTCAATTATAATCATTATTGCAACAGTTATAACTGCATTTTATGTAATAAGATACTTTCTAGATTTGAATAAATGCAATGATGCGTCAGGATTTTATGATGGGCTGCAGGGAGAAGTGAGCAAGGCATGGAATTCTAGACTTTATAGTGGGAGTTATGAGGGAAAGCTGCCCTCTAATATAGAATATGTATGTTTTTGGAATAATACGCAGGTAATTACTGGAAGGAAGTTTCTTACGCAGTATACTGCAGTAAAAGAATATACAAGTGTTGTGGAAAAGAAAAATGTATATTTGTATCCTCCTACAAATGCTTGCACCGGAATGGTAAGTTATAATTTGAAGTATGTTAAACTTGACGGGTTTAATTGTTTTCCAGTTAACAACAGTAGAGTTAAGATTCCTCTTTCAATGGGGAGTTTTGATTCTTTGGTTAAAGTCGGATAAGAGGTATTAGTTGAACTGAAAAAATAAATATTTGTTATCTGTTGCAGTAGAATTCATAGGATTAAGATATCTATTTTTTATTTAGAATCATGTGTGAAGTAAATTAAATTTTAGTATATGAAGTATAATCACTTTTACCTTTTAATAATTTTGAAGAGAGAAAACAATTATTATCTTCTGTCCGAGGATATAGCAGTATAAAAGATATCTATAGAGTTTATTGTTCTTTAATACCTCGTGGTCTTGCCACACGGATAAAGCAAGGCAGGATTACAATATAAATAAAAATAAAATATTTGTTAGCTGATGTTCGAATGATTAGTAGTATTAGAGATAACGATGGTTTCTATTTGTCTTCTGATGCCCTATGGTCTTGCCATAGGGTTCTTCACTTTACTGAGCCGTCTGAAGGGCATTAACTTGTTTAGATATTTGAAAGAAGAAATAGAGATTATCTATTAACAAATTCTATTTCTTCTTCAGTAAGCTTCAGCTTATTTTGAATTTCTGAGTGTTTTAGCATAGGAATTAGAAGAGAGAAATCTCTAAGTGCTCTCTTTGTTGAGCAGTGGACAAATTGCGCATATTTTCTTGAGATGCTCTTTTTTCTTTCTGTTTTTTGGTTGTGGAGCCATATTTTCAGAACTCTTTTTGGTCTTTCATATTTTGTGAATCCTATTCCGGGTGTCTTTTTAGCGTAGGAAACTCCTGCACTTTG
>Ga0233425_10010651_pt1 | contig 11070 bp, 15 predicted proteins | sample Watercolumn_Towu_2_FD_181712 | JGI IMG/M metagenome (GOLD analysis project Ga0233425, IMG submission 181712) | Freshwater microbial communities from Lake Towuti, South Sulawesi, Indonesia - Watercolumn_Towuti2014_140_MG | ecosystem: Environmental > Aquatic > Freshwater > Lake | place...
GTGGACGAGAAACTCCAGTATTTTGCGGACCTACCCGCTTCGATCAAAGGGCTACTGGGCAAGTACTGCGAGACCCTCGGCGAAGTCACGGCGTAGGGGATAAAAAACTTTATCTGAAAAACTATAGCGAAGAGTCTGGTCGCTCGACACGGAGATTCTTCGCTAGAGACTTGCTGCAACGGGCGTTGAGTCATAGACCCGCTCAGAATGACGCACCACATTTGGAAGTGCTGACGAATGTAGCGCAAGATGGCATCTTGCGCTACACTATACGGAGCTTCCCATGCAACTCACCGGCACCTTTCTCGACGAAATCTCCCACGACATTCCCCACCAGAACTGGGGGCCGGCCGAGTGGGACGCCGACTTCGCCGCGATGCGGGCGATCGGCATTGACACCGTGATCCTGATCCGCTCCGGCCATAAACGGTGGCTCACTTATCCATCCGAGGTGCTGATCGAACGGGAGGGGTGCTACCGGCCGCCGGTGGATCTCGTGGATCTGTTTCTGACCCTGGCCGAGAAGCACGGGATGGGTTTCTACTTCGGCACGTATGATTCAGGGAATTACTGGCATCGCGGGGAGTTCGCCCGCGAATTGGATCTCAACCGGGCGGTCGTGGATGAGGTCTGGGCGAAGTACGGCGGCCGCCCCGCGTTCCGGGGCTGGTATCTGACCCAGGAGGTCAGCCGGCGCACGTGGAACATCATTGATCTTTACGCCACGATGGGCCGCCACTGCAAGACGCTCTCCGGCGGGCTGCCCGTGCTGATCTCGCCGTGGATGGAGGGGATCAAGGCGACGAACGCGTTCAGCAGCCAGGTGCACAAGGAGACCGGCACACCTGCACTGCACCTGCCGGTGGGTGCAGGTGCAAGTGTCACGTTGGCGCAGCACGAGCAGGAGTGGGACGAGGTGATGGCGGGCATCGCGGGCGCGGTGGACATCGTCGCATTCCAGGACGGCCACGTCGAGTTCAGCGAACTGCCGGCGTTCCTGGCCGTCAATAAGCGGCTGGCCGACCGTCACGGCCTGCGCTGCTGGACGAACAGCGAGACGTTCGACCGCGACATGCCGATCAAGTTCCTGCCGATCAAATGGGAAAAGCTGCTCCTCAAGCTCAACGCGGCCGCGCAGGTCGGCGTGGAGAAGGCGATCACCTTCGAGTTCTCGCACTTCATGAGCCCGAACTCGGCGTATCTCCAGGCGCGACATTTGTATGAGCGATATCGGGAGCATTTTGGACTCTTGATGGCGGATGGATGATAGGATTGAAGAGCTGAGGAGCTGATCTGCTTGACAGATGCCCCAGCGCATGCTATGCTCTCCCCGTGATGAAGCAAAACGCATCACTTGATGCTTCCTTCTGGATCAACGCCTATGATGCCGGCCTGGTTCGCTTCCTCCCCGACTACTTTCGGCTCTTTGTTTGTCGCTTTGTAGCCGGGGAGATCCGCTATCCGTTGGATGTGTTGGGCATCAAAGAGGCCGCTTGCCCGTCTTTTTTCGTCGAAGTGAAGTTCTGAAGCGTATCAGTCAGGGTATGTCGGAAGCCGCGATGATGAGGAAATTAGTCTTGGACGGGTTGGCGTACTACCGCCTCGAAGAGGCTGTCCAGGCCCACAGCCGAGGCGAGCTTGATCTCAGCGCCGCGGCGCGCCATGCTGGGATCAGCGTTTACCACATGTTGAATGAGCTTCAGCGACGAGATATCACCTCGCCCACTGCCGGGGAAAAACTGGTGGATGGCCTCGAAACGCTGGCGCAGACTTTCGGGGGCAGCGAGTCGCTGTCCCGTACCCTCGCCGCAGTACGCCTGACGCGTGATGACCGACCCTGACGTCGCACGACGCCGCGTCGCCGCCGACCTGGCCGCGCTTGGGGTTCGCCCCGGCGGCGTGCTGCTCGTCCACGCCTCACTCCGCGCGCTCGGCCCCGTGCCCGGCAGCGCGGAGGCGGTCGTGCAAGGGCTGCTCGAGGCGCTGGGGCCGGACGGCACGCTGCTGATGCCCGCGCTCAGCTATGCGCGAGTGACGCCCCAGCAGCCGATCTTCGATGTGCGCGCCACCCCCTCGAACGTCGGCGCGCTCCCGGAAACCTTCCGCACGCGGCCCGGCACGCGCCGCAGCCTGCACCCCACGCATTCGGTCTGCGGCGCGGGGCGGCTGGCCGCGGTGATCCTGGCGCGGCACGGCGAGGATCGCACCCCCTGCGGCCCGCGCTCCCCATTCCGTTTGCTCCCGGAATACAATGGGCAAATCTTGATGCTCGGCTGCGGGCTGCGCCCCAACACCTCGATGCACGGGATCGAGGAGCTGAGCGAGCCGCCCTATCTGTTCGGCGGGATGTTGACCTACCGGCTGATCGGCGGAGATGGCGCGGCGATGCAGGCGGCGTATCGGGTGCATGGTTTCCACGGCTGGACGCAGCGCTACGACCGGGTCGGCGACGTGCTGTCGGAGCCGGCGCTGCGCCGCGGGCAAGTCCTCGCCGCGCACGTCCACCTGATCGAGGCCGCCGCGCTCTGGTCGGCGGCGGATGCGGCGCTGCGGCGGGATCCGTTCTTCTTTGTGGATCGGGCCGCGGCGAGATGACAGGAGGTGGAAGATGAACGGGCACATCACCACCGGGTTGCTGGCTGCCGGATGCTTTCTGCTGGTCGGTTTCCAGTCGTCAGTTGTCAGCTTTCAGCCTATGCTCTCGCCCCGTTCGACGCTGCCGCAGTTGTCGCCCCAGGATGAACCGATCCCGGTCGCCGCGGCGCCTGTCTTGCCCCCGCGCACCCAGCTTTTTATCGGGCAAGGCTTCGACACGTGTGAGATCCCCAGCCTGGCTGCGCTGCAAACCTGGTTCACCGCCAGCCCCTATCGCGCCGTCAATCTCTACATCGGCGGAGCGGGCCGCACTTGCAGCAACAAAAAGCTAAATGCGGAGCTGGTGGCGCAACTGGATCAGATCGGCTGGAAATTCATCCCCACCTGGGTCGGCCCGCAAGCGCCGTGTTATGATCCCAATCCCCCCAACAACAAGCCGCGCATGAGTTACGATCCCACTGTCTCCTATGCCCAGGGCATCGCCGAGGCGAGCGCCGCCATCAAGGCCGCCGCCGACCTGGGGCTGACCCTGCCCGATGGCGCCGGGACGATCATCTACTACGACATGGAAGCCTACGCCAGCCATAACCCGATATGTAATGCGCCGGTGCAGGCGTTCATCTCCGGCTGGACGGAGGAGCTGCACGCCCGCGGCAACCTGGCCGGCGTCTACGGCAACGCCCACGCGCTGACCGGTTTCGCGGCCCTCCCGAATGTCCCGGATGCGATTTGGCCGGCGCGTTGGCTGTACACTGCCTACGACCCCGCTGTGACCGTCTGGGATGTCCCCGACCTTTCCCCGGCCTTGTGGGCGGAGCATCAGCGCATCTGGCAATACGCGGGCGGCCATTGGGAAGAATACGGCGGGGTCCGGCTGAACATTGACTGCGACGTGATTGATGGCATCGTCGCGACCCTTTCGCCTCCGGTGCCGTCACCGAGAATCTACCTGCCGATCGTCATAAATGGCGGCGACAGTCCACAAGGAGCGGCCAAATGACCCTCGCAACGCCCCCCAAGACGGATCTGCTCTGGGCGGACATCCAGGCGCAAGGTGAAAACATGCGCCGGGTGATCGCGCACCTGTACGGCCCGGAGCGCGAACGCGTCCGGGCGGCCGCGCGCGCCCTCGCCCCCGACCGGCCGACCGCTTTCATCGGCATGGGGAGCGCAGCCTACCTCTGTATGCCGGCCGAGGCGTATCTGGCCGCGCATGGCCGCTTCGCCAGCACGCTGTACGCCGCCGAGGCGCTTTATGTGCGCCTGCCCGCGCTGGCCGGGGCCAACGTGGTCTTGAACACGCGCTCAGGCCGGACGGTGGAGTTGGTCAAGCTGGCCGAGGCGTTGGTGGACGCCGGCATCCCTTTCGTCGCCATCACCAACGAGCCTGAAAGTCCGGTGGCGAGGCTGGCCGCGCATGTGGTATGGAGCAATACCCGCAAGGATGACCTGGTCTCGATCAACGTCGTGACCGCGATGATGGCGACGACCCTGCTGTTGGCCGCGGAAACGTTGGGTCAGGCGGACGCGCTGCGGCCGGCCTTCGAGGCGCTGGCCGATGGGCTGGCCGACGCGGTGAGCCGCGCCAGCCAGGAGGTCGCGGCGCTGGCCGATCGGTTCGAGCCAGTCCGGCCCATCTACTTGCTCTACCGGGGCGCGGCGCAGGGCGCGGCGTTCTGCGGCCGGCTGGCGCTGGAGGAGATCGGCCGGCATCCCGGCGTGGCCTTCGACGTTGGCGACTTCCGGCAAGGCCCCATCGAGGTGGCGGATGACCGCTTCGGCGCGGTCGTTTTCGTGCCCGAGGGCGCGCTGGCCCGGCTGAGCCTGGGGTTGGCCGGGCAGCTTGCGACGGCGGGGGGCAACATCCTGGCCGTGGGCAGTGAAGCCAACCTTGCCGCGTGTCCGCCAGGCGTCTGTCGTTTTCCGGTGGCCTCGTCGCCCGCCCCGCTGCGGCCCGTGCTGGAGGTCGTCCCGCTGCAACTGCTGGCCTACACGCTGGCCGCGCGGCAGGGCTACACGCCGGGCACGGTGCGCTTCATCGCCAAGGTCATCACCTCCGAGACGGAGATGGCGGGGCTGTGATCGGCCGCGAGTTCGACATCCTGACGGTCGGCGACCTGTGCGTGGATCTGATCGTGGACCTGGGCGATACCGAGCCGGCCTTCGGCCAGGCCGAGCAGTGGGTTCCCGACTACACGGTGGAGATGGGCGGGTCGGGGTGCATCTTCGCGTGCCAGGCCGCCAGACTCGGCCTGCGGGTCGCCGTGGTCGGCCGCGTGGGGGATGATGTGTTCGGGCGGCTTGCGCTGCGCCGGCTGGCCGAGAGCGGCGTCGAGACCCGTTTCATCGCGGCGACGCCGGGCCTCAAAACCGGGCTGGGTCTGGCTCTGTGTCGCGCTGCGGGCGACCGGGCGATCCTCACCTATGGCGGCAGCATCAATGCGGTCTACCCGGCCGACCTCAGCGACGACCTGCTGCGCGCGGCGCGGCATCTGCACTATTGCAGCTACTTCCTGCAAACTCACCTGCGCGCCGCGCTCCCGGCCATCTTCCGTCGGGCGCGGGCGCTGGGCCTGACGATCTCGCTGGATACCAACTGGGACCCCGAAGGTCGGTGGGCTGCGGCGGGCGACCTGGCCGCGGCGCTGGCCCTGTGCGATATCTTCTTGCCCAATGAGCAAGAGGCGCTGGCAATCACCGGCGCGGCAAGGCTCGAAGATGCGCTCGACCTCCTGGCCGGGCGTATCGGTCTGCCCGTGGTCGCGGTGAAGCGCGGGGCGTCGGGCGCGCAGGTCGCGGCCGGGGCGGAGCGGTTGGCCGCGCCGGTGGCGCCGGTCGCCGTGCTCGCCGATACCATTGGCGCGGGGGATAGCTTCGACGCGGGCTTCGTAGCGGCGTGGCTGGCCGGCCGGCCGCTGACGGAGTGCGCGGCGCTCGGCAATGCCTGCGGCCGCGCCAGCACCCGGGCCCGCGGGGGCATCGCGGGTCAGCTCCGCGCGGCCGACCTACCCGAACCGCCCTAAAGGGGCGACGTCACACCGCACCTGCCGGTGGGTGCAGGTGTTGCGAGGCCCGTCTCCTTCGGCTTCGCTCAGGACATGGTTTGGGCCGAAGCAATCCCTTCCATACGCGAGAGATTGCTCACTTGCACTGCACCTGTCGGTGTGTGTGATTGGCGCAGCCAATCATGCATGTGTCGCAAACATCGCTCGCCATGACGCCGCCCGGCATTTTGCGATCAACGCCAGTGTTATGGGTTCATGCGATACCGTTACGTCGCAAGCCGCTCGATCTTCGCCGCCATCTCCGCCGCTTCCGCCGCGGTCAGATAGCCCATCTCCATCTCAAAGCGGGCCGCCGCGCCCGGCGCCAGGCTGCGGACGTTCCCTTTGGCCTTCTCCGCGTGATACCCTTCCGGCTCAGCCGTGGCCGGCTCGCACATCCCCAGCGTGTCCTGATCGGGCGTGCGCGAGATCCAGCGGATGCCGTGATTGAGCTGCGCCAGCTTGTGGCGGATCAGATCGCCTGTGCCGTCGGGGTGCATCTGCATGGTGTAGGCCCAACCGTCCGCGTCGGCCCGGTAATCCACGAAGAATACCACCTCCGGGTCGAAGGAGAGGCCGGGAACCAGGACGTTGTGCTTCTCCGGGTGCTGGGCTAGCTCTTCCAGGAATTCGCGATAGCCCGCCGCGGGCTTCACGTGCGAGGGGATGCTGCGCCGCACGCGCACATGGGCCGGGTCGCACGGCGCGCTGTAGACCAGCCGGCCGTGATCCACCGGCCGGAAGTTGACGTGCGCCAGGTACATCAGATCCATCGGCGTGCCCTTGCGGTTGGCGATCGTGAGCGTGACCGGGAAGAGGGACGATCCGGCGTAGAGCCGCACTTCCGGGACCGCCACGTAGTGGTCGCTGAAGAAGACGATGTGCTCATACTCGCCGCTCAGCCCGATGTACTTGCCCCGCGCGTCCTCGCCGACGATGAGCCACGCCTTCTGAAAGGGCGCGTTCGGCAGCTCGCCGTGCAGCGGATGCTTGTCTTCGCCCGTCGGCACCCCCATCGCGGTCGCGCCGCAGTGGAGCAGGAACCCGCCGTAGGTCTCCAGGTAGGCGCGGGTGGGCCGCGGCTCGCTGAACGCCGTCTTCATCGTCAGGTTGCGGCCGCCGAACGCGGCGGACCAGATCTGCTGACCCTGGAACGGCAGCATAACCAGCTCGCCCAAGTCGTTCTTCAGCCGCAGCCCGGCCACGCCGCTCTCGAAGCGGAAGACGCCGGCGCTGAGTGGGCCGGCCTCGACCAGGACGCGCTCTTTCTCGCCAAAGAAGCTGGGGGATAGATGGATGATCGTTTGGGACATGATACTGGCCTTTCTTGTCAGAGTAGAAATATATCCATCCGCTTTACGGAAACGCACAACACCGCCATAACAGGAACGGCAGATGAACAAGAAATCGGTGCCATTGGGGTTTGCATTGTACGCGGCTTTGATGCGCTCATACTCGGCGACTTTTTCGCCCGTCATTAAGGCGCGCCAGCGTTCCGCATACCATTGTTTGAGCAAGTCTGGGTTGCTGTGCAGTGTTTGCCAGATTTCGATCAACGGCCCGAATGTGTCGGCCCCGATCCCCCTTGTGGGCGCCAGAGTTCCTAAGACAGTGCCGCTCCCAAGAAACGGCTCGATATAGACACTGAATTGCGCTGGGAAATAAGAGACGATGTTGTGCGCGAATCGTTGTTTGTTCCCAACCCATTCAGAAGCTGAGCCGTAAAAGGAGCCCGCCACCGGGCTTGTGTTTCGCTGAATAGATCGAGTTGCATTCTTTCCTCTCGCTGATGCCTCGATTATATCCTGATTTAGGATATGCGTCAAGGCACAGTAAAATCATACTATGATTAGGAGCATCTCTACAAACCGCCAAGAGCGTCTTCAGGAGTTTCTGCGGCAGGTCAGAATCGAGGCCAATCTCCGGCAAATTGATGTGGCTACGCGCCTGGGTGTGCCTCAATCTTTCGTGAGTAAGTATGAATCCGGGGTGCGTCGGCTCGATTTGGTCGAGCTTGGTTTGGTATGTGCTGCTGTTGGCATTGCGCTGACCGAGTTTGTGAGCAGATTTGAGAGAGCTGACCATGCAGCCTGATGCGCGTTTCTTGTTCCAACCCAGGTCTTTCTGGGCGCATGTCCGGGTAGTCAGTGAAGCGGTAGGTTAGAGCGTGTTTTGAAAGTAAAAACGAGGTCATCTTGCAGATTTGACAGTTTGGCGGTTTTCTGGCGTTCTACTCAGACAGGATGTCCCAATCTACTCTTTCGGAGTCAGTGCCCCTATGAACCGTCAAGCCTATGATACAGATCTCAGCGATATCAGTTGGGAACTTGTGGCGCCTCTCATCCCTCCTGAAAAGACGGGGGGCCGTCATCGCAGCGTCGCGATGCGGGAAGTCCTCAACGCCATCTTCTATGTCTTGCGCAGTGGCTGTGCCTGGCGACTGCTGCCGCATGACTCTCCGACGTGGCAGACCGTCTATGGCTACTTCAACCACTGGCGCAAGAGCGGCCTCTGGGAACAACTCAACGCCGCCCTGCGCGAGGCGATGCGCGAACAGGAAGAACGGGCCGCCGCGCCAACGGCGGCGATTATGGATAGTCAGTCGGTCAAGACCACGGCGGTGAGCGTGGTTACGATGGCGCCAAGTTGGTGACCGGCCGTAAGCGGCACCTCTTGGTGGATGTCCTGGGCTTGGTGCTCAAGGTCGTCGTGACGGCAGCCAATGTCCCGGAACGCGCGGGCGCCAAGCTGTTGCTGGCCGCCGCCTTTGCCCAGGGTTCACCGAATTGGCCTTGATCTGGGCGGATGCAGGCTATAGCGGGCAAGAGTTTGCCGATTGGGTGCGGGAACACTACGGCTGGCTGGTCGAGATTGTCAAGCGCAGCGATGATGCCAAAGGTTTTGTGATCCTGCCCCGCCGTTGGGTGGTCGAACGCACCTTTGGCTGGTTGTCCCGCTGTCGGCGCTTGAGCAAGGACTATGAAGTCCTGACCACGACCAGTGAAGCTTGGATCTACGCGGGCATGGTACAGCTCATGTTGCAGCGCCTTGCCCGTAACCCTGCCGTATATCTATGAAAATGCAGTAATACTTCTTTGAGTTTAGAGTTACATAAGACGCAATGTCATACCCAATATGTAGTATATCTGAACCATAGAGCTACTATATGTAGGTTGATAGCCTTCGCCTCGCGAGTCTCTAGCCTAGATCGACACCCTACATATAGGGGCGCAATGGCTGGATATACTACATGTAGTATGTGTGATACCCGCTTCGTTATGTAACTCTAAACTCCAATACTTCTAAAACACGCTCTTATAGCGATCTGGCGCTGGCTGGCATCACGCCGCTGCCACAGGTTCTCTTGGAACAACTCTGCTTCCACGCACAGCAGGCGGCCGAAAAAGCCCTCAAGGCCATCCTGGTCGCGTACGATGTCATCGTTCCTCGCACTCACAACCTCAGAACTCTCTTCGATCTTTTGCCCGCCGATCTCGCCGTGCCCCCTGACGTACAGATGGCAGCCGGGTTGAGCGATTACGCGGTTGCAAGCCGCTATCCAGGAGTCAGCGAGCCGGTCGAGGCCGAGGAATACCGTGAGGCGGTAGATATGGCCGAGGCGGTTGTCTATTGGGCGGAGCAAGTGATCAGACAGATTGCCCGGCCGGTTCGCGCGACGCGCCGTTGACAGGCGACCCGTTTGGCGGTATGATCTGCGCATCAGAAGCAAGATAACGCGATGCAATCTGATCCCGAGGTAAACAAACGATGAGCGCCAGTACAACCACGATCCTGGAAACCAGTGCGCGGCGGTTATTCCCTGATCTGAGCCTGAATCAAGCCTGGACCGAGTTGCTCCTGGACCGCGCCCGCAAGAATCTGATCAAATATCAGACTACGGCCCGGCGCTTTGAGGCCAAGTATAAGCAACCCTTTCCCGCCTTTCGCCAATGGATTCTCAGCAGCGAGCCGCCGGCCGAGGTGGAACAAGATTACTTCGACTGGGAGTTGGCCGTGACCGGCATCCGGGATATGGCGCAAGAGATCAAACGGTTGAGCGCCCTGAGGCGATCATGTTCTTTGCCGGTTTGACTTGCATGGCCACGTTAGTTATACTGCCGAGATGAAGTTACCGAACGCTGCGCGGGCTGTCGTGCCACAACAGAAGATCACGGGCTATCTGCTCTCGTTCAGCCATCGAGATGGGCGTGGCAAGGCAGCTTTCTTCTCCCGTTTTGGCTTTTCAGCAAGCGATTGGCCGGCATTAGCCACGGCGTTACGGCAACATGCCATTGACCACGGGGTCAGCAAGATCGAGGATTCGCCGTTTGGCACGCGGTACGTTATCGAAGGGCCAATCATCACGCCGGACATGCGGAATCCTGCGATCCGGTCAGTCTGGTTCATCGAGACGGGCGAAGAGATGCCGCGCTTCGTGACCGCATATCCGTTGGCGAGGGGATAAGATGATTCGAGAATTAGAGAGCGTTGTTTTGACAACTGATCTCCCGGAATATGGCCTGGAACGAGAAGATATCGGCACGGTCGTGTTGGCGCACCGCGGCGGCAAAGGCTATGAGGTCGAATTCGTGGCGCTCGACGGGGAGACGGTCGCCGTCGTTTCGGTTCTCGCTTCGCAGGTGCGACCGGTTGCGCGCCGCGAGATCGCGCATGCGCGTGTCGTGCCCGCCGCGTTCGCGCCTCAGCCTCAATTCGGCATCTGAGGCGATCAAATTGCGGTGTCATACGCTCGCTCGACGAAGCAGCGAGATTGCCGGTTGGCCGTGACCGGCAGCGCGATATGGCGCGCGAGATCAAGCGGTTGAGTGTGTGCTCTGTCGGATCTGATATGCAGGTAGTTGGAGGGGATCGGTATGGAAACCGTTCAATTGGAAGCGCCGGTTGAGCTGGCGCAGCGATTACAAGTCCATCCGGGCCAATTGACGCAGATCCTCGAATGGGGATTACGCGTCGCCGAGACCGCGGCGCGCAAATCTGCGACCGCGCCGACGGAGGGTAAACTCCCGGCGCGACGCAAGCTGCTCGAAGCCTTGCGTTCGACGGGGCTGGTGGTCGAACTGGATGCGACTCTGGCGACGCGTTATCGCGCCGCTGCGGCGCAGCCCCGCTGCACACCGGTTTATGTCCAGGGGAAACCACTCAGTGAAGTGATCATTGCCGAACGCGGCCCGGAGTGGTCGGAAGACCGATGAACGCGACTGTCTACCTGCTGTTTTGCGTTTGACATACTTCGCCCTTAGCGGTACGATAGTTGCGCGCGGAGTGATGCTCAGGCCGGGTCCAATTATACTAACCGCACGCTGAAATATTCAAGTTTGCCTGGGCGAGCGAGATCAGGTATGCTGTGGGCCAAAACCCAAAGGAGTGATTGCCATGAGCACACACGTCGCCCCGCTTGAGTTGTCTGCGG
>Ga0233425_10010652_pt1 | contig 11069 bp, 6 predicted proteins | sample Watercolumn_Towu_2_FD_181712 | JGI IMG/M metagenome (GOLD analysis project Ga0233425, IMG submission 181712) | Freshwater microbial communities from Lake Towuti, South Sulawesi, Indonesia - Watercolumn_Towuti2014_140_MG | ecosystem: Environmental > Aquatic > Freshwater > Lake | place: Indonesia...
AGCGCGCAAGTGGACGTGGCTGGGAATCAACAAAGATACGTACACGCGCACTGCCGCGCAAGGGACGTACAAGTGGCATTACGATGTCGAGCATACCGGGTTCAAATATAACGGCAATTCGATTATGGCGGCAATCGCGCTCGTGTCGCTCAAGTATCTCGATCGCGATAACGCGTATCGCCGCGAAGTTTGCGCGTGGTACGACGAATTGCTCGCGGAGGAACCGCACATCGAACGCGTGCCGATCGCGCCGGGTTGCGTTTCCGCGCGCCATTTGTATCAAGTGATGGTGGATCAGCGCGACCAGGTCATGCTCGCGCTGAACGATAGCAAAATTTATCCGGGCGTGCATTATCGCGACAATACGACGTATCGGATGTACGCGTATGCGCGCGGGACCTGCCCGCGTTCCCACCGCGCGAGCGAGCGCCTCATCTCTCTGCCCCTCCATTTACGCTTGACGCATCAAGACGTTCAGCGCATCGCGCAAACACTCGGCGCGATTGTCGCGCGCAGTTAACGCGTATGCCGAAACGCGAGATTCCTCCCATTGCTAGTGACCAGGTTCGGTTGCGTTTGCTCCAATCCTCCGATTTAGCCACAACCTTGCGCTGGCGCAATCAAGATCACATTCGTGAATGGTTTTTCACAACCGATGTGATCACGCCCGCGCAACATCGCGTGTGGTTCGATCAGTACGCCGCGTGCGATGTTGATTTCGTTTTCATTATCGAAGAAATGCCAAGCCACCGCGCGGTTGGGCAGGTGGCGCTGTATCACATTGATTGGAACGCGCGCCGCGCGGAATTTGGACGTTTGCTGATCGGTGAAGCGGACGCGCAGGGCAAAGGATTCGCGCGCGCCGCGACGCGCTTGATCGTTGAATACGCGTTCAGCGAACTGGGTTTGCGCGAGGTGAACTTGGAAGTGTACGCGCACAACACGCGCGCAATCGCGATTTACGAACAATGCGGTTTTGCAATGACGCAACAACGTGATAACATTGTGGCAATGTCGCGATGTTTCAATCGGAGCAAAGGATAATGATTTCTGAAGTGGCGCGCGCGGCTGGCTTGTGGCGCATCTGGATGCGGCTCGGCATCCAAGATGTGCGAATGCGTTTTCGCCGCTCCGCGATTGGCTTGGGTTGGATTTTTCTCAACCTCGCGGTGATGGTGCTGGCGATCGGTTTTATCTACAGCAACCTGTTCGGACAAGATATGCGAACCTTCATTCCGTATCTCACGATCAGTTTGGTCGCGTGGGGCTATCTGACCAATTCGATTGTTGAAGGCGGCAACGCGTTCACAAGTTCGGAAGGATACATCAAGCAGATCAGTTTGCCGATCTACGTGTACGTCTTTCGTTATTTTGTGAGCATCACGCTCGTCGCCGCGATCAGTTTGATCGTGTATTTTGTGATCGCGCTGATCTACGCGGTGCCCTTGACGCTCGGCGCGCTGTGGGTTGTGCCGGGTATTTTGATTTTGGTGACGACTTCACTTTTGCTCATTACGATTTTCGCGTACGTTAACGCGCGGTTCCGCGACGCCGCGCATCTCGCGTCGGTCGCGATGCAAGTGATGTTCTATGTAACGCCGGTGATTTTTCCGGCAGACCTGTTGCGTCAACGCGGACTCGGCGCGGTGATCGATCTCAATCCGATGTACCATTTGCTCCAAGTGATCCGCGCACCGCTCCTCGCTGGCGAACCGGCGGAACCGCTCAGTTATCTTTTTTGCGCGAGCGTCATTGGCGCGCTCGCGTTGTTTGCCGCGTGCGTTGTGAAAATCTATCGGCGGCGGATTGTGTTTGCATTGTAATGGCACACATTGTTTTGCAAAACGTTGATCTCGAATTTCGAGTCGGCGTTGAACAGCACGATACACTCAAATCGGCGATGGCGCGCGTGTTGCGTTTGCGCCGCGATTCGATCCGCACGATCCGCGCGTTGCAAGCGCTGACATTTTCGATCCAGTCCGGCGAACGCGTTGGCTTGATCGGACACAACGGCGCGGGTAAAAGCACTTTGCTCAAAGTGATGGCGGGAATTTATCCGCCGCAACGCGGCGATGTGCAAATTCAAGGACATGTTTGCCCGCTCTTTGAATTTGCGACCGGTTTTGAAATGGACGCAAGCGGCTGGGATAACATTCGCATTCGCGCGTTGTTGCTCGGAATGTCGCCGCGCGAGATCGCGCGCAAAGAAAACGAGATCGCGCAATTTTCCGGCTTGGGCGAATTTCTCGACGTGCCGGTGCGGTACTATTCGTCCGGGATGTTGCTCCGACTCGCGTTCGCGACCTCGACCGCGGTCGATCCGCAAATTCTTTTACTTGATGAAGTGATGGCGGCAGGCGACGCGGCGTTCATTGACAGCGCGCGCAAACGGATGAACGATTTGATGGAGCGCGCGAGCATCGTCGTGTTTGCAACACATTCGCTTAACGTTCTACCTCAATTTTGCGAACGCACGATTTTGTTGAATCACGGTCGCGTTATCGCGGATGGTCCAACGCGCGAGGTCGTGCAGTTATACACAGATGGATTGAAAGAAAAATAAATGTGTGGCATTTGCGGCATCAAACGATTTGATCATCAACCGGTTGAACGCGACGCGATTCTGGCGATGATGCGCGCGCTCGCACATCGTGGACCCGATGACGACGGCTCACATCTCGACGGTGCGCTCGGCTTGGGACATCGCCGGCTTTCGATCATTGATGTCGCGCACGGGCATCAACCGTTGTCGAATGAAGACGGCTCGGTGTGGATTGTCTTTAACGGAATGATCTACAACTACAAATCGTTGATCGAAACGCTCACGCGCGCGGGACACACGTTCGCGACGAAATGCGACACCGAAGTTTTGGTGCACGCGTACGAAGAGTGGGGCGTCGAAATGCTCGCGCGGCTCAACGGTCAATTCGCGTTCGCGCTCTGGGATGGCAAACGCGTGTTTCTCGCGCGTGATCGGATGGGCGAGAAACCGTTGTACTATGCAGTTACCCAAGACGCATTTTACTTTGCGTCCGAAACCAAAAGTCTGCTCGCGCACATTCGCGCGTGTCCGAACATCCCGGCGGATTGGCTCGTCTTTGAAAATTCATTGACTGACGACACCTTGTTCGCGGACATCAAAGAATTGCAACCCGCGCATTATTTGATCGTGGATGGCGATGTGGCACTGCCGCGCCGTTACTGGTCAATCCCCAACGAGGTGGATGAAGGACTGACCGAACGCGACGCGATCCAACAATTGCGCGAATTAGTGTTTGATGCGGTAACGATCCGAATGCAATCCGAAGTGCCGGTTGGAATGTACTTGTCCGGCGGATTGGATAGTTCGATCATCGCGTGCATCGCGAAACCGGCTTGTGTATTCACGAGTTATTACGATGCGCCCGGCAAATTCGACGAGCGCGAGTCCGCGCGCGCGGTGGCGCGGTACATCAAGACCGAGCAAATTTTTGTAACGCTCGCGCCGCAAGATGTTCCGGCGCTGTTTGAAACAATCATCTATCATCTCGATCAACCGATCTCGAGCTCGTCCACGCTTTCGAGTTTCAATCTCGCGCGCAACGCGCGCGAATTTTTCAAAGTCGTTTTGAATGGGCAAGGCGCGGATGAATTGTTCGGCGGATACGGCCGCTATGTTTTACTGCATCACGAGGTCGAATTGGGACGCACGCCATTCTTCGCGCAGTACACGCCGATGGCGCGCCGATTTTGGAACGCGCACATTTTTGGCGATCCGGCATCACGGTATCTCGAACTGAATCAACGCGTCGCACCGCGCACATCGCTTCCGCTGGATACCGTGCGTCAATTGTTCTCGTACCACTCCGACATCGTCGCGCAGATGGGTTACGCGGACGCCGCGATCACTTTGCAAGATTTGATCAAGATGGATGATCGCGGATGCGCGCACGTCGGTTTGGAAAGCCGCTCGCCGTTTCTCGATCATCGCATCGCCGAGTTTGCGTTTCGTTTGCCGGGACGCTTCAAGCTCCGCCCAGGTGGTGTAACGAAATGGATTTTGCGCGAGGTCGCGCGCGAATTTGTGCCGCTCGAAATCGTCGAACGCAAAGACAAGATGGGGATGGTCAGTCCGATCGGTGGTTGGTTGCAACGCGATCTGCGCGCGTGGAGCGAACCACTCGTCGCGTCGCTACGCGCGCGCAATCTCGATCTGCCGATTGAAATGCCGGAAGCACACGAGTACGATCGGCGTTTGCACGCGTTGATCAGTTTAGAATTGTGGTACCGTCGTTTCATTGACGCCGTGTAGGGAGCGCGGTTAAATGGAGGGGGGACGATTTAAGAAACCGAGTTAGCGCAATGAAATCAAAAATGCCTGTCGTTGTTTTTGTGATTTTGCTGATCGTGGTGTTGAGCGTGCGTGTTCCGTTTTTTAACGCGTCAGCCAACGCCGCACCGCGCGATTATTGCGACGGTTTTCAAAATCCGCCGGTGCCGAGTTTGACGCAGGAGCCGTTCGCGTTGCATATTTATCCTGGTATGCTATATCCTTTGCCGGGGCTGATCGTAGATTTGGACAATGACGGCGATGTGGATGTGCCCAGTTTGGAGACACGTAAGGATTGGAATTCATTTCGTCCCGATAGTGTGGTAGATGGCTTGGTTGATAGCCAGGTCTCCGGTGGTCCGGGCTTTCTGTATTTTCACGGTATGGCGGCGATGGATCTGGACAACGACGGCTTGAAAGATTTGATCGTTGCGCCGTACTATGCGGTCGGAACGCCGATTATGTTTTTCCGCAATTTGGGCAATTGGCGTTTTGAATCGAGTCACCAGGATTTCTTGCGAAACCTGTTGGGGTTTAACAGTTCGAGCGCGTGGTATAGCGAGACCATCATCATTGCTGATCTCACCGGTGATGGGCTGAACGATATTTATATTCCGCTGTACACGTACACGGAACCCTTTCAATCTGTGTTTCTGCGGAATACCGGTACGGGATTTGTCGAAGAAGCAATCGTGCGCGGGATTGGGCTTCCGAATATCCCAATTGATTTTAGACCCGAAGGCGCGCAAGCGGTTGACATTGATGACGACGGCGATCTCGATTTTTATGTGGCGCATCACTTGTTCATGAATGATGGGAATGGTTATTTTACGGATGCGCGTGAGGCATACGGGTTGCCGATTCTCTTTGACGAAGGCATCGCGTTTATTGACTATGATAACGACGGTTTGCTTGATTTGCATATTCGTACGCCCTTTATAGATCAACAACTCTTTCGCAACACCGGCAATGGCTTTGTCAACGTTAGCGTCAGTAGTGGCCTAGCGTGCTTAACCCAGAATCATCCATTTTATTGGGGTGGCAACTGGGCAGATTTTGATCTGGATGGCGATATAGATTTTCTGCCGGTCGCGGCACAGTTGGAGGGAACGACCATTCCGTCGCGCCGGACGCGCGCCCCGCGTGTGATTGACAGTTGGTATTATCTACTCCTCAATCAAGGGGACGGAACCTTTCGATTAGGATTTTCCAAAGACCGATTTTTCCAATTTTCTGCGATGGCGGATTTCGATCTGGATGGCGACCTGGATATCTACAGCATTGATGTAACCGGCGCGGCGAATGTTTTTGAAAATCTTTTTGGTGTACCGCAAAACACATTCGCTTTAGCCGTTGTGCCGGTGGACAACCAACGACGCATGAACCAGGAAGGCACAACCGTGCGGGTCAAGCATCTATGTTCATCACCCCCGCGAGTGCAAACTCGAGTGATCGGGATAAACAATGTCTATCTCGCGCAAGGCGATTACACCGCACATTTTGGCGTGGCGGGAAATTGTAGTTATGAGATTGAGGTTGCCTTTATCAAACGCGGCGCGGAACCGCGCCAAGTGGTAACGATTCCGTACAAGCCACAAACCGAAGGTTCGCTCAAGATATTTGTTAGTCGGACCGGCGCAACGAAAGAACCCTATCCGGGCTTTCGAAATTTTTTGATTTTGCCCACGATTATGCAAAATAGCGCATTACAACGCCCGTCGCGCTAGTTGAAGGAGCATTGGTTGTGTTGCTAGTCAACGACTATCTGAACGATCAAAGCGTTTTGCGCGCGCCGATATCACGCGCACCGCTTGTATCGGTAATTTTGCCGACCTACCGGCGACGCGCGTCCGGTTTATTCGAACGCGCGCTCGTGAGCGTATTGAATCAAAGTTTTGATGATTTTGAATTGCTCATCATGGATGATGGCTCAACCGATGGTTCGTATGATTTGATTGAAGAATTTCGCGCGCGTGATCCACGCGTGATCCACGTACGCCACGAACGCAATAGCGGCTTGCCGGGCTTGCGCGTGAATGAAGGCATCGAACTGGCGCGCGGACAGTACCTGGCATTTCAATTTGACGATGACGTATGGCGCGCTAACGCGTTGCAACTTTTGGCCGCGCGCGCGCGCGCAGAATCCGGTCCGGTCGTGGTGGTTGGACGTTGTCATGCGCGTGACAGTAATTGTCAGGTCGTGCACCCGCAATGGGAATTGAATCTCGCCAATCTTTATCGTGATAATTCGATCTGCAACAATGCCGTGCTTTTTTCCAAACATCTGGTTGATCTCGCTGGGATGTACGATTGCCATATCGGTATGCGCCGCGTTTGCGATTGGGATTTATGGCAAAGATTGATCAAGTATGCTCGCTTTGTCGTTACCGACGAGATCGTTACCGATGTGTTCGCGCACAAAGCCGACTCGGTCGCGATGACGATGCCGTATGACTTGGCAGTGATTCGCTGGTTTCAATCTATCCCGCGCGATGATCTACTCACGCCCGCGCGCTGGCGCGCTTATCAGGTGGATGCCTTGCGTCTCGGAAATTTTGAATTGCATGGCGAGTTGCGGCGACGACTGTACGAAGATCAAATCCTGCCATATTATCTAAAATTTCGCCACCACTTTCCAACGTTGGAAGGATTTAGCAATCGCGTGCCGGGCGTGCCCGCGACCATCTTACGCACGCGCACGCATTTCGAGACCACCCGCGACCTGGTCGCGACGACCGCATCGCTCGACCACTTTTCCAATCAGCGCGGAACCTTCAAGTCTACTTATCAATCCCTGGTCGAGATTCGCCCAACGTGGCCTGACGAATCCGATGCGCTTTTATTGATTGCCGAAACTCAACCCAAGGCGAATGAATTAACTCAGATCGCGTTGCGCGCTGAAAAACCGGTTGGCTTGCTTTTAGATGGTGATTGCTCCAATCCGAACGGGTCTGCGCGATCTGCCCACGCGCAAACGGCTCCTCATTTTGAACCGCTTTTTCGCGACACGCTTCAACAAGTAGATGTGCTCTATCCCGAATCAAATGCGCGCGCTTGGGCGATGTTGAACCCGCGTCAGGCGATTTGGCGTGGGTGCGTCGCGCGTAGTGATTTACCCTCAACCCTCCAGCCGCATCCCGTTGGCACACCCATCCGAATCGGTTGCGCGATTTCGAGTGAATCCGCAAAGGAATTTGGTTTTTGGTGGAACGCGTTGACGCGACTCGCGCAAGAATTTAAACACGCGATTGAATTTGTTTTCCTGGTTTCGACACAAATCAAGTTGCCCCAACTCGCGTCGCCGGTCACCCAGGTTAAATATCCAGCGAGTTATGCAACCTCGGCGCAATGGTTGCGCGATTTGAATTTGGACATGGCGTGCCTTCCGGCGGTGGACGATTCGGACGCGCATCAAGCGGTCGAACTCGCTAAATATTTTCAAGCGGCGGTCGCGGGCGCGCTTGCGATTGTCTCGAATGTGACGCAATATCACGCTTTGCCGGACGCACTGGCCTGTCTCAAATCCGATAACACCGCCGCGGCATGGTACGATGTTCTGCGCCGCGCCGTAACGATGCCGATTGAAGCATCCTATCGGATACGCCGGCGCGCGCAAGAATATGTGCGCGAAGAATTTACCGAACTACCCCAGATTCATCTCTACGAAGCCGCCTTGCGCGCCGCCGAGTTTCATGCCAAGACGCGCGCGCGCCGTTCGAGCGACGGTCGCCCGCGCGTCGTCTATGCGTTACATTCGGCGTTTTATGGCGGCGGCGAATTGCAACTTTGGCGGCGCATCCGTCTTGCCCAGAGTTATGGCATCGCACCGATGATCATTTTGCCGCAACGGATCGCCGAGACCAGCGATGCCCAACGCATCAGCGCGAACCTATTGCGCGAGGGAATCCCGGTAGATTTTCTGGATTATGATTGTTTTGTCTCACCCTATAGCCCAACCGATTATCAAAACGAAGCGCAATGTAACGCAGTGCAATTCTATCTTGAACAAGCGCGCCCGGCGCTGGTCCATTCGGTTACATTCATCCCGATCCTGGGACAGGTTTGCGCGACAATGAATATCCCGCACATTGCCTCGCTGTACGCGATTGATGATACGTTTGCCTGGTCGGAGAGCCAGGCGCATTTCAAACATTGTGATATCGCGCAATCCGATTGTTTGCGGTACGCGCAACGCTGGGGGCAACTGTTGTGGGCGGAAAATTTTTGCGCGCGCGAAGTTGTGCCCGAGCCGGTCTTTGCGCTTGGGCAGAAGAAATTTTTGGAACAAGTTGAGACGCCGATCCGCGCGGTTCCCGCGCGTCCACATCTGGTCGTTACCGGCACGATTCAGGAACGCAAAAGTCAATTGGAAATAATTTATGCCGCCGGACAATTACGCAAAGAAGATTACGATTTCGAACTGAGCATTTACGGATATACGCATTTCTTTCCCGAGTACATTCGCAAGTGCGCGCAAGCCATTCAAGAACAGAATTTGGAACAATGCGTGCGTTTTTGCGGTTTTCAGGATGATGCCGTTGAAATTTTGCGCGCGGCAGACCTGGTCTTGAGTCTTTCAACGGTCGAAAGTTTTCCCAGCGCGATCAAAGAGGCGATGGCGGCGGGAGTTCTCGTCGTCGCGACGCCGGTCGGCGGAATTGCTGAATTAATTATTGATGGCGTTTCCGGTATTTTGTGCGTGGATACATCGGTCGAAGCGATGACCGATGGCATTCGTCGCGCGCTCAAGTTGACGGCGGACGACCGCGCGCGGATCGTCGAACAAGCGCGGCGTGTCGCGCGTTCCGAATTTCATCCCTATCGCGCCGCGAACGATCTCTTGACGATGTACAATCGCGCGCTCGACCTGGGACGCGCGCGCCAGGTCAGCGCGTCGCCGCCAAACGTTCCACCGGCAATCGCCCCGCAACGCAGTCGTATGCTTGCGCCCGATGTGTCGCCCGCATCGGTGGTGCCGTTGGATCGGCGCTTGCTTTATCATGTTGTTCCGCAACATTCCCAGTGGATCGGTCTCGATGTGTTGGTTGGCACGCATCAACGCCCGGCGCGCGGCGCGCTCCATTTGCGCGTGTATTCGCCCAGCGCGCAACTCGTTCGCGAATGTTCGGTTGATCTCGCGCACGCGCAGGACAACGAATGGTTACATTTTCGCTTCGCGCCGGTTCTCAATTTTACCGAACGCGCCGCCCGATTGGAATTTGTGTTGCGCGATCCCACCGCCACCACGCGGCTCAGTTTTTACGACGCGAATCCGCCGGCGAACAAACTTGGGCGCATCCGCGCGCGCGTCGCGCGTTGGCTGGGCTTGAGTCAACCGATGCGTTCGTTGTATTGCCGAATGTTGTACGCTCAATAACTTGGTAGAAGCGGAGAGTCGAAATGGAATCAAGCCGCGAATGGGAGCGTTGGGATGATCCCGGAGTCGCCGAAGACATTGATCGTTATTGGACGGAGGACCCGACCGGGTACGAATCGGTGTACCGCGCGATGCTGGCGGAACTGGTTAAAGCGTATTCAGTTTCTCCGCTTGATCGTGTTTTGGAAGTCGGGTGCGGTAGTGGTTTGATTTATCAAACGCTTGTGCCGGAACTCTTTGTCAATTCCAACTACGTGGGCGTAGATACATCGAGCGCGATGTTGCGCTTGGCGCGTCAACGTTTTCCCGATGGGCAATTTGTGCGCGATGACATTTACAATTTGCGTTTTCCAACCAAGTCGTTCGATATGGTTTTATGCTTTGAAGTTTTGAGCCACTTGCCGGAAATTCACCAGCCGCTTCGCGAGCTGATCCGGGTCGCGGCGCGCGCGTTGATTTTTACGGTCTGGGTCTCGCCCGATGCGACGACGCACACGCGCGCTGAACAATTTCGCGACAGCAAATTTTTACATCGGGAGTACGCGCACGCTGAAATCACCGCTACGATTCACCAAGCCGCGTCGGGCGCGGCGCATCGTATTGAGACGCGACCACTTTCCGATCTGACGTGGGCGTATATTGTTCACCTTGATCCATCTGTCCAGTCCACCGATGCGGTGATTCCGTTTCCGGGTTTGACCGCGCGAATGTTGCGCGCGACCGTCCAAGCCCGCGGACGGTTCAAATCCGATTTGGCGCAAACGCGCGATGCGCTCGCCGCGCGCGAAATGGAACTCGCGCAACTCGGCGCGACACTCGCCGCGCGCGAAACGGACATCGCGCAACTCGGCGCGACACTCACGGCGCACGCAACCGAACTCGCGCAAACCCGTAACATGCTTGCCGCGCGCGCAAGTGAACTCGCGCAAATGCACAACGCGCTTGCCGCATGCGAAACCGAAATCACGCAACGCGATGCGATGCTTGCCGCGCGTGAGACCGAACTCGTTAAAACGCGCGCGACCTTGCAAACGCGCGACGCGGAAGCGATGCAATTACGCGCCGCGTTACAATCACACCAAACCGAACTCTCTCTCTCGCGCGCTAAAGGCGGCGCGATAGTCAACGAACTCGACGCTTTTCGCCAGCGCCGGCTCAATCGGTGGTTGGATCGCGTGACGAATCGCGCCGATGCCGCACCGCACCTCGCCCCGGCGTTTCTCCAACTCAAAGATGACAGTTATATTTTCGCGCGCGATCTCACCGGCTTTTTGTTGCAACCAAGCGACGATTTGCGCCGCGTCGAATTTGTCTACTATCCGCTCGAGCTCGATCGCGCGAATTTACGCGGCATTTTGCTCGCGGCGATTTTCGATTTCCGCC
>Ga0233425_10010653_pt1 | contig 11069 bp, 6 predicted proteins | sample Watercolumn_Towu_2_FD_181712 | JGI IMG/M metagenome (GOLD analysis project Ga0233425, IMG submission 181712) | Freshwater microbial communities from Lake Towuti, South Sulawesi, Indonesia - Watercolumn_Towuti2014_140_MG | ecosystem: Environmental > Aquatic > Freshwater > Lake | place: Indonesia...
ATCTCTATGTTTATTTTTTCATCTGAAAGTACTTGAAACATTTTTGCGGCTACACCCGGATGGGTCTGCATACCCGCACCAACGATTGATACTTTTGACACTTCCGGATCAATATCGTATTCATTGAACACAATGATATTTTTTAAGCTCTCAAGAACTTTTTTTGCCATATTGATATCGTCATTTTTGATTGTAAATGAAATTGTTGCTACATCTTTTTCGCTGACATTCTGAACTATTAAATCCACGTTTATGTTTTTTTCAGCAAATTCACCGAAAAGTTTTGCAGCAATTCCGGGTATGTCCTGAAGCCCGAAAATTGTAATCTTGACTTGATCTGTGTCGTAGGTAACTCCGGTAACCAATGCTTTTTCCATCTCAATTTCCTTTTTCTTTTTTTCCATTACCCATGTACCTTCATTATCATTAAAACTGGATCTTACATGTATTATAACATTATGCTTGTTTGCAAATTCAACAGCCCTTAAATGAAGAACTTTGGCACCGGAAGACGCAAGCTCAAGCATCTCTTCGTATGAGAGCTTTCCTATCTTTCTGGCCTCTGGTACTATATTAGGGTCAGTCGTATATACACCATCGACATCCGTGTAGATTTCACAGTATCTGGCATTTAAAGCGGCAGCCAGCGCAACCGCAGTCGTATCAGAGCCGCCCCTCCCGAGTGTTGCAATGTCCCCCTCCGGAGTTATTCCCTGGAAACCTGCCACAATTACAATACGGCCCTTTTTTAATTCTTTTTGCAGCCTGCCGGTGTTTATGTTTAAGATCTTTGCATTTGAAAAAATATCGTCAGTTAATATTCCTGCCTGGTTTCCGGTTAATGAGATACACCCGTAACCTTTTTCCTGTATTGCCATGGCAACAAGCGCAACTGAAACCTGCTCTCCTGTAGATAGGAGCATATCCATCTCTCTTCTGTCAGGATCACCTGTTATCCTTTTTGACAGTTCTATAAGTTCATCCGTTGTGTGACCCATTGCAGAAACAACCACAACAACGTCATTTCCCCCGGACTTAATCTTTATAATTCTGTCGGCAACTTTTTTTATTTTTTCTGTATCACCTACAGAAGTTCCGCCAAATTTTACAACAACTATTTCATTTTTTGGTTTCATTTGCTCCTGCACCCTGAAAAATTATAAAGCATATTTAAGAAATATCCTGAAAATGATTGAATAGATTATATAAAAGCATGAAAAAAAAATAAATTGTTTTTTTATCCTTTTTAAAATAAAATGCATTGCACGCCGTGGACCTGCGATGTCTTCAAATCCTGCATGCAATGCATCTTGATTTTAATTAAGATGCCGATCAGAAGGATACTGTTCCTTCATCCAGGCTCTTATATATATTATATTTTTCCCTGGCTTCTTCTTCAGCTTCGGAAAAGAGTCTTTCTGCCACATCAGGAAAACTCTGCATGAGTGAAGAGTACCTGATTTCATCCATTAGAAAATCCCTGAATGACTCTTTGGGTTCTTTTGAATCAAGCTTAAACGGATTCTGACCCTGTTTTTTAAGGGAGGGATTATACCTGTATAAGTGCCAGTAACCGCTCTCCACAGCCTGTTTCTGCCGCAACTGTGAATGTTCCATGCCCGATTTCAGCCCATGGTTTATGCATGTCGAATATGCAATAACCAGTGACGGGCCGTCATATGCCTCTGCCTCTTTGAATGCCTTCAGGGTCTGATTCATATTTGCTCCAATTGCAATTTGTGCAATATAAATGTAGCCGTAGGTCATCGCAATCAGGCCAAGGTCTTTTTTCTTAACTCTCTTTCCCGCTGAAGCAAATTTGGCCACCGATCCTTTTGGAGTTGCTTTTGAAGACTGCCCGCCGGTATTTGAATAAACTTCAGTGTCAAGCACCAGAACATTCATGTCCTGGTTTGCCGCCAGGACATGGTCAAGACCACCGTAGCCTATGTCATAAGCCCATCCGTCACCACCAAATGACCAGATGGATTTTTTGACGAGATAATCTTTAAGCATCAGGATCTCATTTCTGATTTCTTCGGCTCTGATATCTTTAAGCTTTACCGAAAGGGAATCAACAACTTTTTCGGATGCAATTCTGCTTGCCTGTGCATCGTTTTTATTTGCAATCCACTCATTTGCCACATCTTTAATCTTCTGTTCAATATTTAAATTAAGGAATTCTGTCATATAAATTTCGATCCTGTCCCTAAGTTGTTTGACGCCCAGCATCATCCCAAATCCATATTCTGCATTATCCTCAAATAGGGAATTTGCCCAGGCAGGGCCTTTTCCTTTTGAGTTTCTGGTGTATGGTGTGGAAGGAGCGGACCCCCCCCAAATTGAAGAACATCCAGTGGCATTGGCTATCATCATCCGGTCGCCAAATAGCTGTGTCAGGATTTTTACATAAGGTGTTTCACCACAGCCCCCGCAGGCCCCTGAAAATTCAAAGAGCGGTTGTTTGAACTGACTTCCCTTTATTGTGTCATCGGCAACAAGATTTTCTTTAGGTTTTATTGTCATTGCAAAGTCCCAAAGCTCCTTTTGTTTTTCCTGGGTCGAGAACGGCTTCATAATAAGGGCTTTTTCTTTTGATGGACAGATATCAGCACAGTTTCCACACCCTGTACAGTCAAGGTAGCTGATCTGCATCCTGAATTTTAACCCTTCAAGACCTTTTCCTTTGGCATCCAACAGGTCAAAACCGGCAGGAGCTTTTTTTGCTTCATCTGGATCAAGTAAAAACGGCCTGATAACGGCATGCGGGCAAACATAGGAGCACTGGTTGCACTGGATGCAATTTTCCTTCTGCCACTCAGGAATATTTATTGCAATTCCTCTTTTTTCAAATGCGGATGTTCCTGAATCAAAAAATCCGTCTTCCCTGCCCACAAATGCGCTTACCGGAATCGAGTCACCTTCATGCCTGTTTTCAATTCTAAGGATGTTTTTAATAATGTCAGGCTCCTGGGCAATATGGGGATCCGGAATTTCTTCTGAAACCTTCCAGGCCTGCGGAATTACAATTTTTACCAGTGCGTCCCCACCCTTATCGATGGCAAGATGGTTCATTTTAACGATATCCTCGCCTTTTTTACCATATGTCTTGACAACAGCTTTTTTCATATAATCTATAGTCTGCTGGTAAGGAATTATGCCTGCCAGCTTAAAGAAAGCAGACTGCATAATTATATTTATACGTCCGCCCAACCCGATTTCCTGTGCGATTTTTGTTGCATCGATTGTATAAAAGTTAATTTTATGTTCAGCAAGGTATCGTTTCATCGACGGGGGAAGTTTTTCCTCAAGTTCTTCAGGTGTCCATTCGCAGTTAAGAAGAAAAGTCCCGCCGTCTTTTATACCTCTCAGAAGGTCAAACTGGGTTACATATGCCTGATTATGACAAGCGATAAAATCTGCATCATAAACAAGATAAATTGATTTTATGGGTTTCTTCCCGAACCTCAAATGTGAAACTGTAACACCTCCGGATTTTTTTGAATCATATTCAAAATAACCCTGGACATACATGTCAGTGTTGTCCCCTATTATTTTTATTGAATTTTTATTTGCACCAACTGTGCCGTCTGAGCCAAATCCCCAGAATTTGCAATTAATTGTGCCTTCGGGAACCGTATTTATCTCTTCTGTTATTTTAAGGGACAAATAGGTGACATCATCATTTATTCCTATGGTAAAACCATTTTTGGGGTCCGTAAGATTAAGATTGTCAAAAACTGCCTTAATCTGGGAAGGTGTCGTGTCTTTGGATGAAAGACCGTATCTGCCGCCAACAATTACGGGCTTTACTTTCCGGTCATAAAAAACTGATTTTACATCTCCATATAGAGGCTCACCAGGGGAACCCGGTTCTTTGGTCCTGTCAAGAACTGCTATCTTTTTAACAGTTGACGGTATTACCTTTAAAAAATGCGTTTCCGAAAATGGCCTGTAGAGCCGCACCTTTACAAGTCCGGTCTTCTGGCCTTTGCTGTTTAAATAGTCCACAGTCTCTTCAATGGTTTCTATTACCGAACCCATTGCAACGATGATATTTTCAGCATCAGGGGCACCATAATAATCAAAAAGATTATAAGTTCTGCCTGTCAATTTTGAAATCTTTTCCATGTAGTCCTGGACCAGAGCTGGTAGAGCCAGGTAGAACTTATTTTGAGATTCCCTGGCCTGAAAAAATATATCCGGATTCTGGGCGGTACCTTTTGTTACAGGATGTTCCGGGTTTAATGACCTGTCCCTGAACCTTTTTAATGCGTCCATATCAATGAGATTTTTAAAATTATCGTATTCAATTACATTTATTTTCTGAACTTCACTTGAAGTTCTGAAACCATCAAAAAAATGAAGGAACGGAATGCTGGATTTAATTGCGCTCAGGTGAGCAACCCCGGCAAGATCCATTATTTCCTGCACCGAACCTGATGCAAGAAGTCCCCATCCTGTCTGTCTGCAGGCCATGACATCTGAATGATCGCCAAAAATTGAAAGAGCATGTGTTGCCAGGGTTCTTGCACTTACATGAAGAACCCCTGGGAGCAATTCGCCTGCAATTTTATACATATTTGGAATCATTAAAAGCAGTCCCTGAGATGCAGTAAAACTTGTGGCAAGAGCACCTGAAGATAATGCCCCGTGAACCGCCCCTGCGGCTCCTCCCTCTGACTGCAATTCTGATACAAGAACTGGCTGTCCGAACATATTTTTTTTGCAGTATGCGGCCCATTCATCAGTGTATTCACCCATAGTGGATGAAGGTGTAATCGGATAAATTGCTGCAACATCTGTAAATGCATAAGCAACATAAGCTGCTGCACCATTTCCATCCATGGACTGCATTGTCTGATTTTTACCCATTTGCTGACTCTCCTTAAAATCAATAATATTTTTTTCGGAAAAATTTTTACGGTATAAATTACAAATTTTAAAAACTGAAATTCAAAAAATTAGAAGATTATATCACATATGCAGATTTTTTTTAAATACAAACTGATTTCCCTGTCAGAATTCTACACGGTCCCTTAATGCCCGGGAAAGTGTAATTTCGTCTGTATATTCAAGATCAGCCCCAACCGGAAGACCGCTTGCAGGCCTGGTAACTTTTATGCCAATCTGCCCCAGTATTTTCTTTATATATGCAGCGGTGCTTTCACCCTCCACAGTATTATTCAGTGCAATGACCACTTCTTCGATTTCGCTGTTTTTTATCCGGTTCAGTAATTGAGGAATTTTTATTTCTTCAGGTCCTATATCATCAATCGGAGACAGGAGTCCTCCGAGCACATGGTAAAGACCCTTAAACTGACCCGTCGATTCCAGTATGGCCACATCTTTTATTTCTTCAACAATACACATCCTGCTGCTGTCTCTTGTGGGATCACTGCAGATGCCGCATATGTCCTCTTCAGAAATATTGAAGCATAATGAACAGAATTTTGTCCTGGTACGCATTTCTGAAAGTGCGCTGGCAAACCGTTCGATATCATTTACCGGTTGTTTCAATAACCAGTAAACAATCCTTTTGGCAGACTTGGGACCGATTCCCGGAATTCTTTTAAACTCATTTATTAAATTTTCAATGTATTTTATATATAAAGGCATTTTATGCTAAATACCGCCCGGTTAATAATTATTATTTATATTAAAGTCAGAAACCGGGAATATTCAGGCCGCCAGTGAGACCCGATAGCCTTGATTTAGCCTCAGATTTTGACTGGCTGATTGCATCATTTACCGCTACAAGAATCATATCTTCAAGCATTTCGGGATCATTCAGATCTGATAAATCCTTTCCCAGTTTAATTTCAATTACTTCCTGATCCCCATTTACTTTAACCTTGACTGCCCCCCCGCCTGAAGTTGCGGTAAATTCGGCGTTCTTAAGCTCTTCCTGGATTTGCTCCATCTTCTTCTGCATGAGCCTTGCCTGCTTCATCATCTCCTGGTAATTGAAGTTCATCAGGGTCCCCTTTTTTTTGTCTTAACGATTAATATTGAATTTTTCTTCAAAGTATTTAAAACTGTCAGTCTGTTTATCTGCTTCAGATGATTCAGAACCATTATTTTCGGACTGTGTCCGGAAAAATCTGCCTGCATTATTATTGTCTTCAATTATATTGTTTGTGAGGTTTTCTGTTTTTTCATGATTTTCTTTTTGTATAAAATCAAAAACAATCTTCAGGCTCAGACCATATGCAGATTTTAAAATGTCCTGCACCAGAAGAATATTATTTGTCCTGTTCAACTGTTCCTTATGCCAGCTTTTTTTCTCATCAAGAAAAAAATATATTGTTCCTTCCTTCACACTGAAATGTCTTATTTCCTTAAACATTGCCTGTATTGAAATGTTTTTGTTTTTTATCTGCGCCAGAATTTTTTCCCAGTTCTCCTTTACAATTTTTTCACATTGCTCATTATCTTTAACGTCACCGGAGGTTTTTTCATATGCTTTGTTTTCTGAACTTTTTACAGCAGTTTCTTTTTGCTCATGTCCGGTTTTTTCTTCCTGTATATTTTTCTGCTGTTGTACCTTTTCTGTACCGGAACTGTCAGTTTTTAAAATAATATCAACATGTTTTTTCAGATTGTTTATTTCGTCAGGAGCCGATTTGATTTTTTTATTGTGACCCTCTGTCATTATGGTCCCGGTGTTAATTGCTTTAAGTATTGCAGTATTGAAAAAAATTTTAAGGGACTGTCCTGATTTTATCTCCTTAAAGAATTCCGAGAATAAATTCAAAAGGAACATAAGCTCTTCCGAGGAAATAAGCGAGGCCTGGGCAAAATATTTTTCCCTTGACTCTTCTGTTATATCAAGTATATCAAGAGGTTTTTCGTAATTTTTTATTGTAAAAAGATAATACAGATGCTCGAGAAATTCTGAGGTAAATATTTTAAGGTTGATACTGCTTGAGGTAATCCTTTTTATGAATAGAAGTGCCTGGTTCAGGTTTTTCTCAAGGATTATATTTGTAAGTTCAAAAAGCATTTCCCTGTCTATTATTCCCAGAAGTGAAATAACATCGTCAACTGTTATTTTTGTATCCCCAAAAGAGCTTAACTGCTCAAGTATCCCATCTGCATCTCTTAAACTTCCATCGGCATGTTTTGCTATCAGATCCACTGCAGATTCTGTGATATCTATGTTTTCATTAGAAGCAATCTCTGAGATTCTTTTTTTTATTTTGGCCACTGGTACGGGTTCAAAGTCAAATCTCTGACACCTGGACATTATTGTCGGAATGACTTCATGCGGTTCGGTGGTCGCCATTATAAACACAACATGCTCGGGAGGCTCTTCAAGCACTTTCAAAAAAGCATTGAAAGCAGCAGTTGTAATCTGGTGAGCCTCGTCAATAATATATACTTTTTTCCTTAAATTTACAGGAAGATATTTTACCTTGTCCCTTAATTCCCTGATATCATCTATGCCTCTGTTTGAAGCGGCATCTATTTCTATAACATCAACGTTTATTCCTGCAGTAATGCTTGTACAGTTATCGCAATTATTGCATGGCTCAGTTGAGGGTCCCCTGGCACAGTTTAAAGCTTTTGCAAAAATCCTTGCCATTGATGTTTTACCTGTGCCCTTTGGACCGCAAAAAATATATGAGTGGCTTATTTTATTTTTTGTTATGGAATTCTGCAGGGTTTGAATTATATGTTCCTGACCAATAATTTCAGAAAATTTCTGCGGTCTCCACTTCCTGTAAAAAGAAACATAACTCATAATAAAAAACTGTAAGTAATGATAAATAAAACAGGACCGTGCACCGGACTTCGACTTATAACAACAAGTGTTATCTGAACAGTTTGCTCCGGTCAGGTTTCCCCGTGGCACCCGAAGAAATTTACTTACCGCTGCTTCTTCTCAGACCTGACGGGGTTTGTAACTCTTCGCCGCACAGGACCCGACCTTCACTGCCACTTATCCAGATACTAACCTTACCATCATAAACCTAAGTACCGGAATTAAGCCTCACTATAGCGGATTGTGAGTACAGGGCACCGCTAGCTCCCCGCCTAGCACGGTTTAAAATGATTATAGCTTATTTGGTGGTTGAATAAAATAAATATATCCGGTTGCCAAAAAAAATTAAAATAGTAATATTTGAATATTTATATTTTTAATGATATTGATTAACTGAAAGCATCCTTTTATTTATAATTTTTAGAAGCGTATTCCGGTGCAGAATTTTTTTTAAAATGAAAAGCAGCAGAAAGAATAAAACACAAATTGCACTTGCCATGGCTGGCCATATGACAACCGACCTGTATGCAAGCTTTATTGTCGGAATTATTCCCATACTGGCCGTGAAATTTAACCTTTCACTTTTTCTGGTTGGTCTGCTTACGTCAATAACCGGGATTTCCAACAGCCTGACACAACCGGTATTTGGTTATCTTGCTGACAGGTACAACCCGAAATATTTTCTTGTACTGGGTCCATTATTAAGTGCCATATTCATAAGCGTTATGCCGGTAATGCCCACATATCCCTTAGTCATTGTATTTCTTTTTATCGGAAATCTGAGCATATCTCTTATGCATCCTCCGGCTGCTGCTGCCGGCGGGCAATTCGGGGGCAGAATGAAGGGATTTTCCAATTCCCTGATTTCCTTTGCCGGAACATTTGGCTATGCAATGGGTTCTTTTTTTATAATTTTAATAATAGAAAAACTTGGAATAAACTTTTCACCGATTGCCATGATCCCGGGTATTATTGCTGCAATTTTTCTTTTTAAGTTTTTAAATTTTCCGGAAAAGAAAAGCTCTGCGGTTCAAGCAAAGAAAATTTTTCGAAAGATAAGAACAATTGATAAATACAAAGTTATAAGACTGGCCTTTGTTTTTAGTGCCTCATATTCAAGGGATATATTCTGGCTCGCCCTGTTAACATTTATGCCTCTGTATTTCACCGGTGCCGGTATAAGATTAATAGATATGGGGACGATACTCATACTTTTTACGCTTGCAGGAGGAATTGGAGGTCTTATTTCCGGTTATTTTTCAGATAAAATTAAGAATAAGATAATTATTATCCAGCTTGGATTGCTTTTTTCCAGCCCTTTTGCTTTTTATATCTTCAGGACTTCGGGAGCAGTTCCGGTTTTAATGTTTATTTGTGCCGGTTTTTTTTCAATAGGCACCCTCCCGCTGTGCATCAGGGTTTCACAGGACATTTTTCCCGCAAATATGGGGCTTGCCTCCTCGATGGTTATGGGTTTAAGCGTAGGTACAGCCTCTATTACAATGATTTTTATCGGAAAAGTTGCAGACAATATAGGAATACAGCAGACAGTTTTTTATATAATTATTCTAAACCTTGTTTTATCCCTGCTGCTAACTGTATATTATTTTATCCCAATCCGGAAAGAAGCTTAGCTATCGAATTCCTGGCCGCGGACTCCTTCACCTTCGTTCAGTCCGTCCTTTCGAATCCCTTGGCAACATGCCACAGGCATATTGCCATATAAGCAGCCATACTGTTAAGTTCAGCTTAATGGCGGAGAGAGAGGGATTCGAACCCCCGGAGCAACTCACGTCACTCACACGCTCTCCAAGCGTGCGCTTTCAGCCAGCTCAGCCATCTCTCCATAAAATCTCTATAATGTTACATGTATATTATCAGCCTAAAAGCATTTCAAATTATATCATAAGAATTTTATGTTTGAATAAGCTTATAGGCTTTTTCCTCAATTTCAGCAACTTTTAAAATCAAGCAGGAAATTAATCTTCGGTCAAACGACAATGCCGCTTTACAAATATCTGTGATAAGCTCACCGGACCTGGTAAATAATTTTGCAGCTTCAACCCACTCTTCTATGCTGTATTTCTCTCCAAGGCTTCTTAATACATGAGATTTCCATGAACGCATCCCATTGCTGTTATCAAATTTTTTTGGAACATGCGGTGGAATAGTTGCATACATTACAAGATGTTTAAAGCTTGCCTGGTCAACCCAATCGAAGATTTCTTTTGAAAGTTTTTTCATCGCAGGAATGCCGAGCAGGCTGACAGGTGGATTAAGCATCTTTTCTGCTCTGAAGTTGAAGCCTTTTTTTGCAAGTTCAAGTTCATCGGGTAGTTTCTTGTCGATATGAAACACTCTTATAGTATTTTTCCTGCTCATTCCCGGTACATTTACATTAAGTGCTTTTTCAAATTCTCCATATGATACTGCTTGGATACCTGTAAAAGTACAGTCCTGAACATAGACTTCTCTTAAATCATCATTGTATCCCACAACCAGAACATAATGGATAGGAACGTGCTGCTTTCCATACAAGTCACTGTAGTAATGAAGATAAAACATATCAAGGGCGCCAGCTACTACAGGAAGTCCTCTGTCGATATATGCTTTTATTAAAGGAAAAGTACTTTTGAAAACCCTGTTTTCGACAATTTCCTGATTAAATCCAACTACTTTTTCAAGGTCTGCCAGAAGATATTTAGGGTTTGCTCCAAAATATACCATTTCAGGAGGCACTGCTCTTTTAAACCTGAAATAAGAGAACTCGCCCATTCCTCCAAGAACTGAAAGCATGTAATCAGGGTATTTTACACCTTTGGAGTCCAGTATATCTTCAAGGCCATTGATGTAGCATGTTGATTCGCAGACTCTGTGGGGCATTTCAATTATATTTTTCATACAAACTCTCCATTATTAATTATTCAATCATATTCATTGTAGAAGCTTTTATGCAGTGCCATAAAGATAAGTTTTTCTTATTTCTTCAGGCATCCTCTCAATTGCATATCTGAGCATTGTCCTTGGCATTACTTTATAATTTTTTAAAAGAAATTCCTTCAGTAAATCTTCTGAACACCTTTTACCTGCTTCCCTTAACATCCAACCTGCTGCTTTATGGATAAGATCATGTTTATCATTTAAAAGAATTTCTATTATTTTAAAAGTCTCTTCACAATTACCTTTCTTAATAAAATTAAAAGTGGCAATTATTGAGATTCTGCGTTCCCATAAGCTTGATGACTTTGCAAGTGTATATAGAATATCTTTTTGTTTATCATACAGATATGCTCCAACTATT
>Ga0233425_10010654_pt1 | contig 11068 bp, 7 predicted proteins | sample Watercolumn_Towu_2_FD_181712 | JGI IMG/M metagenome (GOLD analysis project Ga0233425, IMG submission 181712) | Freshwater microbial communities from Lake Towuti, South Sulawesi, Indonesia - Watercolumn_Towuti2014_140_MG | ecosystem: Environmental > Aquatic > Freshwater > Lake | place: Indonesia...
TGTAACGATAGAGCCGCAGGTTGCCGCGGGCATCGCGTTCATCCCGTTCGAGACGCTCACCATCGAGGCCGACATGGATCTGACAAAAAACGAAACCACGAAGCGAGGCTATTACACCAAGAACGTTTCGGTTGGCCTTGAATGGGACGCCTTCAGGTTCTTGGCCATCAGGGCGGGCGCATACAAGAACACAGCCGAGAGCGATATCGGCGTGGTTTACACCGCAGGGCTTGGAATCAACCTCTGGGCAGCCCGCATAGACGTTGCAGCCGCATTCTCGCCCGAAACAGAACAGTTCGACAAGGATGATATTCCCAAGGAAACAAGAGCCTCGGTCGGCGTAAGCATAGATTTCTAGGAAGTTACGGTGAGCTGAAATATGATGCGGCCAGTTGGCTTGACAAGCATTTGGAAGCAATGATATATTTCAGCTCACCGAAAACGGGGCTGTAGCTCAGCTGGGAGAGCGCTTGAATGGCATTCAAGAGGTCGTCGGTTCGATCCCGATCAGCTCCACCATTAAAATCAAATGGTTACGCATTCCGGCGTGACCTTTCTTTTCTCGCAGCGTGACAAACCCCACTGCTGTCCCACAATTATTTGAACATACATGGCCATGCGGGATTTGGCATGAGTTGAAGCCCTGGCGGTTTCAACAGATCATCGAGCAAGCGTCCGTCGAAGAGGGCTGAACGTATGCGCCTGAGCGCCCGCTGCATCGACATGGCGGCGCCGTTCATAAACGCCCGATATGCAAGTGGAAATGCCTCAAACGGCATACCTCGGCATTTCAAACAATTTCCCGCCCAACAGAAAAGCCCCGCCGAAGCGGGGCTTTTTGCAATTTGCCGTATCGTGACCGTAAGCTATTTCGCCTCGGGTTCCGCCGCCGCAACCGGATCGAGCGATTTTGCCCGCTGAACGAGCAGTCTCCATGCGCGTTCCACGTCCTTCTGCGCCATCTCCATGAGCTTGGCCGCAAGCTCCGGATTGGCGGCCTTGAGCGAGCGGTAGCGGTTTTCGCCATAGGCGTACTCCTCGAACTTTATCGACGGATCCTTGCTGTCGATGATAAGCGGGTTTTTGCCATCGGCCTCAAGTTTCGGGTTGTAGCGATAGAGCGGCCAGTGTCCGGAAGCCACGGCCTTCTTCTGCTGGTCAAGCCCGGTTGTCATGTTGATGCCGTGATTGATGCAGTGCGCGTAGGCGATGATGAGCGACGGGCCGTCGTAGGCCTCGGCCTCGTTCAGCACCTTCACCACATGTGACGGATTCGCGCCCAGCGAGATGCGGGCCACGTAGACGTTGCCGTAGGTCATGAATATGCCGCCGATGTCCTTCTTCGGCATGCGCTTGCCGGCTGCCGCAAACTGGGCAACCGCGCCCCTCGGCGTTGATTTCGACATCTGGCCGCCGGTGTTCGAGTAGACCTCGGTGTCCAGAATCATCACGTTGACGTTCTCGCCGGAGGCAAGCACATGGTCGAGACCGCCGTAGCCGATGTCATAGGCCCAGCCGTCGCCGCCAAAAATCCATACGGATTTTTTCACCAGATAGTCGGCAAGCGGCATGAGCCGCTTCACCAGCACGTCGCCGCCCTTCGCGGCAAGCACGGCCTTCAGAACATCGACTCGCGCCCTCTGGGCCTCGATCTCAACCTGATTGGCCTGCGGCGCGGAAATAATTTCGCTTGCCAGTGCCGCGTCAACCGCGCCGGCGTCGGCAAGTTTTTTCAGAAGCTCAACCGCCTGGGAAGCCTGCTTGTTGATCGACTGGCGCATTCCCATGCCGAACTCGGCGTTGTCTTCAAACAACGAGTTCGCCCAGACCGGCCCGCGTCCGTCGTTTCGCGTGCAGTACGGGGTGGTCGGCAGGTTTCCGCCGTAGATCGACGAACAGCCTGTTGCGTTTGCAATAACCATCCGATCGCCGAAAAGCTGCGTGGCAAGCTTCACATACGGGGTTTCGCCGCAGCCCGCGCACGCGCCCGAATACTCGAAGAGCGGACGGCGAAGCTGGCTGCCCTTGATGGTGGTCAGATTAAGCTCCTCGACCGGATATTCCGGAAGCGAGAGGAAATACTTCAGGTTCGCGTGCTCGAGCGCGCGAAGCTCTTCGGTGTTTTTGGTCATGTTGATCGCCTTGCGGCCCGTCTTTGCGCCGGAGGCGTCTTTCTGTTCCGCAGGGCAGACGAAAACGCACGTGCCGCAGCCGGTGCAGTCCTCGGTTGCAACCTGAACGATGCACTTCTTGCCCTTGAACTGCGCGCCGCCCTTTGCGTCGGTTATTTTCAAACCCGCGGAGGCGACGGAAAGCGCGGATTCGTCAACGATCTTCATACGGATGGCGGCGTGCGGGCATACCAGAGTGCACTGGGCGCACTGGATGCAGACATCGGTGTCCCACTCGGGCACGTTCACCGCGATATTGCGCTTTTCGTACTGGGTGGTGGCTGTCGGCCATGTGCCGTCGCAGGGGAATTCCGAAACCTTTATGGTGTGGCCCTTGCCCTCGATCATCTTGGCGGTCACGTTCTTCACGAAGTCGGGCGCGTCGGCAGGAACCACCGGCGGCTTGGCGTAGCCGTTGATGTCGGACGGTATGGCAACCTCAACTATGTTCTCTATCGCGCCGTCAACCGCCGAGTAGTTCATGTTGACTACCTTGTCGCCCTTGCTGCCGTAGGTCTTCTTGATCGCCTTCTTGATCGACGCCACAGCCTCTTCCTTCGTGAGTATGCCGGAGATCATGAAGAACGCGGTCTGCATGATCATGTTGATGCGGGCGCCCAGGCCGAGCGCGGCGGCCAGGCTGATGGCGTCGATGATGTAGAACTTCGCTTTTTTGCCGATCAGCGACTTCTGCACATCCATCGGAAGGTGGCCCCATATGTCGTTTTTGCCGTAGTCGGACGTAAGCAGGAACGTGCCGCCCTCGTCAAGATTGGCCAGCATGTCGTAGGTGTCCAGAAACACCGGGTTGTGGCAGGCGATGAAATTCGCCTTCTTTATAAGGTACGGCGCGAGAATCTTGTTCTTTCCGAAGCGGAGATGGCTGGTGGTGATCGAACCGGATTTTTTCGAATCGTAAACGAAATAGCCCTGCGCGCTGTTTTCCGTCTCCGTGCCGATGATCTTGATCGTGTTCTTGTTAGCGCCCACGGTTCCGTCGGAGCCAAGTCCGTAGAACATGGCACGGAAAACGTCGCTGCCCTCGATGTTGAACTTGTCGTCGTCGTACTCGAGGCTGGTCATCATCACGTCGTCGTTGGGGCCCACGCAGAAATGGTTTTTGGAAGCGGCGGCAGCGGCGTTGTCGAAGACCGCCTTCACCATGGCCGGCGTGAATTCCGCCGATCCGAGGCCGTAGCGTCCGCTCAGTACCCTGGGCATCGCGGAAAGGGTTCCGGCATCCAGCGCCTCGCCCAAAGCGGTGCGGACGTCTTCGTAAAGCGGGTCGCCTGCGGATCCCGGCTCTTTCGTGCGGTCGAGCACGCTTATAACCTTCACGGATTTTGGCAGCGCCGAAATCATCGCCGCGCAGTCGAACGGCCTGAAAAGGCGGACGATGACAAGGCCAACCTTCTCGCCCTTCGAAACGAGGTGCTCGACAGTGGCGGCGGTAACCTCCGCGCCCGAACCCATGATAACGATCACGCTGGTTGCGTCCGGCGCTCCAATGTAATCGAACAGATGATACTGCCTGCCGGTGAGGGCGGCCAGCTTGTCCATCGTCTCCTGCACGATGGCCGGGGTGGCGGCGTAGAACTTGTTCACGGTCTCGCGGCCGATGAAATATACGTCGGGGTTCTGGGCCGTGCCGCGCATCGAGGGGCGGTCGGGCGTAAGGGCGCGGCTTCTGTGCGCGGCGATGAGGTCTTCGTCGATAACCGCCCGCATGTCGTCGAAGGTCAGCTCCTCAACCTTCTGTATTTCGTGCGAGGTGCGGAAGCCGTCGAAGAAGTGCATGAACGGAATGCGCGACTTGAGCGACGCCTGTTGCGAGACGAGCGCGAAGTCCATGCATTCCTGAACGTTCTGGGAGCAAAGCATTCCCCAGCCGGTCTGGCGGGCGGCCATCACGTCGCCGTGGTCGCCAAAGATCGAAAGGCCCTGACACGCGATTGACCGGGCGGTTATATGAAACACGGTAGGTGTAAGTTCGCCGGCGATCTTGAACATGTTCGGAATCATCAGAAGAAGTCCCTGAGACGCGGTGAATGTGGTGCAGAGAGCGCCGGTTGCAAGAGCGCCGTGAAGCGCGCCCGCGACGCCGCCTTCCGACTGCATCTCGGTAACCATCGGGATCGATCCCCAGATATTCTCCTGAGTTGCCGCCGCCTTCTGGTCGGCCTCCGCGGCCATCGGTGACGACGGGGTGATTGGGTAGATGTTGATGACTTCGTTTGTGGCGTAGGCAACATGCGTGCATGCCTGATTGCCGTCGATTGTGACCATTCTTCGTGCCATGGCGATTCTCCTTGCAGATTTATATTGAAATACCGAAAAAACAGCGCATGATCCGTGCCGCCGAAACCCTCCGCCGCCGGCGAAACAAATAACCGGCCTTGCATGCGGGAATGCAATAATATCAAGGTTTTTTTCGATGCGTCAAGGTGTTGCGCGCCCTATGCCGCTTCCTGGCGTCTCTGTTGACATACTTCCGGCTGTTTTGCTAGTTTAATCAGTCCGATATTCGGATAGCGCGCCGGTTGCGGCACGCCTTTCAAACACGTTCCCGGGTAGCTCAGCCGGCAGAGCAGGTGGCTGTTAACCACCCTGTCGGGGGTTCGAATCCCTCCCCGGGAGCCAAACTTCCCGGTATGCGAACGGGCGTCTGATTCGGTAAACCATACCAAATCTCGACCGTTCGTCTGTCATAGACAAGCACCTTCTTGACCAAACGCTTGAGGAGGTGCTTCTTTTGCGGGTTCGTGCCGGCCCTGAGCGCTGAGGGCAGCAGATACATCAACCCTAGAAGGTACTGAAATGGGAATGGCACATGGTGGGCCAATTCGATGATCAGCATGCCTGAGCATTTCCAACCTGCAGACTACTATGAGGAGGTACTGTTTCCCGGCTTCACGGCACGCATGTGGCGGCCCCGGCTGCTGACATTTGTGGCCGTGGCCGCATTGGTGGCGGAACGAGCAAAGATCAAACTGAGCAGTTCGGAAGATGGTAGCATGGCGGCCCGCTTAAGCTTCGAGCGACTTTTCGTCTCGGCTGTGGTGCGCCAGCATGTGAGAGACCCTGAGAATTGGCAGAGAGCAACCCGGAGGCTTCCAGGTGGTTTGCTCGCGAGGAGGGCTCTTCTCTCCGGCGACACACTCTTGGGAAGGACAAACTTCACGCCATCGCAGTGTACCGTGGGGCCAGCGATGGCGGACGCGGTGAACAAGACCGCAAGGTGTTGCTTGAAGCCTTGCTTCCTGCGCTATTGGTGAACGAGCGCGAGACCGACAGGGTTATAGATCTGACCATTCGATTGGCGGATGCTTACGAGGAAGTCGCCAGCCATTTTGAGACGGCCTTCAATTGTCTGCTGTGGGGGCTGACACGGCGAGGCGGCCAGGCAAAGCCTTTGGAGATCGAGGCAGACAAGCAGTTACTCCCAGTCCTTCGTTCATTGTGTCGGCAGTTGCCGGGAGCCGCACGGCGACTGCGCGATATCATAGAGAAAATCCCTGCCGCTCCACAGATTGCTGACCGAATTGCTCAGACTTCGCCAACGCCGGATGCGATTCGTTACAGACTCCTGCGTGATCCGCTCGGCCCGGTTCATCTGGCCGAGATGCTTCTGTCGGTTGGTCATGCCGGCAAACAGGTGCACCGCTCCTGTGGGCGAGACGGCAAGTGGGCCATGCCGTTGTTCCATGAAGCCCGTGAAAGGATCAGGGCAGTGATTCAGCGGATTTGCGAGCAGTCGGGCCCCCCACCCGAGGACTTGTCCCGCTATCTTGAGGCGTCCCTTAAGGACGCGCCGGACGAAAGCCGCGAAGAATTCATGGCAAGAATGATCAAACTGGAGCAGGCGCTCGACCGCAACCGGTTGGAAGGAAGACGATTTGACCGATACCGGGGAAAGCTACGAGCCCACATGCTCGGCTGTACCGAGCAGGAGGTGGATGAAGAGAAACGAGTTCTCCAGTGGTGGAGCCGTGTCAAGGCAGTACAGACAGACGCCTGGGAACATTGGAAACTCTGGTGCCGGTGACTCGCGCCAGATGGTTGAAGGGCTCCCCATTCACGAGCGAGCATTGCTTCCTTTCCTCTTCAGGACTTGACTGAATATTCAATCGAATCACAGGAAGAGATAAAGATGAGGAGCCAGTCGGCCGATGATTAAACCCATGATGAAGGCAGGATTCAAATCCCTCACTGCAAAAGTCGTATTTCTGGGGGCCATGGTCCTCGGTTCCTTTGTCGCCTACATTTCGGCAACCTATCTCTTTACGCACCACATGCGGGGCGAGGCCCGCAGGATGAATCTTGCAGGCACGCAGAGGATGCTGACAATAGACATGGGCAGGCACATGCTTGAGATTGCGGACATGCCGCCCTCTACCCTGAAAAACGAGCTCATCGAACGTGCAAAGAAAGCGATTGAGGAATTCGAACGGGTTTTATATGCCCTGAGGGATGGAAGTGAAGAATACGGCATCAGGCCTGTTCATAGCCGTGCGGGGGGGGCGATTTCGCAACAACTTAATGGAATAATCATGACATGGCAGGAGGTGCAAAAGCCATACATTTCAGCAATGCTCGAAAGGCCCGACAAAGAGGCTATAAAAAAATACAACCTGTGGATACACGATTATGTTGATCCCATAAACGGGTTCGTGATTTCTCTTGAAAAACACTACGACAAAGAAATTGAAGCGTTTGACCGGCTAAGGTTCTATGTCATTATTGCATTCGGCATTTTATTCATTGCCATCGCGCTCTATATGAGAAAAAGCATCATTGAACCGGTCGTCATCCTTAAAAACGATATTACGGCGATTAAAAAAGGCGACTTCGATGCAAGGGCCGAGGTAAGGACATCCGACGAGATAGGAACGCTCGCCGAAGGCTTCAACGAGATGGCACTAACGCTTGGAATGGTATTCGAACAAAAGTCGGCGCTGCTTAGAGACTTGAATACGCTCTATGGGCTTTCAAGGGACATTGTTTCGGAGACCGACATGGCGAGACTTCTCCGGAAGACAGCAGAAACCGCAAGCAAGTTGGTCGGCTCCGGGTACGCGGCTATCGGAATATTCAAGGAGATGGAGGAGGGATATGAGCATTTCGTAACATCGGGGCTTGACGAACATCTCTTTGAGAAAATGAAGCAGAGGTACGGGCTTCCCAAAGGCAAAGGGCTTTTGGGCTTTCTCATGAGAGAGGGCAAGCCACTCCGTATAGATGACATATCCATGCATCCCGCATCTATAGGATTTCCGGAAGGACATCCGCCTATGAAGGGCTTCCTCGGCGTTCCCATCGCCTTTCGGGAAAAGGTGATTGGCAGGATTTATTTTACCGAGAAAACCGGGGGATTCACACGGCACGATGAAGACATGGCCGTATCCTTTGCCAATATATGCGCCATTGCCATAAGCAACGCGCAGGCCAAGGAGCAGGGAGCTTGAGACGCTCAATAGGATTTCCTCTGCAACGCAATCCGTCTCTCTTGAGATCCTGCTCGATGCCATCATGGACGAGATGCTCAATCTTGAACCATTGGCGCTGGAGAAAAAAGGGGCTATATTTCTGAATGATGAAAACGGAAGGTGCCTGAAGCTTGCCGTGTCGCGCAACTTCGGCGATGAGCTTCTGGAGTTGTGCAAAACCGTGCCTTATGGGGAATGCCTTTGCGGGCTCTGCGCGGAAAAAGGAGAATTCCTCATATCCGAAAGCAGTTCCACGGATAAAAGGCATGAGAGGTCATATCAGGGCGGGGAAGATCATGGGCATATAATACTTGCACTTAAATTCAAAGAGAAATTCCTCGGCGTTCTATGTCTGTATCTTGCGGCAGGCATAAAACCGTCTGAGAGGGAGATTGGGGTTTATAAGGCAATCGCCGAAATAGTATCCGTTGCAATAAATAATGCCCTCAACTACGGTGAACTCAACGCAAGCCAGAAGAAACTTGCCGAGGCCCAGAGGGTCGCTCGCATGGGCAGATGGGAACTCGACCCTGTGCGTAATAAGCTTGAATGGTCGGATGAGATATACCGCATCTTTAATATCAAGCATCAGGAGTTTGGTGAAACCTATGAGGCATTTCTCAATGCCGTTCATCCCGACGACAGAGCATTTGTTGACAGCGCATACACCGGCTCGATCAGGGACAAGGCCCCGTACGACATAGAACACCGCATCGTGATCGCGGATGGAACCGTCAGATACGTCCAAGAGAGGTGCGAGACCTTTTACGACAATGAAGGCAAGCCGATTCGCTCGGTCGGAACAGTGTATGACATCACCGAGCGCAAGGGCCTCGAAAACCGTCTGAAGGACTACGCAGAGAATCTTGAAAAAAAGGTTAGTGAAAGGACCACGGAGATTGAAGTTGCAAAGGTTCAAGCAGAGGCCGCAAACAGGGCGAAATCCGACTTCCTCGCCAACATGTCACACGAGTTAAGGACGCCGCTCAATTCAATAATAGGGTTCTCGGAGTTGATGGCAGGCGGGATGGCCGGGCCTCTGAGCGAACAGCAAAAGGAATACCTGGGCGATGTCGTTGATAGCGGCAAGCATCTCCTTTCGCTCATAAACGACATACTCGACCTGTCGAAGGTGGAAGCGGGAAAGATGGAGCTTGCGCCCGCCGAGTTCGATTTAAGGGGGTTGATCGACCAAAGCCTCGTCATGTTCAGGGAAAAGGCGATGAAGCACGGCATCAAGCTCGGTGCCGAAGTCGGGGAAGGCATCGGGGAAATCATCGCGGACGAGATGAAGATAAAGCAGGTGATATTCAATCTTCTTGGCAATGCCATGAAGTTTACGCCGGACGGCGGGAAGGTCGGGATAGACGCGCAAAGGGAAGCAGGAGATGTCCGGATTACGGTGTGGGATACCGGAGCAGGCATATCCGAAGAAAACATGCCCAGATTGTTCCAGCCGTTTGAACAGCTTGGGTCCGTGCTCACAAAAAAAGCGGCGGGCACGGGGCTGGGCCTTAACCTCTGTAAAAAATTCGTGGAGCTTCATGGCGGGCGCATTTGGGCCGAGAGCGAAGTCGGAAGGGGAAGCAGGTTTATTTTTGTGATACCGGTGAAACGATGAAGGTGCTGATTGTCGATGACGATGCGATGAACCGAAAGCTTTTCAGGGTATTGCTGCAGGGTTCCGGCTATGCGACCATAGAGGCCGAAAACGGAGAGGAGGCCGTGAAGACTGCAAAGGAGAAAAAACCCGATTTGATATTAATGGACATACGGATGCCGGTGATGGACGGTATAACCGCTTTCAAGGCTCTTCGAAGAGAGGATGCCACGAAGGATATCCCTGTGATTGCCCTGACTTCTTATGCAATGAAAGGGGATAGGGAGCGTTATATGGCGGAAGGCTTCGATGACTACATATCCAAACCCATTGATAAGAACGGCTTTATAATCACGGCAAAAAGGCTTTTGGAACAAAGAATCAGGGGAATGGAGATACGATGCAAAAACAACCCAAAATCCTGATAGTGGATGACCAGGAAAAAAACGTCAAGCTCATGGCAGCTTTACTTACCGGTTCCAATTGGGCCTATGATACGGCAAAAAACGGTATCGAGGCATTGGAAAAAACCAAAACGTTCTCGCCGGACCTTATTCTGCTTGATATCATGATGCCCGAGATGGACGGCTACGAGGCATGCAGGAGGCTGAAAGAGGATCCGGTTACTCAACATATTCCCGTCGTAATGGTTACCGCGCTTGCAGACATAGAATCGAGAATCAAAGGGCTTGAGGCCGGGGCAAACGATTTCCTCACAAAGCCTGTCAACGCACCGGAACTTCTGGTGAGGGCAAAAAACCTCCTCAAGGTAAAAGAATTCGGGGATTTTCTTACGCAACACAATGAAATCCTTGAAGCCGAAGTGAAGACAAGAACAGCGGAGTTGAGAGACGGTTATATTGATACGGTCCTCAGACTTACCGTGGTTGCGGAATACAAGGACGAGGATACGGTCCATCACATCAGGAGAGTCGGCTTTTATTGCAGCATGTTGGCAAAGGCCGTTGGCTGGGCCGGAACCGACGCCGAGACGATTCTTTATGCGGCTCCCATGCATGACATAGGAAAAGTCGGAATTCCATCGGATATTCTTCTTAAGCCCGCAAAGCTGAACCATGAGGAATTTGCCCTCATGAAAACTCATACATCCATTGGCGGAAGGATTCTTAACGGCTCACCGTCGAAGATTCTCCAGATGGCGGAAAAGATTACATTATCTCATCATGAGCGTTGGGACGGAAACGGTTATCCTAAAGGAATAAAAGGCGAGGAGATTCCCCTGGAAGGAAGAATCATGAATATAGCGGACCAGTATGACGCCCTGAGGAGCAGGAGGCCCTACAAGCCGCCGTTCGACCACGAAAAGACATTCAAGATAATTACGGAAGGCGACGGCAGGACTATGCCAGAACACTTTGACCCACAGATATTACAGGCATTCAAGGACACGCACAGGCAGTTTGAGGAGATATATGCAAGTCATAAAGATTGATAATACGGTCAGCCCCATTCTATCTAACCGCGCCTTTAAAAGCCTTTCCCTAACACGAGCACGGCGTTCGCGCCGCCGAAACCGAACGAGTTCGACATCGCAATCCGCGCTTCGGGAGCGGATGCAAGTTCCCGCAAAATATTCAGCCCGCAGTCTGGATCGGCGTGCTGATGATTGAGTGTGGGCGGAATAACACCCTCTTCAAGTGAAAACAGCGTGAATCCGGCCTCGACGGCGCCTGTTGCCCCAAGCATGTGGCCAAGCGCCGACTTGTTGGCGGTAACAGGCTTTGCTCCTGAAAAAACAGCCCTGATCGCGGATGCCTCGGCCATGTCGCCTATTTGTGTGGATGTGGCAT
>Ga0233425_10010655_pt1 | contig 11068 bp, 8 predicted proteins | sample Watercolumn_Towu_2_FD_181712 | JGI IMG/M metagenome (GOLD analysis project Ga0233425, IMG submission 181712) | Freshwater microbial communities from Lake Towuti, South Sulawesi, Indonesia - Watercolumn_Towuti2014_140_MG | ecosystem: Environmental > Aquatic > Freshwater > Lake | place: Indonesia...
ACGTCGGCGGGCGTAGGCTCGGCCGCGGCAGTCGGCGACGGGATCCTTGTCGCCGGGGCCTCCGCCGAAACGCGTCCGCCCGCGGCCGCCGTGAAGCAGATCGCCACGATGAGCGTGACGGCCGCCCCGTCCGACGATCCGCGTCGCGGCCCCATCACGGCTTCTCCGCGCCTGTGGCATCGGCCGGGGCTGCGGCCACCCGCAGTCGGTCGCCGTCGATCTTCCACCCGAGGCCCAGAGGCTTCACGATCGCGTCGAGCAGTGCGTCGCGCGAGACCTCCCGGACATCGACGCGGACGATCTCGCCTGGTGCGATGCCCCGCGCTGCGAGCGATTCGCGGTCGATCTGCACTCCCGCGAGACCCAGTCGTGCGGCGATCGCGTCGAGCGCCTGATCGAGCGGTGCCTCGACGCGGAGCGTGTAGACGTCGCGAACCGTGACCGTCTTCTTTCCATTCCGCCGCGGCGGCTCCGGGACGCCTGGCCGGCGGCTGGCCGTGTTCGTGGCCGGGAGTTCGCGGTCCGGCGCGACGAGGGGCACGATCGCGCCCCCGGCAGCAGTCCACTCGACGCGAAGATCGAAGTGGGCGAGCACGAGGTCGAGCCGCTCGGCGAGCGAGAGCGGCGGGAGCGACGCCGCGGGGAAGTGATCGTGCGGGATCGCGTCGAGGCCGGTGACGACCATGCCCCCTGATGACGCTGCGTCGGCAACGAGATCCCGTGGCCGCGACGCCTCGGGCCAGGACCAGGCGACGCGTGCACGCAGTGCCTTCCGCATCGCCGGCGGAAGCTTCGCGACCGCCGCCTCGCGAGCAGCCTCGCCCCCCCTCGCGAAGCCGACGCGTGAGGCGGGCACGATTCGGATCGTCGACTCGAGCGGCTCGACCCGCGCATCGGCGAGCGCTGCGACCCGTGCGAGCACGTCACCGAGCGGCTCACCGCGGCAGTCGAGCGTGACGGCGGTGCCGGGATCGACCCGTCGATCCACGATCACGGGCATCCCCGCGATCGTGGCGGCGCGATCGGCCCACTGTCGGACTGGGAGCCGCGTCCACGACGCCTGCACCGCGGCGTCGAGGCCGATGGCCGGCGCATCGGCGGCCAGGACGACGGGGGCCGCGGCCGCGAGGCCGAGCGCGAACGCGATGGCGAGAGCCGCGACGTGGCGTGGCGACGCGGCGTCTCGGCCCGCGGTAGGATGCGCGACACGTCGGGTGAGGGCGGGCATGGGATCCGGCTCGCTCGGGAGAGTCGAAATGAACGAGGATACAGCGGGGGGCGGCGCATGGCACACGGCGCGACGGGACACGACACCACCTGCGTGCTCGCGCTCGACCAGGGCACGACGTCGAGCCGCGCGATCCTTTTTGACCATCGCGGGGCTCCGCTCGCGGTGGCCCAGGAGGAGTTTCCGCAGCACGCCCGTGCCGTGGCCGGTCCCGACGGCGGCGATCTCGGCATCGTCGAGCACGACCCGGAGGACATCTGGCGCACGCAGCTTTCCTGCGCCCGCCGCGTGCTCCAGACCGCGGGCGTCGATGCGTCACGCGTGGCCGCGATCGGCGTCACCAACCAGCGCGAGACGACGATCCTCTGGGACCGCGCGACCGGTCGCGCCGTGGCGCCGGCGATCGTGTGGCAGAGCCGCGTGTCGGCGCCGATCTGCGCGCGACTCAAGTCCGCGGGCGTCGAGGCGGAGGTCCGCCAACGCACGGGTCTCGTGCTCGATCCCTATTTCTCCGCGACCAAGATCGTGCACCTCCTCGAGACCGTGCCCGGCCTCCGGGAGCGGTGCGAGCGGGGCGACGTGCTCTTCGGCACCGTCGATTCGTTTCTGATCTGGCGGCTGACGGGCGGCCGCGTGCATGCGACCGATGTCACGAACGCCAGCCGCACGCTGCTCTTCGACATCGAGCGCATGGCATGGAGTGACGACCTGTGCCGGATCTTCGGCGTGCCGCGGGCGATTCTTCCGGAGGTGCGGCCGTCGAGCGGATCGTTTGGCGTCACCGATCCCGCGCTCTTGGGCGCCGCGATCCCGATCACGGGCTGTGCCGGTGACCAGCAGGCGGCCGCGTTCGGTCAGGGCGTGGAGCGGCCCGGCGACGCCAAGAACACCTACGGCACAGGTGCCTTCCTGTTGTTCTCGACTGGCCCGAAGGCCGTCGCGAGCAGCCACGGTCTCCTGGCCACGCCGGCCTGCGTGGTCGATCCGGCGACGCGGCACTATTGCCTCGAGGGATCGGTGTTCATCGCGGGCGCGCTCGTGGGGTGGCTGCGCGACGGCCTGGGCATCATCGAGCGTGCGGCCGACATCGAGCCGCTGGCGCGGAGCGTGCCGGACAACGGCGGCGTGACGATCGTGCCGGCGCTTACGGGCTTGGGCGCACCGCAGTGGGATCCGTCGGCCCGCGGGATGATCATCGGACTCTCGCGCGGCACGCATCGGGCCCACGTGGCCCGCGCGGCACTCGAGGCGATCGCGCTGTCGGTGGCCGACGTCGTCGACTGCATGCAGCGAGACGCGGGCGTGACGCTCGGGCACCTGCGGGTGGATGGCGGCGCGAGCGGCAACGACCTCTTGATGCAGATCCAGGCCGACGTTCTCGGTCTGCCGGTGGGGCGGCCTGCGGTCCGCGAGACCACGGCCCTCGGCGCGGCGCTCCTGGCCGGACTTGCAGTGGGCTTCTTCGCCGACGCGGCGGCGGTGGACGATGCCCGCAGGCTCGACCGCCGCTTCGAGCCCGCGATGGACGCGGAGTCGCGCCGGCGTCTCGTGGCGACGTGGCGCGACGCCGTCGAGCGGAGCAAGGGCTGGGCGCGGAGTCGGTGACGCCGGCGTCGGTGGCGCGTCGTTGAAGCGATGTCTCGAACTGTTCGCCGGTCGGGGGACGTGCTCGCCGCCGGCGGACTTTGACGATGCATGCTCAACTGGTATGGTGCGCCAACTCGTCCAGTCAAAGTTCACCGGCGGCTGCGCGCGCCCCCGACCGGCTCACCGTGCGGCCGTGTCGCGAGCCGCGGCAGGAAGCCGCGATCGTGGGCGAGCGGACCCTTGGCGTCGGCTCCGCCCACGTTCAGCGACGCGAGGCCAGGATGGCTCGCGTCGCGTGGAGCCGCGGCAGGAAGCCGCGGTCGTGGGCGAGCGGACCCTTGGCGTCGGCTCCGCCCACGTTCAGCGACGCGAGGCCAGGATGGCTCGCGTCGCGTGAAGTCAGTACCGCCGCGTCACGTCGCCCGACGGCATGGGCCGTTCGGCGATCACGACGCTCGTCGTGTAGCGATCGGGGTTTGCCGTGAACGCCGCCTTCGTCTCCGGTGAGGAGAAGAGGTACATCCTCGACTGGTAGGTCACGCCGTAGGCCCGGCGGCCCGGCGCCGCCCGACCCTGATCGAAGGCGAGCACGGGGTCATCGCCCGAGAGCGCGGGCGCGTATCGGTCGGGATTGGTGAGGAAGGCCTCCTGCTGCTCCGGCCCGGCGAAGAGATACGTGCGGCCACGGTGGCGCACTCCCCACTGGGCGCGACCTTCGGTCCAGACGCCCCGGTCTGCCAGCGTGACGGGACAGTAGCCTTCGAGGCCGAGCGGCATCGAGCCATAGGTGTCGGGAGCTGCCGAGAGCGGCGGCGCCGAGGCGGCGGCGGTCGCGGTGAAGGGCTGAGCGGCCGCCGCGGGTGGCGCGCTGACGGGCGGCGTGGTCGCGGGCGGCGCCGCCTGGGCCACGGAGGCGTTCGGTGAGGACGCCGGAGGGGCGATCGGCGATGTTGGGCGAGCCGGCGAGAGCGTGGGGGGGGCCTCCGGCTTGGTGGCCGGCTTCGAGAACACCAGGAACGGCGTCTGGACGGCCGCGACGAAGGATGACCACGCGGATCGCTTCGTCGCCTTCTCAGGAATGTCGGAGACCACCGCCGACGAGTCCGGCTCCGTGGGGGGCGCCGAGTTAGGAGCCGTCGCCGGTGCCTGCGGCGCGGCCTGAGGCGTCGCGCTCGGCTGGGCGATCCACGGCGCGGAGGCAGTCGTGGGCACGGCAGCGGTCGTCACCGACGTCGCCTGCACCGGCTCGATGCTCTGGCGGGTGGGCGGCTGCGGCAGCACGGCGCTTGTGAACGCGGACGAGGCGGTCGCTGACTCCGCGGGCCATGCCGGCGGGGTGCGCGGAAGCGCGGGGGGTTCGGCCGATGTGGCGACGACCAGCCGGTTCGCGTTGGTGTGAGCGTCGAGCGGGGCGGCGACCGGGGCCGACGACGAACCGTTCCCCGGCACGATCGCCGTGGCTGCGCCGGCCGCGATGCCGCCGGCGGCCGAGGGCTGACTGCCATTGGCGAATGTCGACAACTGACGGACCTTCGCGGTCACCAGTGAGATCGAACCCTTGCCGGACTGGGCCTGCTCGTGACCCGGCAGCGGGCCGGCGTCGGTGGTCGGCGCACTTCCCGCGAACCCCACCGACGCGAGATCGGTGGCGGCGCGGCTCGGGGAGAGCGCGGCGGGCGCGGCGCGTTCGACCTGCGTCGGCGCGGCCGTCGCTGCGGTCACGACCGCGGCATCCTGGGCGGCTCGGGCAGCTGCGGCGACGAACTCGGGCGGCGGTTCCGGACAATCGAATGCGGCGAGCGGTACGTCGTTGCCCGCAACGACGCACGCCGACGGCACATGGGCGACACGAAGTCGCTTGGTGATGTCAGGCTGGGCATCGACGTCGATCAGGACCGCCTCGAAGCAGGCGGTGATAAGGGCCGTGGCTTCGGCGCTGGTGAGCGTATGGTCGGCGAAGCGGGTCGATTCCGGACTCCACTTCGCGGTGAAGACCGCGAGCACGGGCTTTTGGCTCTTCGCCGATGCGGCGCGGGCGGCGGCCAGGTCCGGGTGCCAGTTCACTCCCGCGGCCGCCGGAGTGGCGGCTGCGGCGAGCGCCACGGCGAGGCACGCGATCATGGCCGATTCGGGAACAACTGCGAATCTCGGGCGGGTCAGCCGGAACATCGCTGCGGTCTCACTGTCGAGGATGATTGCCGGAAGTGCGAGGGGTCGGAGCGGTGCGTCGTCGGACGTGACGCGCCAGTCGGGAAGACCCTTCGTCGTGTATCGGTCGAAGCAGCGGCAGGAATCGCATCGAAAATGCGGATTCGCCGGGCGGTTCGGACGGGCGTCCGGCAGAGTCCCTTCCAAGGCCCCCAGGTTGCCATGACCCGCCGTGTGGCCGCACGTTCGGGAGGACTGCCGGAACGGCCACGAAACTGGCCGCCGCGACGCTTTAGGCCGCAGACTCCCCGCCTTGACAATCTGAACCTGGCTGCGGATACTCCTCCGCGTCGTCCTTTACGGGCGATTCCGGAACGAGCCTCCTGTGGCCTTCCGGAGACGTCGTCGCAGGAACTTCGTCTCACACGCTTTTGGGGCGGATTGCGGCTTGGGTTTCAGGGGCCTCGGTAACGGCTCCTCCCGGATTGGTTGAACGCCGCCCGGGTCCACACGCCGCGATCGCGTTTCAGGAATGCCGTCCGTCGATGGCGGCATCGTTTTCGAGGGCCTCTCCCGGTCTTCCGGTTCAGGGGTTCTGGTCTGGGGTTCGGGTCTCAGGCTCGTGCCCCGTGCGAAAGCGGTGTGAAGGAGCCGTGAGTCCGTGACGGCCGGCCCGCGCGGGTCTGTTACGCGCTGGGGGCGGCCGTATGCCTGGGCGGTCGTCCGGGGTTTGGTCCGGAGAACGGTTTTTCGAAGAGCAGGGGTTCCCAGCATCCATGTCGAAGCGCAGGCGTTCGCGGGGTAGGTCGGGTGGATTCGGTGGCCAGGGTGGTGGCTTTCCGCCGGGCGGCGGTCAGGGGCCCGGCCCGGGCTACCCGGGTGGCTATGGTCGCCGCCGAGGTCGCTTCCGCAGGGGCGGAGGCGGCGGGCCTCCTCCGGCGGGTGCCGGGGCGGTGGACATGGACAGCGAGGGCATGCGGCCGCCGGAACTCGAGCCGGAGGTCGCCGAAAACGGCGAACCGATTCCGCTGGAACCCGGCCATGGTGTGCTGGAGATGCATCCCAACGGCTACGGGTTCCTTCGGAGCGTCGAAACGAACTACACGCGCGAGCGCACCGACCCGTTCGTGCCGGCGGCGATGATCGAGCGCTATCGGCTGCGCGAAGGGGTGTTCATCAAGGCTCAGGTCCAGCCGGGGCGACGGCAGCAGGGTCCGCGCGTCCGTGAGATCGAGTCGGTCGAAGGCATGCCGCCCGACGACTACGCCAACGTCAAGACGTTCGATCAGCTCACGCCCATCAATCCCGAGACGTGGTTGCGTCTCGAGACCGGGCAGCAGCCGATCACCACACGCGTGATGGATCTGCTCACGCCGCTGGGCAAGGGGCAGCGGGCGCTGATCGTCGCGCCGCCTCGGACCGGCAAGACCGTCATGCTTCAGCAGATCTCGCAGGCGATCTCCGCGAACCACCCCGAGCTCACCCTCGTGATGCTGCTCATCGACGAGCGGCCCGAGGAGGTGACCGACATGAAGCGGAGCGTCAAGGGCGAGGTGCTGGCCAGCAGTCTCGACTGCGACGTCGAGAGCCACGTCCGGCTTTCGCAGCTCGTGATCGAGCGCTGCAAGCGGATGGCGGAAACCGGCAAGGACGTGTTTCTGCTGATGGACTCGATCACCCGCATGGCACGGGCCTTCAACAAGTGGGTGGGAAACACGGGCCGCACGATGTCGGGCGGTGTCGACATCAAGGCCCTCGACATCCCCAAGAAGCTGTTCGCGACCGCCCGCGTGTTCGAGGAGGGGGGGTCGCTGACGATCGTGGCCACGGCGCTCGTCGATACCGGCAGCCGGATGGACGAGCTGATCTTCCAGGAGTTCAAGGGCACCGGCAACATGGAGTTGGTGCTCGACCGCAAGCTCGCCGATCGGCGGGTGTGGCCGGCGATCGACATCTCCCAGTCGGGAACGCGACGCGAGGAGAAGCTGCTCGACCCCAACACGCTTCACGCCTGCAACATGCTGCGGCGGACGCTCTCGAGCATGCACCACGTCGATGCCATGGAGCAGCTCACGAAGCAGCTCGCCAAGTTCAAGAGCAACCGCGAGTTCATCTCGCTGATCGCCAGTTCGCGGGACGACTAGCGCGGCAGGACGGTGGCGTCGCCCGGGGCACGCGCGTCGCGCCGACGGGACCACACGGTCGCCGCCGCGGTCACGCCTTTCGCGACGGGGCGTTCAGGCGGCTGAGCCAGTACGCGTACTGAGGATCGCCGCAACGAAACGAGAACACGGCGTCGGCGAGCCTGGACTCCTCCGGGCCGGCGGATCGCACTCGGACGACCAGCGACCCATCCGAACGCTTTTCGATGGAGAGGCGGTCATCGGGAATGCTGGCCGAGTCTTCTGTTGCTTTCGCGGGCATGCCTGACGCTCACGTGGGCGATCGAGTTCGGCTGACGACGACGCCTCTCGAACTCTGCCGCTCGTTCGGAGTATGCCGCGAACCGTCCCGGGAATCCAGCCTGCGGAACGACGCCGACATCGCCGGCCGGATGGGAGGGTGCCCCGTGCTATACTCCATCGCCCACGTTTCAAGCCTCGCGGGAGCCCCCCCAGCACCATGACGCCCTATGCGTCGCTCGCCGACGACTTCTACGTCAATATGAACTTGGCGACGGAGATGGAACTCCCCAGCCAACGGGAGACGATCCTCCAGTACTTCGAGCGGGTGCAGAAGCGGTTCCCCTCGATGCGGAAGTTCTACTGCCGCGACAAGCGGGACTACGTCCTCGAGGAGGACAAGGATCAGGGCCGGTACCGGTGGACGGCGGTCGAGGCCAAGCGGCTCTGCTCCGGTCAGGTGAACCCGCCCTCGCTCGACGCCGTGCTCGACCAGCACCGGCTCGTGCTCGATCTGGCGCCGGCGTTCCTCTCGGTCAGTCCGCTCGACTGCGAGGCGCTCGACGTGCTCTTCGGGTTCGACTTCGCCTATCGCGGCAACCACAACGCCCTCCTCGCGGAGGCGCTCGGCGTGGGGTCGGCCCTCGAGCGCCTCGGCGAGACGCCGGGGGGCCGCGTGATCAACTACGAGCCCTCGCTCACGATCGCCCTCGATGAGGACTGCCGGATCCAGGTGCGTGTCAGCACGGAAACCCGCACGAACGCCTTCCAGGTGCGCACCGGGGAGTTCACCGAGGACCAACTGAGCGTCTACGTGACGGCCCGGCAGTACGGCAGCCTCGACGCGGGTACCAGCTACGTGGAGGCGATGGACAAACTGGCGCACCTGGCGCGCGAGGTGGTCGATACGTGCGTGGTCGAGCAGATCCTCCGACCGCTCGCCAGGACGATCTCCCTGAAGTAGCCGCCCGGCGTCAGCGGTGCTTGCCGTCGCCGCGTCCCGCGCGGTTTCGGGCATCGAGGTTGCCGGCGATGACGATGCCGATCGCCTCGACCCAGCTGGGCACATCGAGGACCGACGTCAGCCCGCTCTCGACGAGGATGTCGTCATCTTCGGGCATCCGCGTGCGGCGGGCCGGTTCCTGGCCCGCCTCCTCGACGCCGAGGAACTCGAGCCCCTCGTCGTCCTCCTCGTTGCGGCCCGCCACGGGGGCGAAGTCGTCGCGCCTGCCGCGCGAGTAGCTCGACGACCGCGAGTCATCCGAGGAACGCCGCTGGCCGCGCGACCGGCCCCGACCCTGCTCGGACTCGGCTCCGCGTGCCCCGCCGCGCTCGCCGCGGGAACGGCCTTCGCCGCCACGGCGCCGGCGCCGCCGACCGCCACTCTCGGACGATTCGCGGTCGCCCGTCTCGGCAGGCCGCTCGCCGCGTGAGGCCTCGCCCGGGGGCGTCGGCCTCCGCATGCCATAGGACGTGGGAAGCGGTTCATCGTCGAGGTCGGCGGAATCGGCCGCCCGCGGTGCCCGCTCGGCCGGCCGCTCCGTCCCCGCGTCGGCGGACGTGCGATTGCGGCTCCGGCCACCCCGACGACCGCGCCGGCGGCGTCGGCGCGGTCGGTCTTCGCCGCGCTCATCGTCGCCCCGGTCACCCCGGTCGGCCGAGGCCGCCGCATGACCGTCGTCACCGTGTGCATCGTCCGAGGCCGCGATGTCGTCGGCATGGTCGAGTTCGTGATCCCGCACCGGGCCGCCGACGGGCTCATCGTCGAAGCGGGGCGTCGGCCGGACCGATTCGCCATCGGCCGACAGGGCGTCGCCGCCACGGGGCTCGCGGCGATCGTCCCCCCGTCGCCCTCGGCCTCGTCCACCGCGTCGCCCTCGGCGCCGGCGCCGGCCCGGACCACGGTCATCCTCCCCACGGGGAGGCGCGTCGGCGTCGCCACGAGGGGCGTCGAGGTCGTCACCCGAGTCGTGGTCTTCCGAGGCGGAGCGTATCGGGCGGTCGTCGAGATCGTGCGTTTCGCGACGCGGCGGGCGCGGCTCATCCGAGCGTCGGGGCGGCCTCTCGCCACGAGGAGCGTCATCGTCGTGTCGCCGCTCGCGGCGGGGCTCGGATTCGCGGCGTTCGTGGCGGGGTTCGTCGATCGTCCGCTCGCGCCGCGGCTCCAGGGCCTCCGGGGCACGCGCCTCGGCCGGGCGGGGGGCCGGTCTCGGGGGTGGCGGAGGGGAACCCTCGATGCCGAGGTCGGAGGCGAGGCTATCCCAGTCGCCGGTCACGGGCTCGGTCTTGGGACGCACCGGGGTCTTCGCCCGGGCGGGCGGCTGCTGCGGCTTGGCTGCCGGGCGCGGCTGAGGCGTCTCCGGGGCGGGGGTGGCTCCGAGCGAGTCGGCGAGGGAGGCCCAGGGATCGTGGGGCTGGTCGTCGGACATGATGCCTTCCAGAAAGTCGGGGGGGGCGCTTGGGCGCCTGTCGGTGCCGCACGAACCGCCGGTGGCGGCCGGGCCCGGATCCGCAGAATACACGAATCCCCGGCCGGGCGGCAGGCTCGTGCCGCGCGGCCGGGGTTCGCCCGTCCGTGGGTCAGGGTTGGAAGCGTTGCAGGAGCCCGCGGTCACGGGCCGGGCAGGAGGCCCGAGATCGTGCGGATCATGTTGCCGTTGTCGGCCACATCGAAGAGCGGCCGATAGGGGCTCGCCAGGCTCCGACGCGACCGGCCCGCCGGGTAGTAGACGATGTTCACGCCGAGGTTCCACGCCGACGGCGAGAACGACGACGCCGGTCCCGCACCATCGAGGTTGATGACCTGCGACCGGTTCGGGATGACGTACGTGAACGTGCCCTCCATCGCGAACGACCGGGCCAGCGGAGCCCGCAGCGATGAGCCGATGATCCCATCCTGCTCGCTCGTGCCACCACCCCACACCTTGAGCTCGTTGGCATCACCGAACTGCAGCCGGTAGAAGCCGCAGTACAGGTCGAGCGTGCTCGCGAGCCCCCCGGACTTGGTGATCGGGCCGAAGAGGCTCGACTGTTCGCCGAGGTTCGCGGCACCCCAGAAGCCGAACTCGTGGTAGCCCCACACGTAGCTGAGCTCCGCGCGGACCTGGGAGACGTCCACGTTGTCGAACCAGTTGTCGTTGAGATAGTCGTACACCGCTCCACCCTGGAGGCCGCGGCCCTCGAAGGCCCGCGTGAAGAAGCCGGTGGTGATGAAGCTCTGCTGACGCGTGTTCTTCTGGAGGAGCGCCGAACCCGCCTCGATCGAGGCCGGCTGGAAGTTCGTCTGCGTGCCCCTCCAGCCGACCTGCCAGCCGACGCCGAACGCGTTCCAGAACGGCATGGCCCAGTTGAGGTATTCGTTGGTGCCGTAGTTGCCGTTGATGCCGAAGTCGGTCGAGTTGGTGAACGACGTCACGCCGGCCGACGCGGTGAAGTCGCGGTACCATCTCCAGCCGTAGTAGGGCTTCCCGAACCGACGCAGCCAGGCGCAGATCCGGCCGCTGTGCTGGCAGAGGGGCTCGTCGTCCTCGCAGGCGTAGGGGTCGTCATAGAACGACTCCACGTGGAGGTGAGCGGGATACTCGCCCATGAGCAGGCCACCTTCGCCGGCCATCATCGGATCGCCTTCGCCCATCGGCATCCCGTCGCCCTCGAGGATCGTGGGATCGGATGAGCCGGGCTCGAACGAGTCGATCGAGAGCGG
>Ga0233425_10010656_pt1 | contig 11067 bp, 7 predicted proteins | sample Watercolumn_Towu_2_FD_181712 | JGI IMG/M metagenome (GOLD analysis project Ga0233425, IMG submission 181712) | Freshwater microbial communities from Lake Towuti, South Sulawesi, Indonesia - Watercolumn_Towuti2014_140_MG | ecosystem: Environmental > Aquatic > Freshwater > Lake | place: Indonesia...
GGCGGCGTTGGTCAGCATCAGTACTTTCACCCCGAAGTGCTTCATCAGATAGACCGGCGTGGCGACGGCGGTCCAATCCGCGCCCTCGTAGAAATGGCGGCGGCCTTGGAACAGGAACGTCTCGACACCAAACGCCTCGCACCAGTGCAACTGCCCGCTATGGCCCGCCACCGTGGAGGCGCCGAGCCCGGGGATGACGCCGTAGGACAGCGTCGCGCGCTTCTTGAAAAACTCCGCCGCCGCGTCCCAGCCGGAGCCGAGGATCAAACCGGCGCGTGGCTTGGCCATCGGCCAGTGCTGCTTCACATACTCGGCGGCGCGCGCGAGCTGGTGCTTGTCCATCATCATGAGGTGATCTCCTCAAGAATGAGCTGCGGTTCTGTTACAGCATGATCGGAAATCTTGAAAGCATTTTGCATGTGTTGTCTGGCTTCGGCGAGGCGCGCAGTGTCGTTAGCGTGCAGCATAACCAGCGGCTGGCCGTGCTCGATTTGTTCGCCGATCTTCGCGAGGCCGCTGACACCGACGGCGTGATCCACGGCGTCGGTCGTCTTCGTCCGGCCCGCGCCGAGCATCAGGCAAGCCTTGCCGATCAGTTCGGCGTCGGCTTGGGCAACGAAGCCAGGCTGCGGCGCGGGCAGGGGCTCGATGATCTTCGCGCGCGGCAGCCGTGCGGTGTCTTCCAGAGCGGCCACATCGCCGCCGTGCAGCTGGACCATCTCCAACCATTTGCGCCAGGCCGCGCCAGCTTTTAATTTTTCCGCGAGCAACGCTTGGGCTGCGTCGCAGGAGTTGGCGAGGCCGGCGAGTTGCAGCATCTTCGCGCCAAGCAGGAGCGTGACCTCCATCAGATCCGCCGGCCCGCGGCCTTGCAGGGCCTCGCAGGTCTCGACAATCTCCAGCGCGTTACCGGCGGTGCGGCCGAGCGGCTGGTCCATCGCGGTCAGGACTGCGCACATCTTTTTGTTCATCGCGCGGCCGACCCGCACCATGCTGCGCGCGAGTTCGGCGGCAGCGGCGCGCTCCTTCATGAACGCGCCGCGCCCGCACTTCACATCGAGTACGAGCCCATCCAACCCGGCGGCGAGTTTTTTGGACATGATGCTCGCGGTGATCAGAGGAATGGAAGGCACGGTGCCCGTGACATCGCGCAGGGCGTAGAGTTTCTTGTCGGCGGGCGCGAGTCGGTCGGTCTGGCCGATGATCGAGCAGCCGCAGCGCGCGATCACGTCGAGGAACTCGCGCGTGCCGAGGTTGGTGCGGTAGCCGGGGATGGATTCCAGTTTGTCGAGCGTGCCGCCGGTGATGCCGAGCCCGCGCCCGGAGATCATCGGCACGGCGACGCCGCAGCAGGCGACCAGCGGCGCGAGCACGAGCGAAACCTTGTCGCCGATGCCGCCGGTGGAATGCTTGTCAATCTTAGGTGCAGACAGCACCGAGGTGTCGAGGACATCGCCGGAGCGCATCATGGCGTCGGTCAGCGCGGCGGTTTCGGCGGGCGTCATGCCACGGAAGAAAATCGCCATCGCGAGCGCGGCCATTTGGTAATCGGGAATCGCGCCGCTGGTGAAGCCGGCGATGAATTCGCGGATTTCCTCCGGCGCAAGGGCCGCGCCGTCGCGCTTCTTCTCGATGATCCACTGCGGAAGCATGGCGCCAGCTTATGTTCGCACCGCGGGTGTGTCAATCGCGCGGCTATTTTATTGACGGAGGTGCAGCGGCAGGTGAAAACCCGCAGCCTCCAAATCGCGCCATGCCTGCTGCAGGTCAGAAATGAGGGCGATGAAAGGTGAAGTGTTAACGATGACGCGCATGGCTGATCGCCTCGGCGTCCGCGGCTATCTCGCCGGCCGTTTGCTGAAAGACCGTGACTCCGTATTGGCCGCAGAGATAGAGAAACTCGACGCGAGAGAGACCGGCCAGTTGTGCCGCCATACCACTGGAGATGCGTCCGGATTCAAAGAGTTTGAGGGCTGCCATCAAGCGGATTTCCTTGGCGGCATCCTCGGCTCGCCGTCCCAGCGCCGTCATCAACTCGGCCGGACATTCTAGGGTCAATGTTGCCATACGCATTTCCTGCCGCAACGATAAGGGTGGACAGACCACAAAGCAAGCTGCGCTCAGGCAGCTGCGTTTAGGCAACTGCGCTTACGCGGCTACGCCCCAACCAAACCTCACGCGGAGCGTGAGGACTACTTTGCGGAGCCGCTGCCATAGTAGTCCTCACGCTCCGCGTGAGGTTCTTGTCCGATGACCTACCTGCTCTGAAAATTGTATCGGGGTAACAATATTCGGATGGTTAGCGATGCATGGGGAAGCAGGTCAAACCTTAGCGACAGCCTGGGGTTGCGGCGTCGGGAGCCGTTGCGCTACACTGCCGGCACGCTGACAGGGATGACTTGGTTATGCTGGACGAGGAAGACAAAACCATCATCAAGCCGCTGGACAAAAAGCCGGTGGAGGAGTTGGAACCCGGCGCACAGCTTGGCCAATACAAAATCATCCGCCTGCTCGGCCGTGGCGGCATGGGCGAGGTCTATGAAGCCGAGCACACCACGCTGGATGTGCGCTATGCCCTGAAACTGCTGCCTTCGGATCTGCTGGCAACCACCGCCGCGCTGGAACGCTTCCGTCGCGAGGCGCGCGTCATGGCCAAACTGCGGCATCCGCATATCCTCCACGTGGACGACTTTGGCGAAACCGCGGGCCGCTACTGGCTGCGCATGGAACTGGCCTCTGGATTGCCGATTGGCGATTACCGATTGGCGATTGTAAAGCAGATCGATCATCCAATTGTCTCGCTGCAAGACTTGGCCGAAGCGAAGGGCGGCAAACTACCACAGGACATGCTCCTCGCCATCTTGCAGCAGATCGTGAGCGGCTTGACCTACGCGCATCAGCGCGGGCTCGTCCATCGCGATCTCAAACCTTCCAACATTCTACTGACCTCCGACTCTCCGCCTTCCACCATTTCCCATCCACCATATACCATCGCCTTCACGGCCAAGATTTCCGACTTCGGCCTCGTGCGGTTGGTGGGCGCGGAGTGGTTGCAGTCGCGCGTGGAAAATTCCGTGCGGTTGAGCGCAAGCCTCGACGAGCAACCGACCCTGACGGTCCCGAAGCAGGGCGGCTCCTCGACCCGCTCGCTGCTCGGCACCTACGAGTACATGAGCCCGGAGCAAAAGCGCGGCGAAGAAGCCGACGCGCGCAGCGACATCTATGCCCTCGGCCTGATGACCTTCCGCCTGCTGACCGGCCAGCGCGAGCCGGGCTTTGAATTACCCAGCGACATGGATGAACACCTCGTCTTGGCTTGGGATGACGTGGTGAAAAACGCACTCCAGGCGCGCCGGGAGAAACGGATTGCAGACTGCGCAGCGTTGAGCCGCCTGCTCGAAGCGGTGGCGGCGGCACTTTTCCAAGGCTCGGAAAAACCGGCGGCGCCGGTTCCCGAGGTTCGGAAAATCGCGACGCCTGCGCCGCCGCCACCGCCGCCAGTTGTGCAAACGCCGGACTTGAAGTCGCCTTGGACCAACTCTCTGGGCATGGAGTTCGTGCCGGTGACGGGAACCCAAGCGCTGTTCTGTAAGTGGCTGACGCGGGTGCAGGACTTCGAGGCGTTCGTGAAGGCGACTGGCCATGACGCAACGAAGGATATGTATTCACTCCGTAAAGGAGAGTGGAAGAAAAATGGAGACACCTGGAAGAGTCCTGGCTTTGCGCAAGGCTTGACGCATCCGGTGTGCGGTGTGAATTGGGATGATGCACAGGCATTTTGCCAATGGCTGACGGAGCAAGAATGGAAGGCAGGGCGGCTGAAATCGGACCAAGCCTATCGGCTGCCACAGGATTGGGAATGGAGCGTGGCAGTGGGGTTGAACGAAGCACGCATCGGAACGCCGCAGGAAAAAATCGCGATAATTCCCAATGTGTATCCGTGGGGCAGCGAGTGGCCGCCGCCGCGCGGTGCGGGGAATTTCGCGGGTGAAGAAGCGAAGAACGCGGATTGGCCGTCTGACTTTGGCGTGATCGCGGGCTATAACGACGGCTATCCGCGCACGTCGCCGGTCGGCAGCTTCCAAGCCAACCGGTTTGGATTATTTGACATGGCAGGCAACCTTCGGGAATGGTGCGAGGATTTCTATGATGGACAGAGTGGGATCCGGGTGTTGCGGGGCGGATGCTGGGGCGGCGGTGAGTCCTTGGGTCTGCTTTCGTGGGGCCGCGGCGGCAATCATCCCGGGGATCGCGATGACTTCAGCGGTTTCCGCGTGGTGTTGGGTTCTTCCGTCCCGTAGGTCTTGATTACCATTTTGAATTTTACCCTTTTACCCTTTGGCCTGGCGGGGGTATGGGGGCGCAGCCCCCAGCGAAGAATTTTGGAGCGAATAGGGTCACCTTGAGCGCTGTAGCCGCGACCGTTGGTCGCGGCAGGAGAGAGCGCGCGACCCGCGGTCGCGCCTACAAAAGAGGCGAGCAGCAGTCGGCGGACAGAAAAACACGGGACAATAAAATCAGCAGGCACTCCGTTCCTGCTTTCCCGCTTTCCTCATTCACCCTCTGGAAATCTGTGTAATCTGCGAAATCTGTGGATGCTCTGCCGCCTATTTTTCTGCCATCCTTATATGAACAGGGAAGACGGGAAGACGCGAACTGAACATCGAACACCGAACCAGCCTACACCGGGCCTCGGGCTGGCAAGCATCCAACATCGAACATCGAAGGACGGAGTTGCCGTTATTGAACAGGGAAGACGGGAAGTCGCGAGGAGGGCGAACATCGAACACCGAACCAGCCTACACCGGGCCTCCGGCTGGCAACCATTCAACATCGAACATCGAAGGACGGAATTATAGTCCCTTGATGATGAATAGCGGCTGGTGCCGCTGAAGACCGGCCACGATGGGCGGCAAATGGAAATTGACATCGCGGGGCGGGGAGTGTTTCCTTCCGCGCCATGAACAACTCCGACATCATTGCGCTGCACAAACAGTTCGTCATGAACACCTATGCGCCGGGTATCCCGCTCGTGCGCGGCAAGGGCGTGCGCGTCTGGGACGCCGACGGTGGCGAGTACCTCGACTTCCTCGGCGGCATCGCCGTCGTCACCGTGGGCCACTGCCATCCGCACGTGACCAAGGCGATCCGGCAGCAGGCCGGCAAGCTGGTCCACGTCTCCAACCTCTATTACAACGAGAACCAGCCGCGCCTCGCGCAGGCGCTCGCCGAGCGCTCCGGTTTGGGCGCGGGCACGAAGGTTTTCTTCGGCAACTCCGGCGCCGAGGCCAACGAGGGCCTGATCAAGCTCGCGCGCCTCTGGGGCCACGATCAGGGCCGCTACGAAATCATCACCATGCGGAACAGCTTCCACGGCCGCACGCTCGCCACGCTGACCGCGACCGGGCAGGTGAAGGTGCAGAAGGGCTTCGAGCCGCTGCCGACCGGCTTCGTCCTCGCCGACTTCAATAACCTCGAGAGCATCCGCGCCGCGATCACCGACAAGACCGTTGCCGTATTGACCGAGGCCGTGCAGGGCGAGGGCGGCATCCTGCCCGCAACGCCCGAATTCATGCAGGGCCTGCGCAAGCTGTGCGACGAAAAAAATCTCCTCATGCTGTGCGACGAAGTGCAGTGCGGCATGGGCCGTACCGGCGCGTGGTTCGGCTTCCAGCCCTACGGCGTGCAGCCCGACGCCTTCTCGATGGCGAAGGGTATCGGCAACGGCTACCCGATCGGCGCGGTCGTCGCCGGCCCGAAGCTGGCCGACCTCTTCCAGCCCGGCCACCACGCGAGCACCTTCGGCGGTACGCCGCTCGCCTGCGCCGCCGCGCTCGCCACGATCGAGGCGATGGAAAACGAGAAGTGCCTCGAGAACGCGAAGCAGATGGGCGAACTCTTCATCGGCCTGCTCCAGAAGCTCGCGAAGAAATATAAGTTCATCCAGACCGTCCGCGGCAAGGGCCTGATGATCGGCGTCATCTGCGACCGGCCGTGCAAGGACCTCGAAAACCTGATGCGCGCGAAGGGCCTGCTGGGGCTGACCACCAACAACCTCATCATGCGGTTCCTACCGCCGCTGAACGTCACCGCCGCGCAGGTCCGCAAAGCCGCTCGGATCTTCGGCCAGGCCTGCGCCGACTGGCAGCAGCAGCTCGCCGCCGCGCCGCAGCCCTGAAAAGTTCCAACTATTGGAGTTGACCCGCCGCCGTTTTCCAAGGCTTGGAAAACGGCGGCTGATTTTTTCCAAGCCTTGGGAAATGTACCAAGAATGGGGGGGGAAGCCAGACGCAGCGCAGAGACCCATGTGGGCTATAGCCACAGGGAGTGGTGGAGTATTGGAGTGTTGGACAGGCCACCGCCACGCATGAGGGTCCACCTGCCTTGTGGGCGGGAGCTCCAGCTCCCGCGCCACCCATCCACAAGCTGATGCTCGCGGGAACTGGAGCTCCCGCCCACAAAACAGCAGCACTTGCGTCACGCTTTGGCAGCCAGCCACAACCTGCCGCGGCCAAGCTGCAGACAGTGCTCCATTACTCCAACACTCCAGCACTCCACAAGGCCATCGTCCCGGACGCAGCACGCCCCCTTGCGCAGCCTCACCCCCCATTCTTGGCGCAATATCAACTGCATAGTCAAAACGCCTTGGCCTCCCTGCGTCAGTGGTTGAGTCCATGGACGAACTGGCTGGCGTGCAGGAAGAGCTCGGCGGCGTTGCGCAGGTTCAATTTCTGGCGGATTTTCGCGCGGTGGACCTCGAAAGTCTTGACGCTCAAGTTCAGCCGCCGGGCGATCTCCGTGCGCTGGTGGCCGGCGCCAATCAGCCGGAAGATTTCCAGTTCGCGGTCGGTCAGCAGCGTCATCGGCGAGGCGGGCTGGTCGCCGCGGCCATCGGCGGTCCGCCGCAGGGCGCGCTGGACGATGCCGGGGCCGGCCACAAGCTCGCCGGCCAGCACGCCACGGATCGCCTGCACCAGCTTGAGAGGCGACTCGTGCTTCATCACATAGCCCTGCGCGCCGGCGCGCAGGACGCGCTCGGCGTAGAGTTCCTCGTCGAACATGGAGAAAACGAGGATGAGGCACTTGCTGTTGAGTGCGCGGATGTCCTTGATGAGTTCCAAGCCGTCGCGGCCCGGCAGCCCGATGTCCACGATGAGCAGGTCGGGCTTGAGTTGCTGCATGAGGGTGAGCGCCTCGGCGGCGCTGTGGGCCTGGCCGCAGACGGTGAGACCCTGGTCCTGCTGGAGATATTGCTGGATACCCTCCAGCAGCATGGGGTGGTCATCCACCAGCAGGATTTTCTTCGGTCCTTCCGTCCTCGCAGACTGATGTTTGTGTGGCATAGGTCCTCCTTATGTCTTCACCGGCCAGTCACAGTGGATAGTGACGCCGGCGCCGGGCCGGTTGTGCAGTTCAAAGGTGGCGCCGATGGTGCTTGCGCGGTAGCGCATGATGTCGAGTCCAAGCCCGCGTTTCTGCCGCGGCTCGCGCGGCAGGCCCTTGCCATCGTCGCTAATCGTCAACTGGATATGGCCAGCGGCCTCCTGCAACTGCACCGTGATCTGCTGCGGCGCGCCATGCGTCGCGGCATTGCGGACGGCTTCCTGGGCGATGCGGTAGAGATTTTGCGCCGCCTGTTGATCGTGGACACAGACGGGTTCCGGGCAGGCGAAGGTGCTGTGCACACCGAAGAGCGGCTGGCACTGTCGGCACAGCTCGCGCAGGCCGTGCATCAAGCCTTCGGGGTCGGCGCTGACGGGGTGCAGGCCGCGCGCGACGTGGCGGACCTGCTTGAGGGTTTCGCCCAGTTGCCGGTCGAGGCGTTCCACGTCGTGTGGGTTGAGTTTCTCATGGCCAGCCACCTGCTGGAGGAGCGTGGTCGTGGAGAACCGCATGGCCGCGAGCTGCTGGCCGATGCCATCGTGCAGGTCGTGGCCAAAGCGGCGTTGCTCGCGCTCGCTGATCTCGAGAAGCTGCTGTTCCAGTTTTTTACGCTCGGTGATGTCCTGGGCCGTGCCGTGCAATTGCCTGATCCGCCCCTGGTCATCGCGCAGGGTTTCGCCATGGGCCAGTATGTAGCCGCGAGTGCCATCCTGTCGCTGGATCATGGTCTCCAGTTCATAGCCTTCCCCGGTTTGTGCCGCATGGTCCAGCGCGGCGCGCACCTGGGGCCACTGCTCCGGCGGGAACAACTTGGCGTGCTCGGCTACCGAAGGCGGCGGCTGGAGTTTGTCCCATCTGAAAATTTCATAGATTTCTTCCGACCAGGTGACGGTGTCCGTGGCCACATCCCACGTCCAGTGGCCCAGCTTGGCCAGGCGTTGGGCGTCCTTGAGCTGGGCCTCGTTCTCGCGCAGTTTGTTCTCGGCGAGTTTGGCCTGGGTGATATCGGTCAGGATGCCCTCCGTGCTGACCAGCTTGCCCTCCACATAGACGGGCATCCAGTGGTCCTGCATATAGCGCAACGTGCCGTCCTTGCACCGCCACCATCCCTCCAAGTGCGCGCCGACACCCGACGTTTGCTGCGCGAGGGTGTCCATGTGCCGGTCCTGATGGATAAACCGCCCGCTTTGGATGACCTGGCCCAGGAAGGCGCGGCGGCCGCCCATCTGCCGGACATCCTCAAGCGTATAGCCAAGCAGGCGGGTGAAGGCGGGGTTGACGTACCGGAACTCGCGTGTCACCGCGTCCACGCTATAGAGCACGCTCTCGAGATGCGCGGCGAGGCGGGAGAACTTCTCCTCGCTCTCGCGCAGCGACTGCTCGGCCAGTTTGCGCGCGGTGATGTCCCGCGCAAAGATGGAGACGCTGATGGTCTGGCCTTCCTTGACGATGGGGTTGAACGTGCGCTCGAAGTATTTCGGATTTTTCTCCCGGTAGTACACGTCCGTGAACCGCCCTTCGCAAACCGCCCGTTTCAGCATGTGCTGGAACACGGTTACGCGCTCGGCGGGGATGAACTCCCGCAAATTTATGCCCGGCCGGAGACGGACGCCATAGGTCTGCCATACATCCTCGGCAAGCGCGGTATTGAACGCGAGGATGTCCAGGGTCTGTACGTCCATGGACCAGATGAGGTCCTCGGTGCTTTCCAGGACGGCGGTCAGGTGGGCGCGGGAATCACGCAGCGCATCGAGCATGTTCTGACGCTCGGTCACGTCCTCCAGCAAGGTGGCAAAGTAGCCGGCTTGCGGCGCATAGGCGGTGACGCGGAAGAGCCGGGGCGGCTGCCCAAACCGGTCCTCGAAGCTGGCCGCTTGCCGGGACTGCGCCACCTGCGCATAGGTTTCCAGATGGGGCGCGGCGCTCACACCATAGGCCAGGGTCGCCCGCTGGCCGACCAGCCTGTGCGCCTGAAAACCGGTGAGCCGTTCAAAGGCCGGGTTGACGGCGAGCACGATATAGTCCACCGGCCGGCCGGCCTCATCAAAAAGCACCTTGTGCAAGGCCAGCCCTTCCGTCATGGCGTTGAACAATTCGCGATGGCGGACCTCGCTGGCCCGCAGCGCGGCTTCCATCCGCTGGCGTTCCGTGATGTCCACGCCCAGGCCGCCCACAAACCGCCGGCCGCCGGCGTCCGTGAACACGAATTTGTTGCACAACCACCACGAGGTGGTGCCATCGGTGTTGGGAATCTGCTCGATAATCTCCAACGGTTGGCCGCTTTCGAGCACAAGCTGATCGTTGCGGCGCAGTTCCTCGCCCACGGCGCCCGGCCAGATGTCGGCATCGGTTTTTCCGAGGCGGTCTTCGCGCTGAATCTGGAAGCGCCGCAGATAGTTGTCGCTCAAAAACACGTACCGGCCCTCGGTGTCCTTCAGCCAGCCAACGATCGCGCTGTTTTCCAGGAAAGCCCGCAACTTCTCCTCGTTGGCCCGCAGGGCCAGTTCAGCGTGTTTATGGTCGGTGATGTCGCTGGCGGCAAAGGCCACGCGCGGTTGCCCGGTTGGGCCGGAGCCCAAGCGGGTTAAACAGATATAGAGCCAGCGGTCCTGTTGCGCGGCTTGAAAGTGGAAGTCGAAAAAGAGGGGGACGCTGCTGTTGAGGCAGGCGGCCAGACGTTCCTGCCAGAAAGCCATTACGTCCGGCTGCAAGGGGAAGGTGGAGAGATTCCTCCCTTGCAACTCGGCCCGGGTCATCCCCAGCATCCCGGCGGTGACGTTGTTGAAAGAGACCAGCCGCCCGCCAGTCTCCATCAACTCCAGTACGCCACGAGCCACACCGGGGCTGTCGAAGAAACTGCGCAGCAGGGCTTCGCTCTCCTGCAGGGCGGTTTCGGTCCGCTTGCGCGCGGTGATATCGCGGATGAACACGGACAGGGCTGCCACCTGCCGGGCGTGCTGGATGGGGTGAAAATGAATCTCGAAATACTTCCGGTCCGCCGGCCGGAAATATTCGGTGGCATAGGCGCCCTCGGTCAGCGCACGTTCGACCAGGGCGGTCCAGACCGGCTGAAGGGCGGCGGGGAAAATATCCGCGGCCTTGAGACCGGGCCGCGCTTGGACGCCATAGGAACGCTCTATTTCGCGGGCGAAGGCCGTGTTGAAGCGGCGCAGGCTCCGGGTCTGGACCTCCAAGGAGAAGATGATGTCGCCGGTGCTCTCCAGAATGGCCGAGACGTCCGCTTCCGACTGGGCGAGCGCCGCGTTGATGCGCTGCCGCTCGGTAATGTCCTCAATCGTACTGATAAACAGTTGCGGCGCCCCGGCGGCGTCGCGCACCAGCGCGACATGCAGACGGACCCAGACCACCGTGCCATCCTTGCGCCGATACCGGGTCGCGGCTGTGTACACCGGGCGTTGACCCGCCACCATCTGCTGACGTTGCGCCTCGTCCACCTCCACGTCATCCGCATGGGTGATGTCCTGGAAGCGCTTGGTCAGCAGCTCCTCCCGGCTGTAGCCCACGATGTCGCCATAGCGCTGATTGATGCGCAGGAAACGGCCATCGAGCGCCACGACGGAAATGCCGATGGCCGCCTGCTCGAAGATCATGCGGAAGCGTTCCTCGCCCTCGCGCAGTTCCGCCAGTTGCCGCCGCACAGTGGCGCGCATGCGGTCAAACGCA
>Ga0233425_10010657_pt1 | contig 11066 bp, 9 predicted proteins | sample Watercolumn_Towu_2_FD_181712 | JGI IMG/M metagenome (GOLD analysis project Ga0233425, IMG submission 181712) | Freshwater microbial communities from Lake Towuti, South Sulawesi, Indonesia - Watercolumn_Towuti2014_140_MG | ecosystem: Environmental > Aquatic > Freshwater > Lake | place: Indonesia...
TGACCGGAAAGTCGGCCAAAGAGCTTATTGGTACAAAAGACCACGGCAAGGCCTTTTTCCCCACCCCCAGAAAAACATTGGCCGACTTTATTATATCCAAGGCGACTGAAAACCAAATTAGCCGGTATTATCAAGGCAAATTTAAAAAATCCGATTTGATTCCCGGAGCTTTTGAAGCGGAAGCCTTTAATCCCAATCTGGGGGAACAGGGGAAGTGGCTATTTTTTACAGCGGCCCCCTTGTTGGATGATGAAGGAAACATCGTCGGGGCCATTGAGACCCTCCAAGACATCAGTGATCAAAAGAAGACAGAACACGCCTTAAATAAGTCGGAAAGACGATTGCGGGCCTTGCTGGATTTTACTCCTTACCCGGTGGTCGTCTTTACCCTGGATGGTCGGGTCAATTACCTTAATCCGGCCTTTACCGAGATATTCGGATGGACTTTGGAAGAATTGGAGGGACGCCAAATTCCCTACGTGCCATCGGGACTGGAACAGGAAACCAAAGAAAATATAAAAAAGTTCTTAAAAGAGCGGATCATGCTTCGTCATGATACCCAACGGATGACCAAAGACGGCCGTATCCTGGATGTGGTCATCCGGGCGGCGATCTTTTCCGTCAATCCCGAGGAACCGGCCGGACAGGTCGTCATTATCCGGGAGGTAACCAAAGAGAAGTGGATCGCACGGATTAATGAGGCCCTGCTGAAGATCAGTATGGCCTTGCCGGAATATCCGGATTTGGAAGATCTGCTGTATTATATCAACGGGGAAGTTAAAACTCTTCTACAAACTGAAGGGGCCATTGTCATTCTTCATGACCAAAAAGAAAATGATCTTTTTATCCTCAGTCCGGCCTATGATGATATGGACATGGAAAAAAAGGCCAAGGAAATCCGGTTTCCGATGAACAAATTAATCGCCGGGCGAGTCGTTGAAAGCGGAGAATCGTTAATCGTAAATGACCTTAGCTCTGACCGGGAAATCCATCAGGAGCGAGATAAAAAATTAGGATTTACCACTCGAAACCTGGCTATTGTTCCCTTGAAAAGCAGCGATCATCCCATCGGGGTCTTGTGTGCCATTAACAAAAAGATAGGCCTTTTTGATTCCTCGGATATAAACTTATTGAATATGATCGCTGGCACGGTAGCCCTTTCCATAGAAAATGCCCGGGTAACCCGGGAACTCAAAAATGCTTATCATGAAGTCACCAGTCTCAATCGGGCAAAAGATAAGGCCATAAATCATCTGGCCCATGAATTGAAGACTCCTTTATCTATTCTTTCCGGATCGATTAATCCCCTAATAAAAGAGAATGGACCCTTAGCCGACAAGAAATGGCATCCGGCTATCGATCGTATTAAACGGAATCTGGAGCGCCTTTTAAGTATTCAATATGAGCTGGATGACATCATGGCCGGAAAGGAGCTTAGAACTCAGGCCTTTCTTTCTTTATTGCTGGAGGAATGTTCGGAAGAGCTGGCCACCCTGGTGGTCCAGGAGACGGACCAAGAGCCTGTTGCAGCACGGATTAAAAAAAAGATTGACCTTCTTTTTGGACCAAAGGATGCCCGGGCTGAAGAATTGAACCCGGAGAAATGGGTCAGAAGGAGGGTGGAAGAACTGAAGCCCCTCTATACTCATCGGGAGATCCAGATCACCCTCAACGGCACGTTGACTCCAAGTATTCTCATCCCTATAGAGGTTTTGCAAAAGGTCTTTGACGGTTTGGTTCGCAATGCCGTAGAAAACACCCCTGAGGAAGGAAAGATTGATCTAACGGTGCGGAAAAAAGGGGAAGGGGCCTTGTTGACGGTTCATGATTATGGAGTCGGCATAACCGCTGAAGCCCAAAAAAGAATTTTTGAAGGATTTTTTCCGGCGCAGGACACAATGAATTATTCAACCAAAGAGCCTTATGATTTTAATGCCGGTGGTAAGGGGGCGGATCTCTTACGGATGAAAATTTTATCCGAGCGCTATGGGTTTCAAATCACCATGAGCTCCACCCGCTGTGGATTTATTCCTCAGGAGACCGATATCTGTCCCGGCCGGATTAGCCAATGCCCGTATTGCAAACAAAGAGAGGATTGTTATCATTCCGGAGAAACCATCTTTTCGGTTTATTTTCCCCTGGCGGGAAAAAGCGGGCCAATCATAAATAATAATTAGTTCTCATCCGGAATAGCCATTTCCGGATGAGAACTGATGGCTGAATTATGGGAAGACCGTTTCCGGATTCGCCACGCTTCACCCTGTTTGGCAAAATTCTCACCCATGTCAGAAAAGAGGCTTCAATCAGAACGGGCTTATACCTCTCGCCCCTCCCAAGCGAATATTATTGGATTCCATAAGGTTCCCGGAAGAATCAAAATCCTCTAGGTCTTTCTTGAACTATGATGTTGCCTTGCGGCGAGTCCTTTTAGCACCAAGCATCCGTTATCCCTGCCGGATGGTCCAAAAATCATCGGAAAGGTTGCGGCTGCCGAGGTATTTGTAGGGCATGGTGAAATAGCCTTTCATGCCCCAATCGTCTCCCCAGGAATTCCTGATTAGAAATCTTTGGTTAGTGTGGTCGAAGCCTACGGCCATAACGGCATGTCCTCCCAACGCCCTTTCATATTTCTTCGGGAGATTAACAATACCGGTGCGGGCCACTTCCTGGGATTCAAAACTTTCATAGACGGTAAAGCCGAAGACAAAAGGGAAGCCTTCAGCCAGACAGGTCCTCATTTGATCGACCGTGGCCAGGCGGTAGTAAAAAGTTATACGATGTTTAAGAGCCTCCTGATAGCAACCTCCTCCCGGCTTGACTTTGAATTTAGATATTTCATAAGGCCAGCTCTTTTCAAAACATGCCCCCTGTTTGGCCAAGGTTTTGATGCCGTCACGTAGCATGGCCCCTGAATCTGATGTTGTGGTGTGCTCCAACACTCGTTCGTTGTAATAGATAAAAAGCCGGCTGAAATCTTGAAAAGGGACATTATCTTTGCGTTCCAGAAATTCTAGTGCTCCGGCCAGGGCATTAGCCGTACAGCTTCCCAGCTGGCCTTGATCTTCGACTTTCGAACAGAGAGGGCGTAAATCCACTTTCGACGGAAGCTTGGCCGGGACTTTGAGCACGGCACTCAGGAGATAGTCCCGCTGATCGGGCCGATCAGGCACCCATCCATAATTCCTTTTGGGGTTGGAATGGTTTTTTGATGAACCCATCTTCTTTTCCATTATTCCGCTCTCCTTTCTTTTTGATCATGGCAAGAGACCGGGTTTCCCTGGAAGGAAAACCACATTTTCTAGAGATTAATACCCGTCTCTATTTTAAAATTTACTAGTTTATATTTTGTCTATATTCTTACTTGATATATATGTCAAAGCTTACAACGAATTCAAGAAAAATTTTTCGGAGAACTCGGTTTCTGTGCCGGATGGAAGTGAAGGAACTAGAGGCGGGATAACATTTTAACCTGACAGAGAAGGGCTTGGGTAAAGGATTCGGCCTGGAAAGGATCGCTTTCACTCAGGGAAGGGCCTAGGGATATTTCCACCTGCTTATTAGTTCCTCTGGCCGGGGAGGAATAGCGGATACCTATGGGGATGAAAGAGATGGGTGGGAGGTCTTGTTTTTGCTGCAGACGTAGAAGCATCTGGACCAAACGCCATTTTCCCGGTCCCATGGTTTCCCAATAATACGTGCCTTCAGGAAAGAGGACCAGAAAGGCCTTGTGTTGTAATAAGGGATGCAATGATCGGAAGGTGTTCAGGCTCTTTAAAGGATTCCCGCGGTCCACGGCAATTCCCCCGAAACGGCTTATAAAAAAACGCGAAACGGGTGTTTCAAATAATTCCTTTTTAGCCAGGAAGAGCAGCGGCCTGGGCAGATAGGCGGCCAGTAAAGGAACGTCCCACCATTGTTGATGTTTCGGGATTAAAACCGCCGGACCGGTTTCCGGCAGGTGTTCCAAGCCCTGTAGGCTTACCTGAAAACGGGTAGGAAGGATGATCCGGGTGATCACCCTTGCGGTTTGAAAAAGAAGCGAATGATGGGGGTTCATGAATAAAGTAAATATTTTTTCCGCAAATCAGAAAAAACAGTTAAGTCTTTCTGCCAGGAGGCCTCCAGATCCAGGATCGAAACCCCGGATTCCAGAGCCTTTCTTAGCCCCTGGTTTCCAATCAATAAATCAATAGGCATCCGTTCGGTCTCATATTCATAGGGAGGGGATTTCCATTGAAAATCATTTGGATATAATAAGCGAATCGCTTGGAGGATGGTTAAAGAGGTCCGGTAGGGATTGAAAGTCGCTCGCTCTTGGATCCAGAGAAAGAATCCTCGACATTCCTGACCTTGCCATTTTTGGAAAGTGGGCCGAAAGGCCATCTCAATCAACTTCACTCCCGGTAGTGGGGTGTCTTTTAGAAAAGTAAGGACCTTTGATGGGTCAATAAAAGGCGCGCCGAAGAGTTCAAAAGGCCGTGTGGTTCCTCGGCCTTCGGAAAGATTGGTCCCTTCCAAAAGGACTTGTCCGGGATAGACTAAGGCCGTGGACAAGGCAGGCATATTGGGCGAAGGCATGATCCAGGGTGATTCGATTTGGTCAAAATATAAGGATCTAGACCAGCCTTCCAAGGGGATGATCCGCAGCTTAGCTCCGATCTCCATCTCCTGATTGAATAACCGGGCCAATTCGCCCATAGTCATCCCGTGGCGCATTGGTAATGGAAAGACCCCGACAAAAGAGGTTAGCTCAGGTTGAAGAATATTTCCTTCAACTTCTATTCCTCCAAGGGGGTTGGGACGGTCCAGGGTAATGATTTCCTTTTGATGTTTCCGGGCTTCCTGCAGACAATAGGCTATGGTGGTGATAAAGGTGTAGACTCGTGTGCCTACATCCTGAAGGTCGATGATAAGGACATCGATGGCCTCAAGCATTTGGGCTGTGGGACGGCGGGTCCGGCTGTAAAGGCTGTAGATAGGCAGACCGGTACTTCGGTCTCGACTATCCGGGGTTTCGATCATATTGTCCTGTTCCGTGCCCCAAAAACCGTGCTGGGGAGAGAACAGGCAGATCAAATTATTTTCAAATTTACCCCGCAGCAGATCTTTGCTATAGTAACCGTCTTTGTTCACCGAGGCCTGGTTGGATAAAAGGCCCCATCGTTTGTTAAGTAAATCCGCAGGCGGATGTGATAAAAAGGTATCGATGCCCAAGCGCATTCTTTATTATCCCCTATTGCTTATAAAGGATTATAGGGGGAAAGGCTTAAATGTCAAGTAAAGCCAGTCAACCGTTTTGAAGTTTAATTTGGAAAGGGGAAAGCGATGGCTTTAAAATCCTATCAAAAAGAATTCGCCCGCTTTTTAGCGGAAACAGGGTGTCTTTTCTTTCGAGAAGGATTGATCTTGAAGGATGGACGGCCCAGTCCTTATTTCGTCAATATGGGCCGCCTGTCAACCGGAAAACTTAGCTTTCAGCTAGGTACATTTTTTGCTCGTTTATTATTGGAGTCCAAATTCTTTCCCGAAGTGGATATCATTCTGGGACCTTCTTATAAAGGCAGTGCTATCGCTCAAGCTATGGCTATAAGCCTCTGGACTGGCAGCCAAAAAGAATTATATTTTGAATATGACCGAAAAGAGATTAAATCATACGGCGAAGCAACGGGGCAAAAAAATTTAATGGTCAACAATACCTTTTTTGATGGATGCGGTGTATGGATAGTGGATGACGTGGGGACCTCCATGGCCACCAAAGACGATCTATTGGAAAAAATCAAAAGGGAGAAAGAACAGAAAAAGATCTCGGTTCGGATCGTTGGATTGTGTTTAGGGATAGACCGTCAACAAACGACGGCCTGTTATGATTCTCAGGGAAACGTCATTTTAGGGAAAAAAGGGGATGATGCCATTCGGCAGTTCACCGAACGCACCGGGGTGCCGGTATATTCTCTTGCACCTATTTCAAAGGTTGTCGAATTTTTATATCAAGAGCAAATTCCGGTCCAAGTGGAAGGAGCTTGGGAGCCCATCTCCCCCTCGCTGAAGAACATATTTGATAATTATCTCCAGGTCTATGGGACGTAAAGAGAAAAAAACGGACATGAACAGTTATGCAAAAAGAAAAAATACGGCGTTTATTAAATAAAAAAATAAACCAAATTCCCGACCAGCCAGACCTAAAACCGGCAGCCGTTCTAGTCCCCATGTTTCAGAAAAACCACCGGACCAATATTCTTCTGACCAAACGAACTGATCGGCTGGAACATCATAAAGGACAGATCTCCTTTCCCGGAGGGGCATTTAATTATGAGGACCTCGATTGTTTGACAACAGCCTTAAGGGAAACGGAAGAAGAGATCGGCCTTGAAATGGATCAGGTGGAGATCTTGGGGGAATTGGATCATGTTGTCACCGTTACCAGTTTTCGGGTCTGTCCCTATGTGGGCATCATTCCTTATCCCTATCCCTTTAAACTCAGCCCTTTTGAAGTGGAACGCCTGATCGAACTGCCTCTCGATTACCTTCTTAAAGAGGCTGAATTGAAAGAAGGGCCTTTTACTTATCTGGGGCAATCTTTTTACAATCTCCATATTAATTATCAAGGGGATATTATCTGGGGAGCGACCGCGAGAATCCTGAAAAATTTTATGACGATCCTCTCCGCCTAGAACTAGTCAAACATATTTAAATTCTCGAATCCTGGAGCCGGGAGCCAGAATTCAGTATGAAAAAACCAATTTAAAAAAGAACCTTATTCTGGATTCTGACTTCTGAATGCTTAAGGCATCAGCACACGACACGATTATTTAAATTGCTAAAGATAAATTCACATATTCTATTATGTGAGAATCAAAAAAAACAAACCGCAAACATCTTTACAAAAACCCCTTTGGATGCTATAGTTATTTCAGTCGGGACGTGGCTCAGTCTGGTAGAGCACAGCGTTCGGGACGCTGGGGTCGCTGGTTCAAATCCAGTCGTCCCGACCATTACCTCCCAAATTTCTTTTAGTCTACCCTGCCAAACCCATGCAGGAGATCCCTGAGACTAGAATTCAAAGAAAAACCTAGAGAAAAAGCAAGGAAATGGTATTCGGATCGATTACTTCTCCATGTGGCCATTGATAAAATCTAATACTCGATTTAATTTTTATTTAAAAAGGTTGTCTAAAGGGGTAAAGGCTGGAGAAAAGCCGTTTTCACTTGCGTAATTTATTATTCTATGTGGACGACAATCATAGGAAAGGGATAGACATGAAACAACGTTATCTTTCAGGAAGTTTGGCTGGTATTCTCTGTCTGATTTTATTTTTCTCGGGCTGTAGCCCTTACTCTCAGCAGGTCGTACCCTTCAAAATGCCGGGGGCTCTTCCAAATTCGATTCAGGTGTCGGGGATCCAAATCGGGGCTCGGGCTTTCACCGACCCGGCGGAAACCAAGGCCGCCTTTGGGTTTGATGCCCGCGGAGCCGGACTTCTCCCGGTTCAGTTGGTGATAGATCATAAAGGAACTGCTCCGGTGGAAATTAATCCTGCTCAAACATTCCTCCTAGACCATCAAAATAATCTCTGGCCAGTTTTGGAAAAGCGGCTTGCTTACCAAAGAGTTACGAAGAACAGCGAATTAGCCGGCGTAGGGACCGGGGCGCTTAAAGGCGGATTTCTTGGGGCAGCCGCCGGTGCCCTCATCGGCTCAGCCGTCGGAATCGTTACTAAAGGGGGGGTGGGAGAAGCCGCCGCAATAGGAGCGGCCGTTGGGGCGGCAGCCGGGGCAACCGCAGGTGGAGCCGCCGCTTATGGCTCGGATAAGGGCAGTCAGGAAATTTCCAGCGATTTAAGGAACAAATCCCTCGATAATCGGCCTATTCGGCCGATGGAGATTGTTCATGGATTCATCTTTTTCCCGGGCGAGGCCTTATCGGCAAAGGAAATAAGGGTACAGTTTAAAGAAAGCGGAACCAGCCGAGTCATCAATGTGGCTTTACCGCTTTTGTGAAAGATGAATTGAAAGAGAGGGATTGGAGGCTTTATATTTGGATATCATATTAATTTAATTATAAAATAATTATATTGTTGCATTGTTTTCTTTGGCGCCTAAATCGTTGATTTCTGCTGGTCTGAAAAATGTCGTAGTCGAGCCTGCTTATTGACGGATCAGCAAATCCAAATTCAATAGTTTTGTAATTTCCGGATACGCAAGGGCAAATCCTAATCCTTCAACGCCTATTCCCATGGACTTAAAGGTGATCAACCCGACAACCATTCCATCAGACTTTCTAATCAAGGGACCACCGCTGTTTCCGCGGTTTATCGGAGCATCCGTTTGAATATAGACTAACTTTTTTCCATTAACCATAACCTTCCTAAACCCGCTAATTATGCCCTGGGTTACCGAATAATCTAACCCTTGCGGAGCCCCGACAACATAAACGTCCTCCCCTTCTTTAAAATCAAACAGATTGCTTCCCAAAAGATAAGGGAGATTTTCGCCCGGGACCTTTATTAATGCTACGTCTGATTCCGGGAAGTTCCTGACGATATAGGCTTCTTTAATGGTTCCGTCATACAATTGCACGGATACAAAACGATTCTCTTTTAGGACATGGGAATTGGTTAAAATGTATCCCGTTGGGTTAACGAGGAAACCACTGCCGATAGTGCCATTTGCTTTGATGATTACCGTACCTTTTTTTTGCATCTCAAGGGGGGGGCTTTTTTTTGCGGTCATTTCCTCTTGCTTTATGCCTGGGTCTTTTGGGGATAGCGGGGGACCGGGAGGGAGAATAAATGGTCTTGGAGGGGTTTTTAAGGGCCGGTCGGAAAACTGGTCGGTAATATGGACTACTCCTTCCTTGTCAACATAAGTAATTATCTCCCCCTGGGCCGGTAAAGCTAAGATTAATAAACAACTTATAATTATTAATTTTTTAATCGTATACGCTTCCATTAAGAGGCCCTTTCGTCTGAAGATATTTTTTTGTCCAATCTTCTCGCTTTCTTTGTTATGCCTTTTGATTCAATTAAGATCCAAGAAGAACTGCAAACTGTCATTATGAAATAACAGCCTACCCGGTAAAATAAAAAATGTCAAAATGAACGGTGAGGGGGAAAACAACTTTATTAGAATCTTCAAATAACATTTTTGTTTTAATTTCAATGCCATGAATGATACATGGCGCCAGAGAGAATGAAAATTAGTTTAAGGACTTAAGGGGTTGAATCATAGAATCCTTGGCCCCTATTTTGTATTAATAGTTCATCCTTCGGGGTGCCCTATAAGTTCTGGTTCACATGAATATAACCGGAAATAACTTCCCGGAAGAAAATAAAATGTTCCACGTGGAACATTAAAAAACTTTTCAACAGGTTGATTATATGTAATAGTGGCCTCACAACGCAAAAATGAGGTTTGGATGGGAAAGATTATTTGCATAGTCAATCAAAAAGGAGGAGTAGGGAAGACCGCTACGGCCGTTAATTTGGCAGCGGCTCTGGCCCTTTCCGGAAAAAAAACCTTATTAATTGATTTTGACCCCCAGGGAAACGCCTCCAGTGGGGTTGGAGCTAATCGACAGGAATTTGAATATTCAATATACCATTTATTAATCGATCAACTCGAACCGGCTAATCTGATCCTATCTACCGATATCCCTTTATTGAAAATCATTCCGGCAAATATGGATTTGGTCGGTGCGGATATCGAATTGGTTTCCATGGCCCAGCGAGAAAAGATTTTAAAAAGAAGAATCACCCCCCTCATTCCCGACTTCGATTATATTTTTCTGGACTGTCCGCCTTCTCTCGGGCTGCTTACCGTTAATGCCTTAACGGCCGCCCAGGCGGTTATTGTCCCCACCCAATGCGAGTATTACGCCTTAGAAGGCTTGGGGAATTTGTTGACAACGATTCAGATGGTCCAGAGAGATTTAAATCCGGCCCTTTATGTTGGAGGTATCCTCCTGACTATGTTTGACAGCCGCAATAATCTATCTTCCCAGGTGGAAACAGAAGTCCGGACCCACCTCAAGGAGCTTGTCTTTCGGACCGTTATCCCCAGAAATGTTCGCATCAGCGAAAGCCCCAGTCATGGCCTCCCGGTTCTTTTGTATGATGAACATTCCAAAGGTGCTCAAAGTTACCTGGAGTTGGCCCGGGAACTATTAGAAAGGGAGATCAAAAATGGATGATGGAAAGACATTTAACCCTAAAAAGAAAGGGTTAGGGAGGGGATTAGGTGCCTTGATTCCCAGCGCCGAGCTCCCCAAGACCGAGAAACGCACCTTTTTCTATGTGGGTATTGAAGAGATTCGCCCTAATCCTTTCCAGCCCCGAAAGAAAGTTAAAGAGGCTTCCATCGATCAATTGGCCGAATCCATTAAAGAGAAAGGAATTATTCAGCCCCTTTTAGTTAGCAAAAACGAAGAGGGATATGAGCTGATAGCAGGGGAAAGAAGGTGGAGGGCCGCCCAAAAAGCCGGATTAACGGAGGTTCCGGTAATCCTTAAAGAAACGGAAGCAGTATCCCGGTTGGAATTGGCCCTCATCGAAAATATCCAACGCCAGGATTTAAATGTCATCGAAGAGGCGGAAGCCTATCAGAGATTAATACAGGAATTTGGGCTTTCGCAGGAAGAGGTGGGGCGCCGGGTCAGCAAAGACCGCTCTACGGTGGCCAATCTGTTGCGGCTTTTTAAACTCCCATCTTGGGTTCGGGAAAAGATAGCCGAAGGGGCTCTGTCCTTTGGCCATGCCAAGTGTCTTTTAAGTTTGGAATCTCCTCAGGATCAGACCACCCTGGCCAAGGTTGTTATGGAAAAAGGCCTTTCGGTTCGGGAATTGGAGCGGATGATAAAAAAAATCGGGACCGCTCCGATAAAGAGGAAGGCTAAAGGGGCTTCCGGAGAAGAAGACTGGGTCAAGGAGATGATTCATAGATATAAAACCCGCATTACGCTTAAAAGAAAGAAGAAAGGCGGTTCTTTGGAAATCTTCTTTCACTCCGAGGAAGAACTGATTCGCCTGGTTGACCTGATGATGCCGAGATAAAACAGGCGAGAGGATTTAT
>Ga0233425_10010658_pt1 | contig 11066 bp, 6 predicted proteins | sample Watercolumn_Towu_2_FD_181712 | JGI IMG/M metagenome (GOLD analysis project Ga0233425, IMG submission 181712) | Freshwater microbial communities from Lake Towuti, South Sulawesi, Indonesia - Watercolumn_Towuti2014_140_MG | ecosystem: Environmental > Aquatic > Freshwater > Lake | place: Indonesia...
GCTGGGTTTGGTGGCGTGCGGTAACGGGGAGCAGGTCGCCCGCGAAGGGTTCAAGGCCGCTGCTGCCACCAAGGGCGAGGCAACGGAAGACGGAAACAAGATCCAGGCCAAGCTCGACGAGGCCGCCAAGACCGCTCAGGGTTCGCTCGTGAAGGAGGAGGTTGCCAAGCCTCCGCTCGTCACCGAGTACTACCTGCTGACGGAGGCCTACTCGGCAAGCGGATTCCGCTCCGAGGCCCTCAAGAAGAAGCTCACTGAGGACCAGATCAAGGGCAAGGAGTACGTCAAGCTCCTGAAGTACAACGATATGCCGGAAACTGCCGATATCTACGATGATATGGGCAACCATCTGTACATCATTTCCTACCTTTGGGACAACGAATTCACGGTGTATGGCTGCGTCGAGAAGTCGTCCAACGACCGGATGCTGGCCATGCACCTGTTCTGCAAGGGAGAGTCCGACTACTTCGTGCACGACCTGAGCACCTTCCGCGTCCACGCCCCGTTCGTCCGCAAGATCATCACGCTCGATAACTCCATGACCGTGGAATTCCGCGACGGGCACAATGCCAAGGGCGAGCTGGACGTGTGGCCCGAGTGCAAGGACGTGACCGATTGGCAGGACAAGGCCGGCCCGTACCAGTCTCCGTTCGGCGTTGCCAAGGAAGTCTACAACTTCGATGCCGACGGCAACCTGGGGCTCAGCGCCCGCTACGACCTCAAGGGCGCGCTCGTCGAGGACATCAACGGCGTGGCCAAGCGCGAGATGACCTGGGAAAACGGGCTCATCACCCAGGAAGCGATGTACTCGGCCGACGAGATGCTTGCCAAGTACGTGTACGAGCACGACGAAAAGGGCAACATCACCCGCAAGAGCGCCCTGACCGCCGATGGCCAGAAGGCAGCCGACTACTTCGGCGTTTCGGTCTATGACTACGAGCGCGACAAGCGCGGCCGGGTCACCCGGGAATCCCGCAAGGACGTCGCGGACCAGACGCTCGAAATCCACGAATACACCTATGCCAAGTACAACCAGGTCGAAACCCACAAGGTGCTCGACGGCCAGGCCACCCTGCTGACCACCTTCAAGGCCACCTACAACAAGAAGGGAGCCCGTACCGAGCTGGGCGTGTACGAGGGCGAAGCCGAGATCGGCAAGCTCAAGACCGACCTGAACGGCGTGGCGCTCTACCGGTTCGAGTACACGGACAAGGGCAAGCTGCTCAAGGAGTCGCGTCACGGGACCACGCAGGTGGTGGACAAGGACGGCAAGCAGGACTACCAGCTCGTCAACGCCCTCGACGGTTGGGCCATCCTGGCCAACACCTATGACAAGGATGGCGAGTACGAGTCGGCGCTGTCCGTGAAGGTCGATGCGCTGGGCAACAAGGTGTTCGAGGAGCTGCTGGACAAGGAAGGGCTCCTGACCCACCGGATCGAGCGCAAGTTCGACGGCCCCACCCTGACCGGATCTTCCAAGACGACCTTCAACAAGGAAGGGATTGCGGAGAAGAAGTTCCTCCTCGACCCCACGGACAAGGTGGTGGCGGTGGGCGTGTTGCAGCACAACTCGGACGGCCAGCTCATGGAGATGGCCTACTTCCTCGAGGACGGAACCACGCCCCAGGTCGGCCCGGAAGGCTTCCACAAGCAGGTCAAGACCTACGACGAGGACGGCAAGATCAAGTCGGACGCGTGGTTCGACGTGACCGGGCTCAAGGTCAAGACCACCATGTTCGAGTACGGCGAAGACGGTGCGCTCAAGGCCACCAAGGTTTATGATGCCACGGGCAAGGAGATCACGGCTCCCGCTGCGTAGCTCCCCTGGTCGTTCCCGGCTCCACCGGGATGAATTCCCCGAAACCGAACCGTTCGATGTAGTGATTCCAGATGCCGTCGCACCGGTCATCGTAGAGGCACCGGGCACAGTCGGGGCGTTTGGACTTGCGGGCCTGCTCGAGGAGATCCCGATGGCGGACGGCAAGCCCGTCCGGAGCCGGGGCGGAGTCGGTCGGGGAGAGCTCCCGCAGCTTGATGCCGGCCCCTCCGGAGCGGGTTCCTTCGGCCGGTGTTCCGCGCACGAGCGCGCCAGATGCGCCGCTTTCCTTTTCGAAGTGTACGTACCGCTCGACATAGCCGCGGGCACTGTCCGGAATCCCGCATCCCTCGGTGGTGCAGTAGGGGATGTCCACGAGGTAGATGGGCAGCTCCTCGCCGGCATGGCGTGAAAAGAAGGCCCCGAGGACCTGCGCAGTCTCCCGGTACGGCATCATGAGAGAATCGAAGTGGGTGTGCCCTCGACCGAAGGGTTGCATCACGTTGAAGACCATCTGCCGGACCATGGGGCGCAGGAGCGACAGGAGCGCATCGAGCCGTTCCGGCGTGGCGTTTCGGCGGTTGAGCACGGTGCTGGTGTTGATGCGGAGCGGGGTTTGCCTGGCCAGTGCAGCGAGGTTGGCGAGGCCGGCCAAGGCCTGCTCGAACGCTCCCGGGGTGCGGGTGAGCCCGTCATGGGTGCGGGCATCGGGGCCGTGAACGGAGACGATGACGAGGTTGAGGCCCGCAGCCACTGCCCGGGATGCAAACGGGGCATAGGAGAACCGGCGCCCGTTGGAGATCACGCCGATGCTCCTGAAGCCGGCCTCCCGGGCCCAGCGGACGTAGCGCAGGAACTCGGGGTTGAGGGTCGGCTCCCCGGAGACGAACATGACCTCCTTCCGGTTGCGGTTCTCCTCCAGGATCGCCTTGACCTGTTCCGGGGTCACGCTGGAGACGCGGTCGAAGCGTCCCTGGCGGTCGTCCTCCATGCAGAAGATGCAGTTGTTGTTGCAGAACGCCCCCAGGTCCACGTGCAGGCGCTCGTTGAGATCGATGTCGAGGACCGAGGGAGCGGTCATGGCGTTCCCCCGTCGGGTCCCAGCGAGCGCAGAGCCTTCGCCAGTGCCAGGGGGCCGGTGGATGCGCAGGCAAGCTTGGCATCGGGCACGCCGTCGAGACTCAAGACGACGTCGGCCGTGGTGATCCGGCGGGCCTCGTCCAGGGTCCTGCCTTCGGACAGAAGGGTGGTGGCGCACGCCCCGGCCACTGCGACTGCACACCCCTGGGTCTGGAAGCGGGCCTGGGCGATGCGTCCGTTCTTGATGGCCAGGGTGATGACCGTGACGTCGTTGCACGCAGGGTTGGCAGCCTGTCCGGTGGCGTGGCAGGGATTCGCGGTGCCCACGTTGGCCGGGGCAAGGAACAGGTCGAGCAACTTGCGGGACAGGAACCTCGATTCCACCACCACCTCCCGACTTTGAACCCGATCCCGTTGGGTTCCCGCTGCGGCAAGCGTCCCACTCCGGGCTGCCGTGCCGCTGAGCCCCGAAATCCGGTCAACCCGCGGCCGGCTCAAGCAGGTTGCCCGTTCTCCGGATCGCCAGGCGGCGCCACGGACCCGTCACGAAACAACTTGCTGCATTCGGCGGCCGCATACCCGGCCCGGGCCAGCACCTCCACCAGCCGGTCCGCTTCTACTGTACCACCCACGTCTACTTTGACCAGCTTCGACTGCAGATCCACCTCCACGGAAAGGACCGACGGCTGGGACGTGAGCGCTGAGGTGATCGTGGCCGCACACTTCTGGCAGGAAGCCTTGGGGACCGAGAGCGTGACCCTGGCCGCCACGGGAATCCGCTTCCTGCGGGCCAGGCGCCAGGCCGTGACGCGGGGGGCGGCCAGGTGCCATGCCGACAGGCCGAGCAGCAGGTAGCCGGCAACCTGGAACAGCAGCCCGGGGCCATCGCCCTCGTGCTGGTGGTGATGGGAACCTGCTGCCTGCCACGAGTACCCGAGCAGCGATGCCAGTGCATCGGTCCCGGCAGCCAGGAGGATGGACCCGACCACGATGCAGGCAAGATAGATGACCGTTCCCCGCCGCCCCACCAGGGAGCGGCTAACCGCGATGGCCACCGTGTTGGTCGCGGGCCCGGCCAGCAGGAAGGCGAGCGCGGCACCGGGGGACAGCCCCTTGCACATCAACGCGGCCGCAATCGGAATCGAGCCGGTCGCACAGACATAGAGCGGCGTCCCGATGACCACCATCAGCACGTACGAGGCCAGGCCAGTGACCCCCAGCCGCGTCACCAGGTCTGCCGGGACAAACGCCGAGATGGCCGCCCCCACGGCCAGGCCGAGCAGCATGGGGCCTGCAATGCCCGAAAACAGCTCGCCCAGGCCGTAGCGCACCGCTGCGACCAGCCGGCCTGGAATCGACCCGACCGGTCGCTCCTCCTGCCCGCCGTTACCGCCGGATGCCGTGGCTTCGTCCCGGCCGCCAAACAGCAGCAGGGCGAGCCCCGCGGACAAGGCCAGGGCAACGCTGGCCACGGGGCGCACCACGGCCAGGAATCCCCCCATCAACGCATAGGTTGCCAGCATCGAATCCACGCCGGTGACCGGCGTCGCAATCAGGAACGACAGCACGGCCGGCGGGCTCGCCCCGCTCTTGCGCAACGATGCCGCCACCGGAAGTACTCCACACGAGCAGAGCGGGAGAGGGGCCCCCAGCAACGCCCCCTTGACTACGGCCCAGGCCGATCGCTCCCCCAACTGGGCGAATATCCAGCGCTGCGGGACAAACACGTGGAGCAACCCGGCCGCCAGGAACCCGAGGAACAGGTACGGGGCCATCTGCTGTGTCAGGACCAGGAACTGCAACAGGAACTCCCGCAGCATCTCAACCCCTCCGGCCAGGCCCTCCCGACGCAATCTGGAAGGGACCGCAGAGCATCCCCGGCTCCAGCCTCCGTCCAAGCGCTCCCGGCGCAATATAGCAATGCTCTCGTGAACGGTCCAGGAACCATGCGGGGCGTCCTTCCAGCCCCGGCCCCCCTGCCGCAAGGAAGTGCCAGCGGATAAGAGCACTCTGCGTAACCTTCTTTTGCTTCCCGGCTCTGAGTCGCTGGTGTACAACTGGCGAACGGGAGGCCAGCATGCGAGAGACGAGTCGATACGTGAGCGACCGTGAGAACCTCATCAAGGCAACCCCCGGTGCCGTCGAGGCAATCCGAGCCAAGGTCGCAGCGGGCCGCGGCCGATCGGCCAGGCTGGTGATTGCCGGCTTCGGCTGAGGCGGACCGCACCTGGAACTGGTTCTGGATGAACCGGCCGAAGGGGACGCACAAATCAATCTGGACGGAATCACCTTCCTGGTGGGGCCTCAGGAACAGCCCTATCTCCAGCGCTTCGGTTGTGCGATCGAGCAGTGGAAGATCCCCGGATTCCGCGGAAACGGACTCCACGTCTCACTCAGGCGCCACCAGGGAATCTGCTGATCCTCACAGGGAATCTGCTGATCCTCGAACGAATGCTCAGGCCACGGCAATGGTGCCGCCGCCGGCCCGCTTGGCAGAGTACATGGCTTCGTCGGCAAGGCGGATGAGCTCCTCCGGCTGTTCCGCATGGACCGGGAAGCTCGCCACTCCGATGCTCACGCGGATGGCATCCGGTCCGGAGACGTGGTCGTCTTGAGCCACTGACCGGATGAACCGTTCTCCCAGTGTGCGTCCACCCTCCACGTCGGTTTCCGGTGCCAGCACCGCGAACTCGTCCCCACCGTACCGGGCCACGATGTCATACCCGCGGCACTGCTTCTTGAGCACCTGGGCCACCTGCCGCAACACCTGGTCGCCGAACAGGTGCCCCTTGCGGGTGTTGAAATCCTTGAAGTCGTCCACGTCCAGGAAGAGCAGGGACATGGGGCGGCTGCTCCGCCGGGCCCGCAGGAACTCCCGGTCGAGGAACCCGGTGAATGCCGAGTGATTGAACAGCTCGGTCAGCCCATCCATCTGCGCCATGCGGAGGTAGAAGTCCCGCTCCCGGGCCTTGCGTCGGAGGTTGCGGATCTCGAGGGCCTTGTGCAGCATCACCTCGAGGTGCGCAGGATCCGGGGACTTGGGCAGGTAGTCGATGGCCCCGGCCCGGGTGGCAGCCACGATGGTCTCGGAGCTCGGGTAGCCCGTGATGATGACCACCTCGGTGTCCGGAGAGCTCTCCTTGACCGAGCGGATGACCTCGAGCCCGTCGACCCGGGGCATGATGAGGTCCGTCAGCACCACGTCGTAGTTGTTCTTGCGGGCTGCCTGGATGGCCTCGGTGCCTCCGGCCGCGATGTCGACTTCGAAGTTGAGCCGGTCGAGCACGATCTTCAGGAAACGACGGACGGCAGGCTCATCGTCGACGACGAGGATTCTCGGCCTGGAAACCTCTTCAGCACCATCGGGAGCGGGCGGGAGAACGGAGTCAACGGACATGCGCGGCACCTCCCTGCAGCAGGCCCTGTCACAAGCGCACTATATCGCCGGTTCCCGGGGGGTGGCCAGTTATTTCCATCGAATATGGGGGGGGCTCGCGAAACCCGGTGCGCGGAACCGGTCGGGGTGTGACAACCTGTCCATGGGGGCGAAGTTGACGGAGCCCGGTTATGGCCTATGATAGGCCGGAGCAGGAGTGCGCATGGCCAGGGCCAGGGACAAGACGCGAGCGACTGGGATGAAGCGGGGAACCCCTTCCGGAGGGGGAACTGCGGGCGGCACGTCCGCGACCGCAGGGCGCGGGGAGCGCAGCTTCCTGGAGAAGATGGAAACTGGCGTGTGGGGGCTCCTCATCGTTGCCCTGGGCATGCTGATGGAGCTGGCGCTCCTGACGTACCGGACCGGCGACGGGGGCAGCGGGGCATCGGTGGAGAACCTCGTGGGACCGGTCGGTCACTGGCTGGCCCACATCCTCTACTCGTCCGTCGGACTGGCCGCACATGGGGTGGGGTTCGGCGCACTGGCCTTCGGAGTGCTGCTCATCGGGCAGAGGACCCTGACGCTCCGGCGGTCCGAGGTGATCGGGCTGTCGGTGCTCGTTCTTCCCGCCACGATTCTGCTGCAGATCCTCCTGCCCGAGGGGGGTGCGCTCCCCCGGGGAGGGGGGGGGCTCATCGGCCAGGGGCTCGACTCGCTCCTGGAGGCCCTGCTCCATCGCACCGGAGCGCTCGTGATTTCCGTCGCCGGCATCCTGGCCGGCCTGTCGATCCTGATGCGCATCCACGTGCGGACCTGGTTCCTGGTTCCGTGGAGGTTTGTCGCGGGTCTGTTCCGGTCCGGGGATGCCCGTTCGGGGGAAGCACGTTCCGGAGAAGGACGCCCTGGGGACGGACGCAACGGGGACGGACGCAACGGGGAAGGGCGCAACGGGGAAGGGCGCAACGGGGAAGGGCGCAACGGGGAAGGGCGCAACGGCCCCACGCTGGGGAGCGAAGACCCCACTGTTCCGTTGCGGCGGGCCGGTGGAGGACCGCTGCCGCCCATTCCTGTCGCCGGTGGTGCTCGAACCGATGCGGGAGGGAGTGCCCGAGTGGTCCGGGCCAACGGGGCCGAGGAAGGGGCAACCCGCCCGGCGCTGGTGCGGGCCAAAACCGCGGATGCTGCAAAGGCTCTGCCCGCAGCAACATCGAAGGCCTCCGAGGAAGCCGGGCGAGAGGGCGATCTGCAGGTTGTCCCGGAGCCGCGCAACGGAGGGGGCCAGGGCAAGGGAGCCGCGGATGCCACGCGGGCAGGCAAACCCGGGCAGGCAGGACCGTCGGTGGTGCACCCCGACCTGTCGCTGGAGGTCCCGGCCGAGGACGAGGACGACCTGGAGGAGGAAGACATCGGGAAGGAAGGACACGTGCCTGCCGCCCGAATCCATCGCAGGGAGCCGGAACGGCACTACGAGCTGCCCGACATCAACCTGCTCGACTTCCACCCGCCCAGCGGGCACACCGTGGATGACGACGCGCTGCGCGATTCGGCAGGAATCCTCGAACAGAAGCTCAAGGACTTCAAGGTCGAGGGGGCAGTCGGCGACATCCATCCCGGGCCGGTCATCGCACTCTACGAGTTCCGCCCGGGGCGCGGGATCAAGGTCAGCACCGTGGCCAACCTGTCCAAGGATCTGGCCATGGCCCTGGCCGCGGAGCAGGTCCGTGTCATCGCGCCCATTCCGGGGCGGGACGTCGTGGGCATCGAGATCCCGAACAAGGTGCGGGAGGTGGTGTATCTCAGGGACCTGCTGGCCGATCTCCGGTACAAGGAAGGGAAGCACAAGCTCCCCCTGGTCCTGGGAAAGGACATCAGCGGGAAGCCCACCTTCACCGACCTCACCAAGATGCCCCACCTGCTCGTTGCAGGGACCACCGGCTCCGGCAAGAGCGTGGCCCTGCACGCGTTCATCCTGAGCGTGCTCTACCGGCTCACCCCCAAGCAGGTCAAGCTGCTGCTGGTCGACACCAAGATGCTCGAGCTGACCGCGTATTCCGAGATCCCCCACCTCCTTCTCCCCGTGGTCACGGAAGCCCGGGATGCCGCGGTGGCCCTGCGCTGGGCAGTGGGAGAGATGGAACGACGCAACCGCCTCATGTCCTCGGCCAGTGTCCCCAACATCTCCGAGTACAACCAGCTCGTCCAGCGGATGCGGGAATCGCCCGAACGCCGGGCCAGCATCCGGAAGGTAACCCGCGGGCCCGGTGGAGAGCGGATCGAAGAGGCCATCGAAGCGACCGGCGAGGAGCTGGAAGAGATGCCGTACATCGTGGTGGTCATCGACGAGCTGGCCGACCTCATGATGGTCGCAGGAAAGCACGTCGAGACCTCCGTCGCCCGCCTGGCACAGATGGCCCGGGCCGCGGGCATCCACATGATCATCGCGACGCAGAACCCCACCATCAAGGTCGTGACGGGCATCATCAAGGCCAACATGCCGTCCCGCATCTCGTTCAAGGTGCGGACCATGCAGGATTCCCGTGTGGTGCTCGACCAGAACGGTGCGGACGACCTGCTCGGCTGGGGTGACATGCTCTTCCTGGGCCCCGGTAGCTCCAAGCTGCAGCGCATCCACGGCGCATTCGTGTCCACGGAGGAGCGCATGCGGGTAGTCGAGTTCCTCCGCTCCCAGGGGGCACCGGAGTACGACTACGGGATCATGGAATCCGCTGCGGCCGGTGGGGACGAGGAGCTGGGAGACGAATCCGGAGTGTCCGGAGGGAACGGGGACGACCTCTACGAGCAGGCCGTTGCCATCGCCGTTTCCCGGGGAAAGATCTCCACGTCCGCGCTCCAGCGGGAGCTGGGAGTCGGCTACAACAAGGCAGCGCTTCTCATGTCCAGGATGGAGAAGGACGGGCTCGTCGGTCCCCAGGAGGCAGCGGGCAAACCCCGTGTCGTCCTGCGCAGCCGGTAGGCCCCCATGAAGCCGCCCATGCCACGTAGAAGCGTGGTTTCCAGGGCCGATGCTCATTGCCCGCGGGTCCGCCCTGCCGCCGGACGGATGTCGGCAATCTGCTGTACGCTTCTTGCGGCGTGCCTCCTCTTCCCAGCTTCACGGGCACATGCCGGCGATCCTCCCGCTTCCTCCGGCCAATCCAACTTCCTGCTCGATGACTGGCTGTTCGAGCTGAGGGAATCCTCCCGCAGCCACTCCGAGGGAAAGGCCAACTCCGGTGCGGTCCGGAACTCGGCCGAGCTGCCCCTCGAAGGTCGGACCTGGAGGGTCATCGCATCCGCCCGCGGGCGCAACACCAACCACGGCGTCGAGGACCTCGTGGCGCTGCTCGTCCGGACCGCCGATGCCCTGGCCCAGGCTCACCCCGGTACCATCGTCGAGATCGGGAACATCGGGCTGGATCAGGGGGGCAGGATCGTCCAGAGCAAGTCCCACCAGGCCGGCAGGGACGTGGACGTGGCCCTTTTTGCCAAGGACCGCAAGGGGAAGGCCGTCCGCCTCAACCGCTTCGTCTCGTTCCGGGGCAACGGCCGCGGCGAGGACGGTCTTCTCTTCGATGCAGAGCGCACCTGGGATTTCGTGGCGCTGATGCTCCAGTCGGAGGACCCGGTCGTGCAGTGGATGTTCGTGTCCGGGCCGGTCCGGGAGCTGCTCCTGGAGCATGCCCGGTCGCGAGGGGTCGAACCGGCCGTCCTCCGTCGGGCCGAGGAGGTCCTCAAGCAGCCTTCCGACTCGATCTCGCACGACGACCACTTCCACATCCGGATCCACTGCTCGGACTGGGATCGGCTCCACGGCTGCGAGGACTATGGTCCTGTCCGGCAAGGCGTCGTGCGGAATGTCCGGGTTCTCCAGGAGCGGCTGGAGACCCTGTCCCGTCGAGTGCGCAAGGGATTGCCCAGGGAGCGATTCGCCGCCATGGACCGGCTGGCCCGCCTGCAGCCCGTCGAGCCGACCCCTGACCTGCTCGAAGAGCTGCTGTGCGATTCCGATGCCTCCTTCCGGCAGCGGGCGCTCCGCCTGCTCCAGCGAGTGGCCCCCCAGCGCGTTCCGGAAGCCGTGCTCGATGCGCTGGATTGCGCACCGGACACGGCCGCAGCAGTCTTCCTGCTCGGTGCGGTTTCCGACCTGCGCCAGCCCGCGGTCTACCGCAAGGCGGGTGCGTTGGCTCAGCGTTCCTGCGGCAAGGCGGAGGGGAGGCCCTTGTGCCTGCCGGCCCTGGCCATTCTCGCACACAGCGCCGACCCCTCCCACGCGCCGTTCCTGGCATCCCAGCTCGCCTCTTCGGACAAGAACGTCCGCAAGCCGGCATTGCGTTCGCTCAAGCAGCTCCTGGCCATCGAATCCCCCCCCAAGGGGAAGAAGTGGGAGGAGTATGCACGTCGGGTCAAGGACACGGCCTGGGATGATGTCGTCCTGCCGAATCTCAAGGCCGCAGGATACCGACTCGAGGCCCCTCTGGCCTCTTCGACCAATGCCCGTGAGCTGCTACGGGCTCTCCGGGCCGGCGGCTCCCGCTCAACAGCGGCCCAGATCGCGTTGTTCAAGGCCCTGGCAATGCCACATCCCAGACACCTGGCCGATGCCGAGGCGGTTCGCGTGCTGTCGGCCCGGGTGAAGCCGGCACTGGGAAAGAAACCCTCGTCCGGAAAACAGCTCAAGGCCGACGCCGGCCAGCCCTCCGAGGACCAGAAGCCTGCCGAGGACCAGAAGCCTGCCGAGGACCAGAAGCCTGCCGAGGACCAGAAGTCCGCCGAGGACCAGAAGTCCGCCGAGGA
>Ga0233425_10010659_pt1 | contig 11065 bp, 13 predicted proteins | sample Watercolumn_Towu_2_FD_181712 | JGI IMG/M metagenome (GOLD analysis project Ga0233425, IMG submission 181712) | Freshwater microbial communities from Lake Towuti, South Sulawesi, Indonesia - Watercolumn_Towuti2014_140_MG | ecosystem: Environmental > Aquatic > Freshwater > Lake | place...
CAAACGTTTTTCTCTGCTGAGCGCCTTGATCAGCGCCATCGTCCTGTTGGCTGGTTCAATTTTTGTTGTTTCGGAAGCCGTCCAGCGTCTTTCAAATCCGCAACCTTCGAATGCGCGCGGCATGCTGATTTTTGCACTGGTGGGAATCGCAGTAAATGGCTATGCGGCTTTGAGAACAAGCAACGGAAAAAACTTGAACAGCAAGGTCGTTTCCTGGCACATGCTGGAGGATGTCCTTGGTTGGGCGGCAGTACTTGTCGTTAGCATTGTTCTTTTAATTCAGAAGGATCCCATATTAATCTTGGATCCACTTCTATCACTCACAATGACCGCGATCGTTCTTATTAATGTGATCAAAAACCTAAAGAAGACGCTTACATTATTTCTGCAGGGTGTTCCCGATTCGGTCAATGTTGGGGAGATTGAAGATGAAATACAAAAAATGAAAATGGTCAGCGGTATTCACCATACGCATGTCTGGTCTTTGGATGGGGAACAACATGTATTGACAACCCATGTGATTCTAAGTGAAGGGGCGAAAAAAGATCAGATCAGGGCAATCAAAACCAAAGTAAAGGAACTTAGTGAACGCCATGGATTGGCGCATACAACGGTGGAATTTGAATATCTGGAAGACGATTGTTCGATGAGCAATAATCATGACGCTGATCATCAATAATTGTGGAGAATAAAACCGATGGAAAATAATAAAAAATTACCTGCCTGGATGATCTATTTGCTTTCGGCTGTTGGGTTGGTTTACCTGCTCAATCCAACCGCGGGTCTTTTAGAATTGATTCCGGATAATTTTCCTTTGGTTGGCAATCTTGATGAAGCTGCAGCAGGATTACTCCTGTGGCAGGGTATAAATCAATTCATTCAAACTCGAAAAGCCAAAAAGCCCTGATCATCTTTTTGCATGATAAATCGCAACCGATGGTTGCGATTTTCGTATACTGGTTAAGAATGCACAATAATAATAGATCGGGAGAGTGAATAATGGCACCCAGGAAAAAGAACATTAGTGAAGAACCTGTGATCCTTTCAGAAAATGAAAAAATACAAGAGAAACCTGTTGAAAAGCTTGAAAAAGCAAAGCCGCATGCAAAAACCGTGTTAAAGAAATCCGCAAGAGTTAAGACTGTTGAACCTCAACCGCCAGCTGAACCAATAACAATTAATGAACCTGTTATGAGACCAGATTTTCCACCATCACGATCAAACCGCGATGCTTTAATTCTCGGAGGAGGCCTGCTCCTCTTGGGGATCGTGCTTCTTATGGGGAGGATCCTTTCCATACCATTCGGCGATTACATGTGGCCGTTTATTTTTATTATCCCCGGCGTATTGGTTTTTCTCAGTGCGATGTCATCTGGCAGCAGCAGTGCCGAAGGACTGACGATCTTGGGAGCGATATTGACATCGCTGGGCGCGATTTTCTTTGCCCAGCAGGTTACCGGACTATGGGCTTCTTGGGCATATGTATGGGCACTGGTTGCGCCAACCTCAATAGGTGTCGCTCAGATAGTTTACGGCACCAGGAAGTCCAGAGAATCTATCATTATATCCGGACGAAAGTTGGTCAATCTTGGACTGCTCATGTTCGCGATCGGATTTGTCTTTTTCGAACTGATCATTGGAATAAACGGCTTCGGGATTGGCAATCTGGGTTTACCAGTGATCCCGGTAATGATGGTCTTCATTGGTATCGTTATCCTTGTAAGGGCTCTTATAGGGAAACGATAATACTTTAAGCTCAAAGGGCAGCAAGTTTGCTGCCCTTGTTTTTTCTTATACAAAGATCATATAATTGGTGATCCAGAAAATAAAGAAAGGGATTTAGATGAATTTGATCTTTGTCGCGGCAGGTGTATTGTTGCTTTTCCTGGGCAGAAAGTTTTTTTGGCTGTTTGTTGCAGTGGTTGGATTCTTGCTGGGAATGAAATATGCGCCCCAGATCCTTTCAAACCAGCCGCAATCGGTTATTTTGACGATCTCATTGATTGCGGGATTACTTGGCGCCCTGTTGGCAGCTTTGCTGCAGAAATTGGCGGTTGGATTTGCAGGCTTTGCAGCAGGCGGTTATATTGCTTCCTACCTGCTGGAATTTGTGGCTGCTAACCTTGGGGAATATCAATGGATGGCTATTCTGGCAGGCGCTATAATAGGCGCGTTGTTAGCGGGCTCCATGTTTGATTGGGCGCTGGTGCTTGTTACTTCAGCCGCTGGGGCGGCTTTAATCTCGCAAGGTTTGGATCTGGGTATGCCTGTTTCAGCTATCGCCCTGATTGGGCTTTTCGTTTTTGGATTGATCGCTCAGGCAAAAATTAAAGCAAAGGAATAAGGAAATTAGTAATGGGTTTAGGTGATATTCTCAATGCAATAAAGATTTGGGTGGAAAATATTATTGGCACAATGGGCTACCCAGGTTTATATCTGGTCATGTTCCTGGAAAATGTTTTTCCTCCGATCCCATCTGAAGTTGTTTTGCCGCTAGCCGGCAGCCTGTCCTTGACAGGAAAATTTTCAATACCGTTGATCACGATCGTAGGTATGCTGGGCTCATTGAGCGGGGCATTTTTATTCTATGTTTTGGGAAAATGGTTGGGGGAGCCGCGGGTTCGGCAGCTGATGGCAAAATTTGGCAAGTATGCTCTGCTATCAACTGATGATCTCGACCGCTCCTTAGAATGGTTTGATAAATATGATGACTGGGTGATCTTCTTTTCAAGAATGGTCCCGATTGTCCGCAGTCTGATCTCTATCCCTGCCGGTATTGCTTCAATGAATTTTGTGAAATTCAGTTTCTACACAGTTTTGGGCACTGCCCTATGGAGTTTTCTACTTTCCTTTGGTGGACGCCTTTTAGGTGAGCAGTGGCCCTTGATCGCCGACTTTATAAATACTTACCAAAATGTGGTTTTAGTATTGGTTGCTTTGGGCGTGATCATTTTTATCGTTTATCGGCTGATCAGAAGATCAAAAACCAAATAGGGTGCCTTTATACTCAAAGATTAGCCGGAGAGATCCGGCTTTTATTAAATATTGATAAATTTCTTATGAGATAAAAAAACCAACAGGTCGAATTTTCGTATATAAATTAAGCAAAAAATAGGAGATTCGATATGCCAATTCTGGATGACCTGAAACAACCATTGAGGAAGATCATCCTTGAAAGTCCGCTGCATGGCCTTTTGAGTGAGGACCACGCACTGATCTCTTTTACAGATCATCTGACAGGCAGGCGGTTATCTTTTTCTGTTCCTTATCAGAAAGAGCATCGCATAATTCGGGTGATCTGTCCGAAAGGTGATAAATATTGGAGAAAATTTATATATGGTTCACCATTGCGAGTAACTATCCAGGGAACTCAACATCAAGGTTGGGCGGAAATTATTGATAACCCTGAGGAAGCCCGCAAGGAGTGGCGGGTCATTATTAAGAACAAACCGGAATTCGTTTCCCAACTAAATATCCCGATTAATGATTCAGAAGAACCGGACTTGAATGCGCTCCTCGACAAAGTGTCCACGTTGGATATTCTGCGCATCGAGATCTCAGGAAAATAATGATAATTATCCATATTATTGATTCTGATACATGGATTAAGAATAAGGACAATTCACTGTACTTTGGAGACACTTTAAAGACTCAAGGATTCATACATTGCTGCCTCCCCGAACAAGTAGATGATGTTCTTGAGAACTGGTTTTCAGAAAGAGACGATCTAATTTTCCTGGAAATCGATTCGGATAAACTTGCCGCTCGATTGGAATTAGAAAATTCAGATGGCGGAGAAGAGAAGTTCCCGCATATCTATGGACCAATTGAACATGATGCGATAATATCATGGTATCCATACACAAAAAATAAGGAATGATGATGACATTTTCTGAACTTCAACATATTACGAGCCAAGAATTTTTCTCAAAAAATTTTGAGCTGTGGGATAAAGACTGGCTTTTATTAACAAGCGGCGACTATTCCTCGGGAAAATTCAATTCAATGGTTGTTGCATGGGGTGGATTTGGGATCATGTGGAATAAACCCATGGCAATGGTTGTTGTAAGACCAACCAGGCATACCTTTTCCTTTATTAATTCTTTTGATACCTTCAGCCTGTGTGCATTCCCGGAACAATACCGCTCCGCGATGAATTTATTAGGAACGAGATCCGGCAGGGATGGAGACAAGATGAAAGATGCGGGATTAACTCCCGTTTCCTCATCAGTAATTGCTGCTCCGGCTTTCAAGGAAGCAGAACTGGTGTTCGAATGCCAAAAAATATATTGGGATGATCTTGAGCCCCAGCATTTTCTCGATTCAAGAATTGAGAAAAATTATGCCAAAAAAGATTATCATCGCATGTTTTTTGGGGAAGTGTTGCGTATAATTGGAGACGCGCAAAAGTATTCCTGATTAAGAATTTTGATAAATAAAAAAAGCCTCAAGCAAATCTGCCTCAGGCTTTTTTGGTTATTTAAGCTGGTCGATGATTTTTCGGGCAGCCTGCCTGTAGGATTCGAGTTTGTCACGTTCCTTTTGGACAACTTGCGTGGGTGCTTTAGCAGCAAAATCGGAGGCTAATAATTTTTCGATCCGCTCGATTTGAAGTTCTGTTTCCTTCAGGTCTTTTTTCAGTTTTTCTGCCGAGTCATTATCCGCATTAATATCCTCGGTGATTAAAAAAACAAGACTTCCGCTTGTGGGAATGCTCATTGAGGGGTAACGTTTAAATTCTTCGGTATCAGGGATCTCATCTAGTATTTGAAGATCGCTGATCCTGCCCAGTTGCAAAATATATTTTTCTTGATCTTGAATCAGTTTTTTATTCTCATTGTTCGTGATAATCACACATGACCCTTTTTGACTTGCGGGCATACCTGTTTGGGTTCTCAACGCTCGAATGGCTTTTGTATGGTCAATCGTTGCTTTAGAAAAATTGTCAATAGCGCTCTGTTCCCATGCTTCTTCTTCTTTAGATCCAGGCCACGCAGAAATTATTAGTGCATCTGTCCAACCTTCTTCTGGAACAAAGGATTCAGATTTCGCAAGGCAGGTCTTTCTTAATGATCCCCACAATTCCTCGGTCACAAAAGGCGTAAATGGATGGAGCAACCTAAGGCATTTATCGAGAACTCTCACCAGAGTCCATGTGGTGTAAAATGCCCGGTCGCCGCTTTCATTTAATTGAGATTTGGCGGCTTCGATGTACCAATCTGCAAATTCACTCCAAAAGAATTCATAGATCTGCCGACCTGCTTCACCAAATTGATAGGATTCGAACAATCGATTTACATCCCTCACGGTTTGGCGCATACGGGCATGAATGTATTCATCCGCGGAAGTCCATTGCGGAGGTCTCTCGGCTTTTTCGGGTGATTTCTCAAGGGCGTTAAACACGAAGCGTCCGGCGTTCCATATCTTGTTGGCAAAATTGCGGTTCGCCTCAACTTTTTTCACGCTGAGATTCATGTCCTTTCCCGGGGTGGAGCCAACCAGCAGGGTGAAGCGCAGAGCGTCTGTACCAAATTCATCCATTACGATCAAAGGATCAATCACATTCCCTTTGGTTTTGCTCATTTTCTTGCCGTATTCATCGCGGATCAAACCATGCAAATACACTGTGTGAAAAGGTGCTTTGCCGGTAAATTCAAGTCCGCTCATTATCATGCGTGCGACCCAAAAGAACAGGATGTCATATCCAGTTTCCATGACAGATGTCGGATAAAAATATTTTAGGTCGGGTGTTTCGTCCGGCCAACCCAATGTGGAGAAAGGCCACAGCCCTGAAGAGAACCAGGTATCCAGCACGTCTTCATCCTGGCGGATCTTCTTGCTGTGACAGAATTCACATTCTGTAGGATCTTCCCTTTTGACGGTCATCTTGCCGCATTCATCACAATACCATACTGGAATGCGGTGCCCCCACCAAAGTTGACGGCTTATACACCAATCCTGGATGTTTTCCATCCAGTTAAAATACACTTTCGTAAAATACTCGGGAACAATTTTAATGCGGCCATCATGAAAGACATCCATCGCTTTTTTGGCCTGGCTCTTGATCGCCACAAACCATTGTTCGCTGATCATCGGCTCCACGATCTCTCCGCCTCGCTGTGACCTGGGAACATTGATCGTATAGGCTTCTTCTTTAATAACTAGGCCTTGATCTTTCATATCCTGCCAAATGCGCTTACGGCATTCATCGCGGTGAAGTCCTTTATAGGGTCCGCCATTTTCATTGATCGTAATATCCTTGTTAAGAATATTGATCAATTCAAGGTTGTGCCGTTGAGCGATCTCATAATCGGTTGGATCATGAGCTGGTGTAACCTTCAGGGCGCCGCCGCCAAAAGCTCGATCGACGCTTTCATCAGCGATAACAGGGATCTCGCGATCCAGGATGGGAACAAGTACTTTCCTGCCGACATATTGTTTATATCGCTCATCATCAGGATGAACCGCAACGGCACTGTCGCCAAGGATCGTTTCAGGGCGGGTGGTGGCCACCGGCAGATACTGATTGGGATCATCCGCCAGGCGATATCTAAAATAATATAACTTTCCAGCTTCCTGCGAATGTTCCACCTCCAGGTCGGAAACTGCCGTTTTCAGATTCGGCGACCAGTTTACCAGTCGTGGTCCCCGGTTTATCAAGCCCTTCTCATAAAGATTGACAAATGCCTCCCGCACTGCACGGCTGAGGCCTTTATCCAGAGTAAATCGTTCGCGAGTCCAGTCGCATGAGGCGCCGATCCTTCGTATCTGCTGGGTAATGATGCCGCCGTATTTTTCTTTCCATGCCCAAGTGCGTTCAATAAAGGCCTCACGCCCGATATCTTCACGGGTCAAGCCCTCATCTTTAAGTGCCCTTTCGATCTGCAATTGCGTAGCGATTCCGGCATGATCGCTGCCCGGCACCCACAGGGCAGATTCGCCAAGCATTCTGTGGTAGCGGATCATCAGATCTTCTATAGCAACGAACATGGCGTGCCCGAGGTGCAGTCCGCCGGTGATATTGGGCGGAGGGATTGAGATGACGAATGTTTTTTTTGAAGGATCAAAATCGGGTTTATTAGGGTCATTCGCTGGCTGAAAATAACCAGCTTTCTCCCACCAGGAATAGATCTTTTCCTCAGTGGCTTTGAAATCATATGCTTTGGTCAGTGAAATTTCAGGCATGATATCTCCTTATTAAAATAAAAAACCATTCGTTTTGAGGACGAAAGGTTTTCACCCTGCGCGGTACCACCTCGCTTCGCCTAATGATATGGCGCACTTAATTCAGCTATACCGGGCAAACCCGTGCCGTTCTAATTTCGTAAAGATTTTTTCGGCAAGATTATCCTGGCGACTTCAATTCAGTCACGCAGCGGCGGTTTTCAGCAAATTACCAACCTTCTCTGGCAGCAAGAACCAAATTTACTACTCCAGTTTGGAGATTATACATACGATAAAGAGGTGTGTCAAATCTACCTGAAATTTTCAATAAGTTGAAGCTGATTATTGGTAAGATTAGGCAAATGAGAAATATTCTCCACCAATTAGTAGTGATAAATATTATTTCGGGAATTGGAGTTTCTGCCTGCGCTCCATTAAGCAATTCAACATATTCTGAACCAACTCCCGCAATTACTGCTGCAAACGCAACAGCAACGCCAAAAATAGCTGCAACTGAGACGATTGAAAGCGCAACTCAGCAACCTGTTGAAATATCAAAAGGGACGCTGATCCAATTTTGGCATCCATGGTCAGGCGAGTTGGCCAACTTAATGGCTGAAATGACCGATGAATTCAACCGAACGAACGAGTGGGGGATCGTAGTTGATGTTGAGTTTCACTCTGACGAAATTGTTTTTATCGAGGATATGAACCAGGCGATCACCGAAGGGAATCCTCCGGATTTTATCGCCGCCCCTGGTTATTTCCTGCGAACGATTGAAGAAAATGGTTTTGACCTTCAAAACCTGCAGAATTATATTGATTCACGGGATTGGGGTCTTTCAGAAGATGTAGTGAATTCCTTTTTGCCAATATTTTGGAACGCAGATAATCAGGCTGATAAACGGATCGGAATTCCTGCTTACCAGAGCGGTCAATTTATCTTTCTAAATAAAACTTGGGCCAAGGAGCTCGGATTTTCTGGTCAACTATCTGATCCGGATGATTTTAAAGATCTCACTTGTGAGGCTGGTTCTGCTTACCTTAATGACAATGACCTGACAAACAATGGCACCGGCGGTTGGGTATATACCTATGATCCGAATTCTTTTTTTTCCTGGCTGAAAGCTTTTGGCGGCGGGTATGGTTCAGATGATGAAAGACCAGCTGACTTTGGAAGTCCAGCGAACATTCAGAGCGGCACATTTTTATACGATCTTTTTTTGGATAATTGCGCCTGGATAGGGCGTCAGCAGCAGCCTTTTTTTTATTTTGCAAACCGGCAAGCGTTGGCCTACAGCGGTGGAATGGAAGATATTTTGATCCAGGAGCGGGTAAATGAATTGAACGATGCGACCGATCAATGGTCTGTGGTCCCATACCCTTCTATATTAGGAGAGCCAATTCTATTGATAGATGGTGAATCATATGCGATTACTGCCAAGGATGCAGAAAAAGCTCTGGCATCTTGGATCTTTGTTCGCTGGCTTTTGACACCCGAAAACCAGGTAAGGATCATCGAAACGACTGGCAGCTTCCCGATCTCAGGATTGGTTATTGAATTGCTAAACGATTATAAAAACGCACATCCTGTTTGGGCAGATGCCTTGAAGTATTTGCCAATGGCCCAAAAAATTCCTAAAGATCCAAAATGGGGATTGACCAAAAAAGTCCTTGCTGACCTATCATGGAAGCTTATTCAATTCAATTCAAAACGCGAGGATATTCCTGTTTTCTTCCAGGATGCGCAAAATCTGCTGGCAGAGATCGCAAAGTAAATGGCAGACTCAAGATCCCCTGAAAATAGGATCGAAATCTACACTGATGGCAGCTGCGACCCAAACCCAGGACCCGGTGGGTGGGCGGCCATCATTTTAGAAGGAGAGAAAAAAAAGATCTTAAAGGGGTTCTCTGAAACATCAACAAATAACCGTATGGAGTTGACAGCCGCGCTTGAAGCTTTGAAAGCTGTTGACCCCTCCAAACCTGTAAAGATTTACACTGATTCGCAGTATCTGCAAAAGGGTGTGGAAGAGTGGCTTTCGAACTGGAAGGCGCACAATTGGAAGCGAAAGGGCGGGGTCTTGGCCAATATTGACTTATGGAAGAAAATTGCTGTTGAAATAACAAGACATAAGATCGTTTGGCGCTGGATTAAGGGGCATGCCGGAAATCCTTATAATGAGCAAGCAGATAAAATTGCCAAAAAAGAAATTCTTAAAAGGAAAAAATAAAAAAGACAGGAGAACCTGTCTTTTTTTTTAAGGCGACGACGGGATTTGAACCCGTGATGAGGGTTTTGCAGACCCTTGCCTTCCCACTTGGCCACGTCGCCATAGCAAGGCCCATTATAGTAGGCGCTTATCTCTTTGTCAACAAATAATAAATAAAAAATGCCTTTCGGCATTTGAGAGCGGGCGATGGGTCTCGAACCCATAAACCTCTTCCTTGGCAAGGAAGCGTTCTACCAATTGAACTACGCCCGCAAGCGAAATATATTATAAGTGATTCTGTAATCCTGTCAACCTGGGAGCAATAAATAACTTTATAAGACCTCGTTTGATCAAATTAAATGATGTATGAAATGAAATTAAACTTGAAAAAAAATATTTAACTTGTATACTTATTATTAATAAGAGGTGTGTAAATAATGAAGAATATTTTTTTTCACTTGGAATTTTATTATTTTGATAATAAAAGATCATATCCTCTAGGGATTATTTACAATCTCAATACCTAAAAAAGGAAAACCCAATGGAACCTCGCGAAAAAGCAAGAACTTTGCGGTACCTTGTAATAATTATCATTTTGTTTATTCTTGTGCTTGCATTTTTCTTATTTAGAACTGGCAAGTTGAATTTTAGCAATTCATGCGATGCAGTACGAAAGCAATATGAAAAAGCAAAAGAGGTAGAAGATTACGCAGACGTTTCAAAATATTATCAACAAATGAATGAATTGAATTGTGAGTTTTAGCTAAATTAGCCACATACAAAAATATTTCTTTATTTATAAACGAATACTTAACCAAATTAAAGTGTTAATAGTAAAAAAGGAGGTTAGCGGAAATTAATCATGCAATAAGAAACCAAACAATTTTTTCAATAAGGAAATGCAATGAAAACGGTATATCTAGTTTGTGCAACTGGCATCGCGACGTCTTCGATGATCCGTGTAAAAATTCAGGATTATCTTGAATCGAAAGGCATTCAAGCGGAGTGCATCAATTTCCGAGTAGCTGAATTGACTCCGGAGAGAATTTCTGCAGACGTCATCGTTGCCACCCTCGAAATTCCAAAAGAGATTTCTGAAAAGTTTACTGTGGTCAATGGATTGTCTTTACTCACAGGTATAGGCGAGGAAGAGACTCTCGAGGAGATAGCTGAAGTATTAATGGAAAAGAAATAAATAAAAACAAAAAGGAGAAAACATGGTTGAAATTCTTGGAACTATTGGCGGACTTCTTGGAAGTCTTGGTCCATTGATCGTCCTGCCTATTGTTATAACAATTCTTGGTTTGATTCTCGGCATGAAGCTTACTCAGGCGCTTCGCAGCGGCCTTACGCTCGCAATCGCATTTGTTGGTATTTTCCTTACGGTCGGGCTGCTTGGCGAAAAAATGTCCACGATCGGTACCGCATTTTCTCAACGAACCGGGACAGGCCTTGATATCATCGATATTGGTTGGCCGGCTGCTTCGGCGTTGGCATTCGGCACACCTGTTGGTAACGCGATCATCCCCTTGGGAATCGTTATCAACGTTATCCTGATCTTCCTCGGTCTCACCAAAACTCTGGATGTGGACGTTTGGAACTTCTGGCATCAGGCATTTATCGGTGCGGTGGTCACTTTCCTGACTGGCAGTTTCGCGCTTGGCCTGTTTGCAGCTGCAGTAACTCTG
>Ga0233425_10010660_pt1 | contig 11064 bp, 6 predicted proteins | sample Watercolumn_Towu_2_FD_181712 | JGI IMG/M metagenome (GOLD analysis project Ga0233425, IMG submission 181712) | Freshwater microbial communities from Lake Towuti, South Sulawesi, Indonesia - Watercolumn_Towuti2014_140_MG | ecosystem: Environmental > Aquatic > Freshwater > Lake | place: Indonesia...
TCGCCACGGCCTGATCGCGCACGTCCATTCCGTGAGCCGCCGTCACCGCCGTCGAGGCGAGCCGCACGACGCTGACGAGAGCCTGATAGGTGCCATAGGCAGACGGCGTATCGCTTCCCGGAAACGCCACCTCGATGCGCTTGTGGAGCGACCAGAACGTCGCCCCGCCGGCGAGAGCCGCGAGAAACACCCACGCCGCCGCCGGTGAGCGCCAAACCCGCGATCGGTGATCCGGCCAGAGGAGAGCGGCGCCGACCCCGCCCGCGGCCAGCACACACAGCACGGCAGGGAGAAGCGAGCGCCACTCCGCGAGCGCGCCGATGGCCGTATCCCCCGTCTCGTACTGGGCGAGAAGCAATTGCTCGGGCCCCAGCGTGCGGCCGAAATAGACGGCACAACCGATCCAGACGATCTGGTTCAAGACCAGGAATGCGAGCGCCGCGAGGCGGGCGCGCCGGGACGCCATCGCGGCAATGACGGCGGCAATGCCCAGCACGGTCGAGAGATTGCTGAGACGAGTCAACCCGTTGAGATCGATTCCGTGCCACGCGAGCAAGGCATCGGGAAGGAGGAGAACGGCGGAGAGAAGCAGCGCGAGGAGCGCCAGGCTGATCAGTGCCCCGGGCCCATCATAGGCACCCGAGGCCGCTTCCGGCCTGTCGAGATCGGATGTCGTCACGTCGCCTCCGATCTCCTGGCCGCGCTCACCCTCAGGCAAGCGCCGAGCCGACCGTTATTCTTGCACCCGCCCGCCGGCTTGGCGCGAGGGCCGCAGTCGCCGCCGGGAGAGCCGGAGCCCTAGCGCCTAACGCATCATACGCCACCTTGCAATTACAGAACATTTGGGCTTAAAAAGGGTCAGCAATCCTGTCCTTTGTGGCTGTCGCAGCCGCCGGGCCGGGTCGCTGGCCGGAGCGCAAGCCGGCAGACGACTGCGGGAGAGATGGTGGTGCCGGGTTTCGAGCACGGGCCGATCATAACTGGAATGGCGTGCGCATTTCATGGCGCTGCACATGATCGTGCCGTGACAGGACCGTGCTCCTGCCGCAGGATGGACCTCAAACGCACGACGGGTGGCACGCGCCGCTGAGGCCAGCCGGCCCGGCGCGTCGAGCCTGCGAGAGACCGGAGAGCCTCTTTTCTCTCCGCCCTCGCAGACCCGCACGACCGTGACCAACGACAACACTCTAAAGATCAAGCGCTGAGACGGGACCGAGGCAGGACGATGAGCAACAACGCGGCAGGGACTGGCATCACCGGACGCCCGCAAGCACAGGGCCTCTTCGATCCTGCCTTCGAGCGCGACGCATGCGGCGTCGGCTTCATCGCCGACATGAAGGGACGCAAATCGCACAAGATCGTCGCCGACGCGCTTGGCATGCTCTGCAACCTCGAGCATCGCGGCGCCGTGGGCGCCGACCCATCGTCGGGCGATGGCGCCGGCATTCTCATTCAAATCCCCCACACCTTCCTCGCCCAGGAGTGCCAGCTCGCAGGCTTCTCGCTGCCCGAGCCCGGCAACTACGCCGCCGGCCACCTGTTCATGCCGCGCGAGCCCCGTTTGAGAACGCACTGTGAGAACGTCTGGGCGCGCTGCCTCCGGGAGGAGGGATTGAAGCTCCTCGGCTGGCGCTCGGTGCCCGTCGACAATGCGTGTCTTTCCGACATGGTTCGTGCGACCGAGCCCGTGCACCGGCAGGTGTTCATCGCGCGCCCGCAGGCTTTGGATCAGGACGAGTTCGAGCGCCGCCTCTATCTCGTGCGCAAGGTGGTCTCCAACGCCATTCACAATGCCTACAAGGGCCGCGACATCGGCCACTACACGGTGTCGCTCTCCTCGCGCACCCTCGTCTACAAAGGAATGTTCCTCTCCTATCAGGTGAAGGCCTACTACAAGGACCTCTCCGACCCGCGCCTCACCTCGGCGATGGCGCTCATCCATCAGCGCTTCTCGACCAATACCTTCCCGTCCTGGAAGCTCGCCCATCCCTACCGCATGGTCGCGCACAACGGCGAGATCAACACGCTGCGCGGCAACGTCAACTGGATGGCGGCCCGGCAAGCCTCCGTGTCCTCGCCGCTGTTCGGCGACGACATCTCGAAGCTGTGGCCGATCTCCTATGAGGGACAGTCGGACACGGCCTGCTTCGACAACGCGCTCGAGTTTCTGACGATGGGCGGCTATTCCCTCGCACACGCGGCGATGATGCTCATTCCCGAAGCATGGGCCGGCAACCCGACGATGGATGCTAAGCGGCGCGCCTTCTACGAGTATCACGCGTGCCTCATGGAGCCGTGGGACGGTCCTGCCGCGATGGCCTTCACCGACGGACGCCAGATCGGCGCGACCCTCGACCGCAACGGTTTGAGGCCCGCGCGCTATCTCGTCACCAAGGACGACCTCGTCATCATGTCCTCGGAGTCGGGCGTCATCCGCATCCCCGAGGAGAACATCGTCAGGAAGTGGCGGCTCCAGCCCGGCAAGATGCTGCTGATCGACCTCGAGAAGGGACGCATCGTCTCGGACGAGGAGCTCAAGGCCGAGCTCGCCGCGAGGCACCCCTACGAGACCTGGGTCAGGCGGACCCAGATCATGGTGTCGGATCTGCCGCTCGCCGGAGGCAAGTCACGGAAGACGACCAACGTCAGCCTCCTCGATCTGCAGCAGACTTTCGGATACACGCAGGAAAGCCTCAAGTTCCTTCTGGCCCCGATGGGCCAGAAGGGCGAGGAGGCAGTGGGCTCGATGGGCAACGACACGCCCATCTCTGCGCTCTCGTCCAAGTCCAAGCTCCTGCACACCTACTTCAAGCAGAACTTCGCGCAGGTGACGAACCCGCCCATCGACAGCATCCGCGAGGAGCTGGTGATGAGCCTCGTCTCGTTCATCGGCCCGCGCCCGAACCTGCTCGATCTCGAGGGCATGTCGAACGTCAAGCGCCTCGAGGTTGCCCAACCCATCCTCACCAACGAGGACCTCGAGCGCATCCGTCAGATCGGCGAGGTTAAGGACAATCACTTCTCGTCGGTCACACTCGATATCACGTTCGACGCCGCGTCCGGCCCCGACGGCATGGGCCCTGCCCTCGACGTCACCTGCGCCGAGGCCGAGGAGGCCGTACGCTCAAAGCTCTACAACATCATCATCCTGTCCGACCGTGCAGCGGGGCCCGATCGCATCCCGATCCCCTCGCTGCTCGCGACCTCGGCCGTGCATCATCACCTGATCAAGCAGGGGCTGCGCACCTCCGTCGGTCTCGTGGTGGAGACGGGAGAGGCGCACGAGGTGCATCAGTTCTGCACGCTCGCGGGCTATGGCGCCGAGGCCATCAACCCCTACCTCGCCTTCGACACGCTCGCGCTCATGGCTGCCGATCCGGCGACCGGCATCAACCCGGAGGATGTAAAGAAGAAGTACATCAAGGCCATCGGCAAGGCCATCATGAAGGTGATGGCCAAGATGGGCATCTCGACCTACCAGTCCTACTGCGGCGCGCAGATCTTCGATGCCGTCGGCCTGCGCCAGAGCTTCGTCGACCGCTACTTCACGGGCACGCACACGCAGATCGAAGGCGTGGGTCTGCGCGAGATCGCGCGCGAGACGGCGGAGCGTCACTCGGCGGCCTTCAGCAGCGCGCCGGTGCTCGCGAACGCACTCGACGTGGGCGGCGACTACGCCTACCGCGTGCGCGGCGAAGCCCATGTCTGGCGGCCCACTGTCGTTGCGGACTTGCAGCACGCCGTGCGCGGCACCGATAACAAGGAGGCGATGTCCGGCAAGGTGCCGCAAAAGTATCGCGACTTCGCACGCTCCATCAACGAGCAGTCGGAGCAGCTGTTCACCATGCGCGGCCTGTTCCGCATCCGCCCGGCCGAGGAGATGGGAAAGAAGCCCGTGCCCTTGTCCGAGGTCGAGCCGGCCAGGGAGATCGTCAAGCGCTTCTCCACGGGCGCCATGAGCTTCGGCTCCATCTCGCGCGAGGCGCATACCACGCTCGCCATCGCCATGAACCGCATCGGCGGCAAGTCGAACACGGGCGAGGGCGGCGAGGAGGCGGACCGCTTCAAGCCGCTGCCCAACGGCGATTCCATGCGCTCGGCCATCAAACAGGTGGCTTCGGGCCGCTTCGGCGTCACCACCGAGTATCTCGTCAACTCGGACATGATGCAGATCAAGATGGCGCAAGGGGCGAAGCCCGGCGAGGGCGGACAGCTGCCCGGGCACAAGGTCGATGCCACCATCGCCAAGGTGCGCCACTCGACGCCGGGCGTTGGTCTCATCTCTCCGCCCCCGCACCACGACATCTACTCGATCGAGGATCTGGCCCAGCTCATCTTCGATTTGAAGAACGTCAACCCCAGGGGCGACGTGTCGGTGAAGCTCGTCTCCGAGGTCGGCGTCGGCACGGTCGCGGCCGGCGTTGCCAAAGCGCGCGCGGATCACGTGACCATTGCCGGGTTCGAGGGCGGCACGGGTGCCTCTCCGCTCACCTCCATCAAGCATGCCGGATCACCCTGGGAGATCGGACTTGCCGAGACGCACCAGACACTCGTGATCAACCGCCTGCGCGGCCGCATTGCGGTGCAGGTCGACGGCGGCGTGCGCACGGGGCGCGACGTGGTGATCGGCGCGCTCCTGGGCGCCGACGAGTTCGGGTTTGCGACCGCGCCCTTGATCGCGGCCGGCTGCATCATGATGAGGAAGTGCCACCTGAACACCTGCCCCGTGGGGGTCGCGACCCAGGATCCGGTTCTGCGTGCCCGCTTCACCGGCAAGCCCGAGCACGTCATCAACTATTTCTTCTTTGTCGCCGAGGAGGTGCGCGAGCAGATGGCGGCAATGGGCTTCCGCTCCTTCGACGAGATGATCGGCCAGACGGACGTGCTCGACAAGGAGCGCGCCATCGAGCACTGGAAAGCCAAGGGACTCGACTTCACCAAGCTTTTCTATAAGCCGAAGGCACCCCAAGGCGTCGCCATCCATCATTGCGAGCGTCAGGACCACGGGCTCGAGCGCGTGCTCGACAACGAGCTCATCAAGGTGGCCCGCGCCGCGATCGACACCAGGAAGCCCGTCGAGCACGAGCACGTCATTCACAACACCGACCGCTCGACCGGCGCCATGCTGTCGGGAGAGATCGCGAAGCGGCACGGCCTCGCCGGACTGCCCGAGGACACGATCTGGCTCACCCTCAAGGGGACGGCCGGTCAGGCCTTCGGCGCCTGGGGCGTGCGCGGGCTCACGCTCGATCTCGTGGGCGAGGCCAACGACTACGTCGGCAAGGGGCTCTCGGGCGGCAAGCTCATCGTCCGGCCGAACGCAATCTCCGGCATCGTGCCGGAGGACAGCATCATCGTCGGCAACACGGTGCTCTATGGTGCGATCGAGGGCGAGTGCTATTTCCGCGGCGTCGCCGGCGAGCGCTTCGCGGTCAGGAACTCGGGCGCCTATGCGGTCGTTGAAGGCACCGGCGACCACGGCTGCGAGTACATGACGGGCGGATGCGTGGTGGTGCTCGGACCGACGGGGCGCAACTTCGCGGCCGGCATGTCGGGCGGCATCGCCTACGTGCTCGACGAGAAAGGTGACCTCGAGACCCGGCTCAACAAGGAGATGGTCGAGCTCGAGGCGATCCGCGCCGAGGCAGCTCTGATTGCCCGCCTGCCCAAAGCCAACGGCGAGGTCGCGAGCCGGCCGCTCGCCGGCGTCATGGCCGACATGCGCGCGCAGGACGCCGAGCGGCTCCATGCGCTCATCATGCGCCATGCCCACTATACCAACTCGGCGAGAGCGCAGGCGATCTTGAAGGACTTCGCCGCCTGGCTGCCGAAGTTCCGCAAGGTGATGCCGACCGAGTACCGGCGCGCGCTCGCCGAGCTGGCGAACGCGAAGGCCGAATCCGAGAAAGCCCAGGCGCAAGCGTAGTTGATGGCAATCGCAGAGATACCCGATCCGCCGTACTGCGTTGTGATTCTTACATCGCAGCGGAGCAGTGAGGCTGCAGGCTACAGTGATACGGCTGTGCAGATTGTTTGACCGCCTTCGCCCCATCGTCACCGCCGCGCAAGCGGCGGCCTGTCCCAGCAGCAGATTGACCTTTGAGCTGTTTGGACGGGCCGCCTGCGCGGCGGTGACGGCAGTGTAGTGGCCGACGAGTCGAACCAACCGCACCCCGGTATGAGTTGGCACAAGAGATGGAGAGCCTGGCCTGCAAGCAGGATGGCTATCTGGGCCACGAGTCGGTGCGCGGCGGGGACGGGTTCGGCATCACGGTTTCGTACTGGCGGGACGAGCGGTCAATTCAGACCTGCAAGTCGAATGCGCACCACAAAATCGCTCAGAAGCTTGGAAACGAGCGTTGGTACGATGCATTGTGCGTCAGAATAGCCAAGGTCGAGCAGTCCTACGGCCGACCGAATTCCTGACCACGCGACCGGGCGGCTGCGTGGGTCATGCAAAGGGATTGAGGATCCTCACCCCCTCGACCACCTGCCCGTCGTGCATGTCCTCGGAGTAGAGTGTCGTACAACCTTCCAGCAATGCCGCGGCGACGATCACGGCGTCGTAGATATTGAATTGGTGCCGTTCAGCAAGATCGACGGCTCGCTCATGCATCGCAGCAGTCAATGGGACCACAGGACATCTTCTCCGGACTCCATCCAGCACCCGCCTGATGTTACCCCACGGCAGACGACGCTTGCGCCGGGCCACCGCAACAAACTCGTTGAGAACCTGGACGCTGACGATACCGCCAGCCTTGACCAGCTCGGCCGAGCGCCGCGCCTTCCGGGCGTCATCCGCGACCAAGTACACGAGAACATTGGTATCGAAGAACGGTTCAGGATGCGCCATCGTCACTCCCACCGCGATTCCGCGGATAGGCGTCGTCGCGCGTGAACTTGTAGTCCGCGGGGAGTTTCGGCTCCATCCGCAGGATTTCCTCGAACAGCTGATCAACCGAGGGTTTGGGCTCGACTTCCAATGCCGCGGTGCCCGCGGCACGCACTTCCACCTCGTCGCCCTCCTTGAGGCCGAGCTCCTCAACCAGCTTGGCAGGCAGCCGCACGGCAAGGCTGTTGCCCCACTTGGAGACCTGCATGAGATCCTCCTGGATATACATTCCTGAAAATGTATATCATAGGCGCCACGGGCTGCAAACCTCGGGTTGCTTGCGCCAGCACACCACGTGTCTTTTCAATGGCCTCATACGGTATTAGGAACATTCGCCCCGCCGCAGCGAGCGGAGGCGAGCAAGGAACGACCATGGGCAAGCCGACAGGATTTCTGGAGCTCGAGCGCGCGGACCGCAAGTACGAGCCGGTCGAGGCGCGCGTGAGGCACTGGCACGAGTTCGTGGTGCCGCTCGCCGAGGCGGACGTCAGGAAGCAGGCCAGCCGCTGCATGGACTGCGGCATCCCCTATTGTCACAACGGCTGCCCGGTCAACAACCAGATCCCGGACTGGAACGACCTCGTCTACACGGGCGACTGGAGGACGGCGGCGCAGAACCTGCACTCGACCAACAACTTCCCCGAGGTGACGGGCCGCGTGTGCCCGGCGCCGTGCGAAGCCTCGTGCACCTTGAACATCGACGACAACCCCGTCACCATCAAAACCATCGAATGCACGATTGCCGATCGCGCCTGGCAGGAAGGCTGGGTCGCGCCCCAGCCGCCCGAGCGGAAGACCGGCAAGAAAGTCGCCGTCATCGGCTCGGGCCCCGCGGGCCTCGCCGCGGCCCAGCAGCTCGCGCGCGCGGGCCACGAGGTCCACGTCTACGAGAAGAACGCGCGCCCCGGCGGGCTGCTCACGTATGGCATTCCCGACTTCAAGATGGAGAAGGCGATCATCGCGCGCCGCGTAAAGCAGATGGAGGCCGAGGGCGTGACCTTCCACTGCAACGCGCACGTGGGCAAGACCGTCTCGGCAAGAGATCTGGAAGCGAGGCACGACGCGGTCCTGATCGCCATCGGCTCCGAGCAGCCGTTCGATTTCTTCGCGAAGACGCCGGGCCGCGAGCTCGACGGCATCCACTACGCGATGGAGTTCCTGCCGCAGCAGAACCGGCGCGTTGCAGGCGAGCGCCAGCCCGCCGGGACCAGAGAGATTTCGGCCAAGGACAAGCACGTGGTCGTCATCGGCGGCGGCGACACGGGCTCGGACTGCATCGGCACCTCGTTCCGCCAGGGCGCCAGGAGCGTGACCCAGCTCGAGATCATGCCGAAGCCGCCCGAGAAGGAGGTGAAGGCGCTGTCCTGGCCACACTGGCCCCTGAAGCTCAGGATCTCGTCCTCGCAGGCCGAGGGCGCCAAGACCGAGTTCTCGGTGCAGACCACCGGCTTCTCGGGCGAGGGAGGCAAGGTCAGGAAGCTTCACCTCGTCCACGTCGATGCCAGGATGCAGCCCGTTCCCGGCACCGAGGCGACGCTCGACGCCGATCTCGTGCTGTTCGCCATGGGCTTTGCGGGACCCGTAGAAAGCGGGCTTGTCGAGGAGCTTGCGCTTCCCATCGTTCCGCGCGGGCGCTTCAAGGGCCTCGACGCCAGCGAGCGCGACTACAAGCTCGGGGCGTCGCCGAAGCTCTTCGCCGCGGGCGACATCCGCCGCGGCCAGTCGCTCGTCGTGTGGGCCATCCGCGAGGGACGGCAGGCTGCGAGCGCGATCGACAAGTTTCTGATGGGGTCGACGAATTTGCCGCGGTGAGGGCCGAGTGCGCGGCATTGAGGACGGGGGCCACACATGACCGTGACGTCCCTCCCTGCGACCGCCACAGGCCTCATCACCATCGACCTCGGCAGGATCGCCGGCAACTGGCGCGCGCTCGCCGGGCTCGTGGCCCCCGCCGAGTGCGGCGCCGTCGTCAAGGCCGATGCTTACGGGCTCGGCGCCCGGCGCGTCATTCCCACCCTCTCTGCCGCGGGTTGCCGCGCGTTCTTCGTCGCCACGCCCGATGAAGCGCGCGAGGCGCGCGCGCTTGCTCCCGCCGCCACGATCTACGTGCTGAACGGGCTCTTCCCCGACGGCGCCGCGACGTTGCACGAGATCGCCGCCGCTCCCATCCTTGCCAGCCTGGAGGAGGTGCGGGAGTGGGCCCGCTTCGCGCGCGAGACCGGCCGGGCGCTCGCGAGCGCACTCAATCTCGCAACGGGCCTCAACCGTCTCGGATTGCGCGGCGAGGACGTCGAAGCGCTCGCCACCGAACCTGAGACGCTGCGCTGGCTCGACCTCACGCTCGTCATGAGCCACCTCGCCTCGGCCGACGATCCTGGGGACCCCAGGAACGAGGAGCAGCGCTGTGCCTTCGAGCGTCTCCGCACCCGCCTGCCCCCGTGCCGGGCGAGCCTTGCCGCCTCGGATGGCCTGATGCTGGGGGCTCGCTATCACTTCGATCTCGTACGGCCCGGCTACGCCTTGTATGGCGGACAGGCGTTCCGCGGCGGGCCTGCTCCGGTCGCGCCGGTCGTCCGGGTTGGCGCGCGCATTCTTCAGGTGCGCGAGGTGCCCCCTGGCGAGACGGTCGGATACTCGGGCACGTGGACCGCGCACCGCACGACGCGCGTCGCTGTCGTGGCCGCCGGTTACGCCGATGGATTTGCGCGCAGCGCCAGCGCGCCCGACGGGCACGACGGCGGCCTCGTCCGCCTCGGCGGGCGCCTCGCCCCGGTCATCGGGCGCGTGTCCATGGACCTCATCACCGTCGACGTCACCGATGTGCCGGGCGGCGCCCGGCGCGGCGATACCGTCGAGCTCGTCGGGCCGGACTTGCCGCTCGAGGCGGTGGGCCAGCGTGCCGGCACCATCGGCTACGAGGTGCTGACACGTCTCGGCCGGCGCTTCCATCGCGTCTATGTGGAGGGCGACTGAGCAGAGTTGCCCGGCTTCGCCGACATTCATCATGTGACAATCAGCGTGTCACCCGTCGCCGCCTCACCCCGAAAGCCGGACCTTGGCGGGCCACTCGAGGGGCCAAGTTGAGACGAACCGAGGCCCGCCGGCTACTGTCCGGACTGGGATCTCGGAAGCCGACGTCGGCCTGATTGGCATGAGGGCCCACGGCCGTGCTAATCCTTGGCCCGATGAATTGGGCCTCGGTGTGCGAGGCTACTATACCGATAGATTGCGTCCGAGGGTCGGGGGAACATGCCGGGCAAGATTTTCATAAGCTACCGCCGCGATGACGTTCCCGGCGACGCCCGCGGGGTGCGCGATGGGCTGGCCGCCAAGTTCGGCAAGGCCAACGTCTTCATGGACGTCGACAACCTGCTCGTGGGGCAGCGGTTCGATGTCGAGCTGGCCAGGGCGCTCGACGCCTGCGACATGCTGATCGCCGTGATCGGCCCGCGCTGGATGGACCTCCTGAAGGAGCGCATGGCCAGTGGGGAACGTGACTACGTGCGCGAAGAGATTGCCGCGGCGCTGGCACGAAAGATCACCGTCATACCCGTGCGCGTCGGGCGCGAGGGCAGTATGCCGGCGCTGCCCCGCCGGGACGAGTTGCCCGAGGACATTCGCGATCTCATCCTGCATCAGAAGCTCGACGTGGCGCACGAGCGCTTCGGCCGCGACATGGCGGAGCTGATCGAGGGCATTATCGCGGTTCGCAAGGCATTGGCTGCCGGTGAACGCCCTGGCCGGCCGGTCGCCGTGCCGTGGGGCTGGGTCGGAACGGGCGTGATGGGCGTGCTCGCGATCGGCTATGTCGGCGCTGCCCAGCTCGGCGTGCCGGTTTGGTTGCCATGGCAGTCCGCCGAGGTCACGCGAGCCGATCCGGGTGGCGACGAGGCCGCCCGCGCTGCGGAAGCCGCGCGAACCAAAGCCGCTGCCAACCGGCTCGCCGAGGCCGAAGCCAAGCTGGCTGCCGAGCAGAAGGCGCGCGCCGAAGCCGAAGCGAAAGCCAAGCAGCTCGCGGAGGCGGAACGTCAGCGCGTTGCCATGCTGGCGGCGGAGGAGGAGGAGAGGCAGCGCAAGGAGGCCGAAGCGAAAGCCGCGGCCGAGGAGGCAGCGCGCAAGGCAGCGGCGGTGCCCAAGGTCGGCGACACCTTCCGCGACTGCCCCGAGTGCCC
>Ga0233425_10010661_pt1 | contig 11062 bp, 12 predicted proteins | sample Watercolumn_Towu_2_FD_181712 | JGI IMG/M metagenome (GOLD analysis project Ga0233425, IMG submission 181712) | Freshwater microbial communities from Lake Towuti, South Sulawesi, Indonesia - Watercolumn_Towuti2014_140_MG | ecosystem: Environmental > Aquatic > Freshwater > Lake | place...
TGTCCAAGGGCAGAAGCCAGCTCTGGTTTTTGTTTGTTGCGATGTAAGCCATAAGAATCACCTCGTTTTTACTGTTTTTATAGACGAGCTTGTATTTATATTTTTCTATGTCTCGACGAGAAATAGTTTTTAATTGTGGGACAGGCTGAGGGCTTAACCGGCTACGAAAAATGAGCTTCTACTCTAAAGTTCTCTTTCTTATTTTATTATTAAACTGGATGTATGTAATTATGTAGCTGCGGTGATAGTAATAATAAATATAATAGAAACATTTATATAATAGTTATAGCTAGATTAAATTATGAAAACTAGAGAACTTCTTAAAAAATTAGAAGGGATACAAACTATTGAATCTATAATGGATACCTTGCAAGTAGATAAAAAAATAGCTGTTTATTATGCTTATAGGCTCAGAAAAGAAGGATATGTAAAAACCAAAAAACAAAGCAATAACCGTAGAGTATATAACATATCTTTTGAGAATAAATTGGGTGGAAAAAGCTATTATGAAATCATTAATCAATATTCGCCTATAAAAATAGCTACGCCAATTACCTATAAAATTTATGGTAAAGAACCAACTTTAGAAGAAACATTAATTTATGCAATTAAAACAAAAAGCCTTAGAACTATTCTTGCCGCATTATCCTTATTCAAAAAGATTCAAAATTGGGTTGAATTATATGCTCTTGCAAAAGAGAATCATATTGAAAGGCAGGTTGGAGCGTTGTATGATGTTGCTCGCAAAATTATGAAAGTTAGAAAAATGTCTAAAAAATTTATTAATTATTCCTTACCAAAAGAAGAATATAAATTTGAGTATGTCATTCCTCAATTAAAATCAACCGACTTTAAGGAAATTGAGAACAAATGGAAAATTCATATTCCGTTTAACATAAAAGATCTGGAGGAGTACGAATGATTACGATTGACCAGCAACAAAAATTATTCTTAAGTGTATCAAGAAGATTAAAAGAGAAAATAACGGCGTATGCGATAGGCGGAACTGCAATGATGTTTTTAGGGTTTAAAGAAGCAACACTAGATATGGATATTGTATTTGAAAACGAGAAAGACAGAGATATCTTTAAGTCGGCAATAAAATTTTTGGGATACCTTGGAATGGATGCCATTCAAGTTTATGGTGTAAAAAGAAATCAGCCTCAGATGTTTAAGCTAAATGATGAGCGTTTCGACTTGTTTGTAGTTCAAGTAATAGATTTTATTTTTTCAGATAACATGCGCAAAAGAGCTGAACAGATTCATCAGTTCGGGGATAATCTTATCTTAAAGATTGCAAATCCTCATGATATAATCTTGATGAAATGCGCAACTAATCGCTTAAAAGATAAGGACGATGCGAGAAATATTATTAATTCAACAAAAATTAATTGGGATATACTGGTTGAAGAGGCTAAAAAACAGATAGAATTAGGTAAAGAAAGAGCAGCTTTTGATTTAGGTGCTTTTCTAGAAGATCTAAAAAATCATATGAAAGTAGAGATTCCAACTAGTGTACTGGCTTTGCTTTTTGAGATAGTCAAAAATCAGGCTAAAGAAAAGCAGAAAAAACTAAAATAGTTTTACAACGAAAATTAATCGCGCTTGCCACATTGCTTTCTCGCATTTTTTCAAAATGCTCGGCGGACTTTCGGGGCGTATAACAGCGATTTAACGGCTCGAGCCTTGCAGGCTCTTGACCCATATTTTTTCCATCTCTGAAAATTTCTCCAGCTCTGACTTCGTCGAGGGAAAAATTCTCGAGGGCTCGCAACTTCGTTTAAGCCCGTTGTTAATTGCAATAAAATTTTACTTGCACTAACTCGAGACGATGCCCCCTGCCTCGCGTCTGCTGACGCGAGAACGAAACGAAACCATTAAAAACAACAGAATGAATTTAATAGTATGGAAAAAGAAGTGGAAAAAATATATGATAAATATGCGAAAGATTACTCCGGAGACTTTGCACCAACTACCTTTGATAATTCAAGGAGTGCTTTAAGTTTTGCAAATGATATTACTTGGCATTTTATACTCAAATACCTTTCAAAAAACAAAAATATTAAAATTCTTGATGCTGGTGCGGGTGATGGTTTTTGGTCTAAAAAACTTATAAAACTTGGCTACAAAAATCTAACTTTATCTGATATTTCTAAAGGAATGCTTGAAGAAGCTAAAAAAAATTTCGCAAAACTTAAAGGAAATATAAAGTTTATTAAATCTGATATTTCTAATATGAAAGAATTTAAGAGTAATTCTTTCGATTTTGTATTCTCACAATATGACCCTGTTTCTTATTGCATGAAACCGAAAGAAGCGATAAAAGAACTTTCACGAGTTGCCAAAAAAGGAGCTTATATATCTGTAAGTTTGGATACTAAATTTAGAAGAGTGCCTGAACTAATCGAAGCGGGACAAATAAAAAAGGCTAAAGAGTTACTTAAAACTAATATTTCTTATGATTTTGTGCATCCCCAATATAATTTAACTGGGGAGGAGTTATCTAATTTCTTTGAATTAGCAGGAATAAAGGTAATTGAGGTTATTGGTGCTCCTGTTTTTATGCACCAAATAAATGATAAAATAAGAGAAAAACTTGAAAATAACCTCAAAATAAGAAAAGAACTCTTGCAACTTGAATTAGATAATTGTACTAATAAGTCTCTAGTTAACTTTGCAGGTCATTTACAGATTGTTGGGAGAAAGAAATGAAAATAATTAATCTAAATCCAAATGAAATAATGACTACTAAAGATTTTCCGGTCCATAATCCCCACATTTTAAAGATATATTTTAAAATATGTAAAGAAGGAGTTCAGAATATTTTACCTCCAACTCCGGTTATACCTTTCTCAATTGGACTTCCATTACTTAAGGGCAATAGCCGAAAAGCAGAAGAATACAACAAAAAAATTAAAGAATATCTTAAGAATAATCCCCAGATAAAATACCTCATGATCGATGGAAGCCATAAAACTACTGCATTAACCTTAACCCATAAAAAGATTCATGCTACGATTCTTAAAACAGAAGAAGATATAAAAGAAGTTAAGGAATTGATAAAAGCGGGAGAAATATTTGGGATATATAAGATAAGCACAATAAAGGGAGAATTAAAAGATAAGGCTAACCATTTCAAAACTGCTAAGTTATTTGAATCTGTCGAACAAAAAACGAAAAGAATGATCAAACAAAGAGTAATTCCTGATTATATGATTAAATATTATAAACATAAAAAAATAGGCAGAACCTAAGGTTCTGCAACTCCTATATAGCAAGAGGGCATCGTCTCCAAAATATTGTGCCTTCGGCATTATTTCTATTAAGCAAGTAAAATTTTACTTTCTCCCTTCGGTCTAACCTCGTCTTGCAGACTTTCGCACTGATGTGCTCAGAGCAAAGAACAGGGATTAAACAGAAAATCCTTGTAGGATTTTCCCAAATCTTTCCTTCGGAAAAACTCTCGAGGTCGCTATCGCTCCGCTCGAGCCCTTCGGGCTTTAGCCCGATGGTAGTTTACGCAACACTTTACAGTCCCGCACAACAAAATATGAGTGATGCAACAGAATTTATGCGAAGAATACGACAATCAAAGAACACACCAAAATACATTCAAACTGATGGATTAATGTATTATCCGACTGCTTTCAGAAAAGCTTTTGCATTTCACAAAACACACAACAATATCATACAGCACAGAATAAACAATGTTAGCAAAACAAAGAAACATAATGTCAGAATAGAAACAGTATTCAGTAAGATTAAGCAGAGTTGATGACTTTCGTGGAATAAAAGCACTCTGGAGCGCACCCATCCTATTAGCAGGAATAGTCATACAACACAATTACATAGAACAGCACACAACAACAGGAGCAATACCCTGCCAACTAGCACAAATAAACCCAACACAAGAAAACAACAGATGGCTAGGAATAATAAAAGAATCAGTTAGAACTTAAAATAAAATATGAAGAGCAGATTTATGCAGGGTATGTCCCCTATCTGCTCTCTCATTTAAATATATATGCTAATTAAGAGTGCAAAGCCATATTTAAATCTTTCGGTTCTTGAATTGCATCTTTCTTTATTTGGTGAAATAAATCGTCTAATATTATCGTTTTATCTGCAACTTTTCTTAAATCTGATGATAAACTTTTCTTAAATGAAGCCACCCAAATTTTAATTCCTTTCTCTTTTGCACATTCTATTGCATCTTTATAATCCTCATCACCACTAACAACAATACAAACGTCACACGATTTTTGCCAAGCGTGTCTTAAAATGTCCGTAGCAAGTGATACATCTACACCTTTCTGAACTTGACGAATATCTTTTTTATTATAATTTGAGCAAGTATGTGTTCTATTTTTGAGAATTTTAGTTCTTAATTGTATTCCATTATGTTGTAGGGCACTATGAAAATTTTTCTTTTTTGTTGGAATAATTTCTGGAACACCGTCATAAAAAATAGCTCTTAATAAGTTAGTTCCTCCAGAAAGTTCTTTAATAAGTTTCAAATAATCAATATTATCATTTAACTCATTTTCTTTACAATAATTCCACCAACTTCTAAATACATTTTCTCCATCAATAAGAATAAGCGATTTTTCCATCATTTAATCTTTAATTTTAATCATATTTAAAAATTTTTATGTTAAACAACGCCGAAAACTTAGCATTTTAATGCTGAGATGAAGGCGTTTGTTTGGCATTCAAAAATTCGCAGTTAGTGCGAAAGCCGTAAAACTCCGCACTTCAGTGCGGAGATGAGGCTTGAGCGCGAATTTTTGTTATATTTTACTTTAATATCTGCTTCTTTTCTCTCGTAATTATCTCCTCACAATATCCCTGCCCAGAACGAGTTCTTATCCCATCATCATAGTCCCTATCAAACCTTAATTTGCAGTCTATTTCTGATAACAATGCTTGGTATGGTTCATGAAAAATTTCTCTGCATATCAATCGTGTATTCAAGCCTAATTCTTGACAAGCACTTAATATGGGACAATCATTGGTGAACCGAGTTACAAGTCTATCTTCTGTTTTTTCATGAATTTGCATTCCGTCTTTTATCCCAAGATTTGATCTGTATAAGATTCTTATCACACAATCCATTAAAGATTCTCTTTCTCTTGGTTGGAGTTCGGATTTATGCTCTTCTGCCCATTGCTTTTTCTTACTTATATACACTTCTTTCAATTCCGATAGGTATTCCTCACGTTCTTTTCCATTTAAATCACAGATTGGTCCGAGAAGCTCTACAAACTTTTTTGTTTCATCTGTTTGCATATTAAACATGCCTCCTAAAAATACCTGCCGGAATCTTTATCCATTATCAATCGGTTTATAGCAGCTAAGTAACTGCTATATTTATCAACCTCACCAACAAATGCAGTTCCTTCATTTGCTGCTATCCATCTTCTACCAATTATAGTTCTGACTTGATAGTGTGCATCTTGATCTTCTGATTTTAATAGATTTTCAAGTAAGGTATAGGCGTCTCCTATGTCCTGCACATCGTTCTTTAGCAAATCATCTATGTCTTTAGCTTCCATACTCTTCCCTCTTTAGAATATGCGGTAGGGTCAGCTTCAGGTTTGGTTCTTCTATCACAACACTGCAAGCTTTCCTTAACTCATCTGATTTTGGATTAAATGCTATAGACAAACCAGCAATTTTTGCTACTTCGATATCGTTTGAGTCGTCTCCTATAAACGCACACTCTTTTAGCCTAAAACCAAATCTATGGGATAATTCACTAAGCCCTTCTGCTTTATATTTGCCATCACCATAATATGTAGGGCCAAAACCTTGTATCGAACCATCCTCATTGAAATAAATCCTATTAACAATTATGCTGTCAAAGAATCTACCTGCAAATTCAGGCTCTTCCGGACCAAATAATTTTTTGACTAGGATATCCAAACTGCCTGACAGAATAGCGGATTTTTTCCCATGTTCTCTCAATTCAAGCAATGCCTCATAAACCCCTCCAGGTACAAATCCTATAGATTCTATTGTCTCATTCAAATTTTTTTCATTTGCACCATGTTGATAAAGTAAATCTAAAGCCTCGGATGCCCAATCAACATAGCTTAGTTCTCCACTGCGATATCTTTGTTCTAATATTCTGCTTTCCTCAACGACCCCAAATCTCTTATTAAGTACGGCCCAAATATTTGTTTCAGCATCAGTTAGTGTTCCGTCAAGATCAAACGCAACTAAATTGATTTTTCCTCTATTTGTTCTGTTTAATGTTCTTAAGTAGGGAGGTGTTTCTTTGGTAGAAACGCATGCGACTCGGCTTTTTAACATTTGAATACGAGCATCACGGTACCGAGAACCATAGCGATAAGCCTCTTCCGGGCATTTATTATAGTAATTTTTTCTTCCCCTTTCCTCTTCTTCAAGAGCGGACGTGTATTGAGACCTAGCACTTTCGAAGTCGCCCAAGAACACACAAACATCCCCAAGTCTCTCAGCATCAGAAAGTGTTCTATATAACTTAAGTGCCCTATTTGCTGATTCTAGTGCCTTGTCTATGTTATCTTGCTCGTCAAATTCATACATCATTTTGTATGCTTCTTTTGCCTCTTCTCTTTGTTTTTCTGTCATATTCATCTGTAAGCAAACAAAAGATTTATAAGTAATTTACTACTATTAGTAGTAATATGGATGAATTAAAAAGAATTTTAAGTGAAATTGGTTTAAGCAATTACAAAATTGAGGTTTATATAACTTTATTGAGCATAAGATATGGTACAGTACAACAAATTGCAAAACACTGCAAAGTTCCAGCATGCAAGATCTACGAGAATTTAAAATGGTTGAATGAAAACGGATACATTACACAAATATCCCAAAAACCTCTTTCTTATAGAGCAAATAATCCAGAGAGTGTTATTAAAAGTGAGATTGAAGAAAAGAAAGAAAAAATGGAAAACTTAAAAAAGGATTTAGAAAAAATAAAGCTGAATTTTCCAGCAGTCGAGAAAGATATTATTCAAATAACAACAACAAGGGAGGGATATTTTAAGAAAGTTAAAGAATCTGTAAAAGAAGCAAAAGACTCCATACTTTATACTGCAAAACATTGGAGAGTGGATGCTGAGCTTGTTAGATTGCTGGAACAAAAAGTGAAAGAAGGGGTAGTTGTAAGGGCTTTAGGTCCTGTGAGCAAAGATAATCAATCAATAAACTGGTTGAAAGAAGCAGGAATTGAAATTAAGAATTTTGATTTAAAAGAAACACATTTTTCAGTATATGATAAATCTTTAATCATAATTTCTCTGAGAAAAGAATCCAAAAAAAGTGATTATTCTGCTGTTTGGTTCAAGAGTGAAACACTTGGTAAGATATTGGCAGATCATTTTGACAATTTATGGAAAAACGCATAGAATGTTCTATTTTGACCGCGACCCATTTTTACTCTCCTCACAGCTTCGCTGTTCGTCGGGACGTTGCACTTTCGGACTTCGCCCTCACCTCACTTAACAGGAATTTAACGGTTCCGAAACCTTGCAGGTTTCTTCGTCCAAATTTTGCCCCATCTCTGAGAATTTTTCAGCTCTGTTTTGGTTTTGTGGTTTGCCTCAAAACCTCACGAGGAAAAATTTTCGAGGGAAAAAACATCGTTAAATTCCGATGTTATACGCAATTCATGGGGCAGTAAATACCTCCCCCACCCGATGGCATACTTACTTAGTTACTTCAATTATTTTTTGGTCTATTATGAACTGATTTCCTTTCAAATTTTCTTTGAAGTAACCTATAATTTTGTCTTTTAATTTTTCATACTCTTTTGGGTATAAATCAAAAGAAAGTCTCAGAATTTCAAATAGTTCCTCATACGAATTAAATTTTATAATTGAAGGAAAGGTATATTCTCTTATTTTGTTTCCTTCAAGAAGTTTTAGCAAACTATCATAAGTAAATTTGTATTTGGAATTTATCATTTTTGCAAAGGCAAACTTTAACGGACCATAATCGGAACTCTTACCATTAACCACAAAAAATATTCTTCCATCAGGATTTAAGGAATTGAGCATTTTTTCAATTGCCTCTTTTTTATTTTTAAAGTAGTATATAACATGAGAGGCAATTATTACATCAAATTTGTTCTTTAGTTCTACCTTTTCCCAATCCGCTTGAATTAGCTCAATTCCTTCTGGAAGTTTATCCTTAATTATTCTTTTCTCTAAAATAATATATCTCTTGAATATTTTTGATAATCTCTTAGCAAAATAAGGAGAAATTCCCAACCCCACTTCAAGGCAAGAGTTCTTTGGTTTGCCTTCCAATAAATCTGAGACCTTCTTAACTAACAGATCTTTCTCATTTGTGCTTTCAATAAACTTTTTGTACCAATCTACTACAAATTCCACCATAAAAAATTAAAAGTTATTCTTAATTAAAAAGCTTTTCATTTAAGTATGCAATCCTCCCACCCGACGGAAGCGCGCTTGATTTTCTTCGGAAAATAGATAGTCTTGCTTTCAGCAAGCAGAAAAACTTCTCTTAACCGACCAAACGAAAACGGAAACCAAATTTTCTGCTGAAAATTCTTTCTAACAAATGTTAAGAGGTTCGTTTTGCTCACCAAAATTTTTCTGATATTATTAGGGGCAGGGCGAAAACTCTTTAAAAACAGAAGAATTATGAATAACATAAAGAACATACTTTTATAGAGGTTCAAAAATGAGGACTAAACATCAAATAATTTTAGATGATGCAAGAAAAATGGCTCATCTAAAAGACGAAAGTGTAGATTTAATGATAACTTCTCCGCCTTATCCTCTTTATTTGATTCTGAAACTGTGGCTCCGCCCCATGCGCCGAGAGCCACTTTTATTATAGTATCCATTATATTATAAAAACGGGCAGTATCTGTTTTTGAACTCAATTGGACTACAACAATAGCGATAATGCTTAAATTAAAACCCAAAAAAGATAAGTTGAGATTCTCGCCATTTACTTGCCATCCATTATGTCCAAGATTCTTTGGGCTACAAAAAGTTTTCTGGTTTTCTTGCCAGTGATTTCTTTTAAAACTCCTTTCCGCTCTAGTCTGTGGACTAAATTTGATGCTCCTGGAAGAGTCATTTCTATTTCGTCTGCGACATCTTTTATGGTTATAAATGGATTTTTAAATATCAATTCTACTAACAAGTGCATTTTAGGACTTTGTGAAACCTCCGTCATTGTTCCTTGAAGATATTTTTTATAAGATTCTAATTCTTGAATCAGTTGCAGAGAGCTATTTGCTTGAACCTCTAAAGCTTTTAAGAAGAATAAAATCCACTCTTCTATTTTGTTTTTTGAGCTAACATCAAAAAGCGAATCAGTATAAGTGCTTCTATTTCTGTTAAAAAATTCACTGATATAAAGAAGTGGCTGGCACAAGATTTTTTCCTTGCATAGAATGAGCATAATCAAAAGTCTCCCCATTCTACCATTTCCATCTCTAAATGGATGAACTGCCTCAAATTGATAATGGGCAACAGCTATCTTATAAAGAGCATTAAGAGTTTTATCATTGTTGATAAATTCAACAAAATTACTCATCAAAAAAGTAGTATTCTGAGGGGATGCAGGCACAAATTTTGCAGTTTCTAAGGTATCCTGTCTTTTTCCAATAGCATTCTGAGTTATTTTATATTCTCCTGGCTGTTTGTCAGAACCCCTAACACCCTGGAGTAAAATCTTGTGCATTTCTTTAATAATTTCTTCTGTAACTCCTTGTTCAATATTTTTTAAACCATATTCAAGTGCTTGAGCATAATTCCTAATCTCTTCATTGTCGAGTGCTTTTTGTACATCTGTCTCTTTTTGCTTCTCATCTTTGTAGACATCCGTTAAAGTTGATCTCGTTCCTTCTATTTCTGAGCTCAGAGTTGCTTCCTTTAAGATAAATGGCATTCTAAGTAACTCTACTTCTTCAGAAGATAATTTTTGAGTTTGCCCGTCTAATCTTCCCAAAACTAAAGCAGTATTCAGCAATGAATTTATTAGATTTTGGCTCGGTGTAAACTCCTTAAAGGGCAACATGTTAGGCTCAAATCTGTAGTACATTCCATTCTGTTCCCAGACTAACTTCCCTGTTTTTGAGTTTGTAAATTCTCTTTCATCCATTTGTAAACTAATAGAATGTTCTAGTTTATAAATCTTTCTAAAAGTAAAGGATGTTTATAAATGCGGTTTAGTTGTTAAGAGAAAGTTAAATCTTGTTTAACAATAACTTGTTAAAGTAAAGTGAGTATATAAATAGTGTTTAGTTTTGTGGTCTAATATAAAATCTCTTTTGCGAAGCAAGATTTATTATTGGATTGTATCCTCTACTTTTCATTTCCGGGATTGTTTTCCTTGGATCTCTAGGAAAAGTTGTTGCTTGCTCGAAATGTGTTTGTTTATTTCCATTGCACGGGAAGATGCTTGCATTGTCCCCTTTATTCTTGTTCTTGATGTATCGTTTCACTCATTGGATTGACTGAATATACCCCTAAATTTTAGTCTGCTTCGCAGAATCTATTGAAACAGAAATTTTACTCTAAAATTTTGCCTTCGGCATCATTGCACTAAAAATCAAGTCCTCCAAGTATTCGGACGAATAGAACATCGCTTAATCGCGTTGTTAGTTGCAATAAGCGGGCGGGCTAAAATACTCCGCTTGACCACCTATAACTTTATAAAGATAAAGCGAATTCTTTTTTGTATGAAGCATTTATTCGTTGCAAGACATGGAAATTATGGCGGAGATGACAGAATTGATAACTACGGCCGTCAGCAAATGGGATTATTAGGCAAAGCCATAAAACAAATTCTTAATGGAAGTTCAGTGTATTTATTTTCTTCAACAGCTCCAAGAGCATTAGATAGTTCTCAAATTTTAGCAGTTCAATTGGCTTTGCCCCAAGAATTCGAACAAGTCCCATATCTTTGGTCAGGGAGTGATGCTCCACGTGATAGTTATTATTATTCTCCGAGTTTAGATAAATTGATGGGGCTTGTTGCTGAAAGAAGAGATAAAGCTGACGGCCTCGTAATGGTTACTCATCTCGAAGTA
>Ga0233425_10010662_pt1 | contig 11062 bp, 8 predicted proteins | sample Watercolumn_Towu_2_FD_181712 | JGI IMG/M metagenome (GOLD analysis project Ga0233425, IMG submission 181712) | Freshwater microbial communities from Lake Towuti, South Sulawesi, Indonesia - Watercolumn_Towuti2014_140_MG | ecosystem: Environmental > Aquatic > Freshwater > Lake | place: Indonesia...
TGTCGTCCTTCTTGTTCAACCGCTCGACGATGCCCTTCATCGCCGCTTCAAGCAATTCGGCGCTGTCCACCGGCTCGTAGTAGCGACGCGCAACGTAGTCGAAAGCCTCTTCCAGGGTCCGGCCGTAGCGATTGGCCGGGGTCTTCGAGTAGCAGATCAGCGCGAAGGCGGTGATCAGAAACAGCCAAGAGAGGTTTCGACGGGGCATGGCGCGGTCTTGGATTTCTATGCAGCGGTTTCACGGCCGAGGAGACGGACTGGAAGTCCATCCTACGACCCTGCTCTTGAGTCAGCTTGTATGTTTCAGTTTCCAGGGGTTTGACAGCCAGTTCGCCCCCACAGTACATTAGACTCGATTCCCGCCGCACAGCCAAGCCTTCCCTACCGGAGGGTGGGTAAGGCCGAGGCCACGACCGGAGCTTCCCCATGCGATGTCTGCCGCGAATCCTGCTAATCGCTGTTGTGTGCTGCGCGGCCTTTTCGGCTGCCGTTGCTGACAAGTTGTCCCCGCAACGCGAGGAGGGTTTGGCAGGCGGGACGCGCGCTCCGCCCATGCCGGCCATCAATCCCTTTCCCTCGCCCGCCGGCGCCAGCCAGACCGTGCGCGAGTGGGCCTTTACCAAGGACACCGACGGATGGAAGGCCGAGCACGATTGCGAAGCTACGGCCGCCGACGGCCTGCTCAAAGTCCGCTCAACGGGCGACGATCCGTATCTACACGTGCCGCTGAACGTACACGGCGGCCCGATGGTGTTCGAGATGAAGGCGCGCGGACGCACGGGAACCGGCGGGGCCGTGTACTGGGCGACTGATCGGGCCGGCCGCAGCGAACAGCAGGCCGTCCATTTTGCCCTGATCGACGACGGCCAGTGGCACGAGTACACAGTCCGTTTCACCGCGGCCGGACGCCTGACCGACCTGCGGCTCGATCCCGGCAGCGCTGCGGGGGAGTTCGACGTTGAGTGGATGCGTCTCAGCCGACAGCAACCCCATCCGTTGGCGATTGAGAAGGCGGCGGCGGGCAAGAAAGCGGTGCGGTTCACGGTGAAGAACGGCAGCGCCCAACGGCAGGAGTTCTCGGCGCACGGCCAACAGTTCTCGCTGGACGCCGGCAAGACGGTGGAGATCGAACGGCCGGTTTCAGGCGTGAAGCCGGTGGAAGCGATCACGCTGGCAATCGAGTCGAAGGGATTTCCGCCCTTGAATCGCACGGCGATGGTGTGTCCCGATGTGGAGCAACGCGGAGAGGTCTTTCCCTTGCCGGCGGGCGAGGGTCCAGTATTTGCCGTGACGGGATCGGGCACGGTGGTCACTATCCTCTGGCGGACCTTGGTCGTGGCGAGGATCGCCCCACTGGTCCATCGCGACGGCGAACTGCCCAAGCTGAAGCGGGTCGGCGAGGGCTTTCCGCTCCGCTACGAGGGCGATGGCGTTGCAGTGACGATTGCCGTCAAGGAGAACGAGATCTCCATCATCATCGACAGCCAGCGCCCCTGCGAAGGCCCCGTGGTCCGGCCGGTCGGCGCGATGAGACATGCGGTGTTCGCCGGCCTGGAGTACCTCAGCCAGGGCGAAACCAGTTCCTCCAAGCTGGACATCGAGAGCGAAGGCCATCTGCGGTACGCGCCTGATCCGCTCAAGGTGACGCTGCCGCTGATGTCGATCGTGACCGAGCAGGGCTCCGTGGCCATGACCTGGACCGACATGTCGCTCCAGCCCGTCTTTGCCACGCCCAATTTCTTCGACGGCACCAGCGACCATCGCATGGCGCTGCGCGGCAAACACATCGAGGCCGCGATCCGCATCAGCAAGGACACCTTGGAGGACAACATCCTCTGGGCCGTCAAACGCCGCACGCTGCCGCCCCTGCCCAAGGAGCCGCGAACCAAAGAGGAGCAGCGCAAGCTGTGCTTGGCGGCCTTCAGTGGGCCTTTGCGCAACGAAAAAGGCTGGGGGCACTGTGTTGAAGCGAACTGGGCCCGGCATCCATTCGCCGACATCGCCTCGGCCTGGTTCCGGCTCAGCGGCGAAGTGCCGAAGCTGGACCGGGTCGTGCCCGGCGGCGGTCACGTGCGGAATGAGTGCATCTACTTCCTCACGGGCCGGGCCGAGGAGTGGTTGCGGCGCAAGACCGCCGAGGCCCAGCATCTTCTGAAAGAGCAGCAGCCCGACGGCTCATTCCGCTACACGGGCCCTTACCGCCGCGGTCATTTCGAGGACACGGCCAGCGGCGTCTGCGCCCAGCCGGCGGCCATGCTTCTGGAGTTCGCGCGTCTGACCGGCGACAAACCGGCCCTCGAGGCCGGCATCCGCACGCTGGAATATATGAAACGCTTCTGCGTGCCGCGAGGGGCCCAGGTGTGGGAGCTTTCCATGCATACGCCCGACCAACTCGCCTCGGCCTACCTGGTCTGGGCCTACGTGCGCGGCTACGAGTTGACCGGCAAGAAGGAGTACCTGGCCGAGGCCCGGCGCTGGGCGCTCTCGGGCGTTCCCTTCGTTTATCTCTGGGGCCGCTACCCCATGATGCCCTACTCGACAATCGCCGTGTATGGGGCCACGAACTGGACCGCGCCCGACTGGATGGGCCTGCCGGTCCAATGGGTCGGGGGCGTGTATGCCTACTCGCTGACGCTTCTTGCCCCCTATGACCCGTCGCTGGATTGGAAGCACCTGGCCCGGGGCATTCTCATCTCGGCCGAGCAGCAGCAGTACCCCGACGGCCCCGATGCCGGCCTGCTGCCCGACAGCCTTGTGCTCGATGCCCAGCGGCGTCAGGGGCCCAAGATCAATCCCAGCGCCATTGCCGGCTTGCGCATGGTGCTGGATGGTGAACTCGATTCACTCGCGGTTGCCATCGAGGGTCCGCACCGCATCGTGGCGCCATTCCCAGTCACCCTCCGCGACGGGAAGGCGCATGTCAGGGCCAAGGCGGGTGTAACGTATCAGGTGGTTATCGACGCGAAGCGGGTTGTGGAAGTCAAGTCGAAAGGCGAAGATCTCGTGCCGCTGCAGTACTGAACTCAGAAAAGAGAGAAAAGGGTTATAAATGTGGGGTTATAAATGTGCGAACGAACCCCACATGTATAACCCCACTTATAACCCCATCTTTTCCTCTCCCACCAAGAATACTTCGCCCTCTCTTCTCTATGGAATCGTGGCGGGTCAGAACCCTACAACCCTCTCCATGCCCGCGATGGTCAACAGTGCCTTGAAAACGGCTGGATCGATGGTCTTGGCAATGAGTTGCACGTGGCTATCGGCGAACACGGCCGTGAAACCGGCCGGGTGGGCATTGCCTAAGCCCGCCAGGGGGCGTTGCGCATTGAACTCCCAGTCGTCCGGCTTAGTCCAGATCACCGCCTGATCGTCGTCCGCCTCGACCACCAGGATCGTAGTGGCCGTCCCGTCCTTGAAGTCCACGATCTTTCGGCCCTGCTCGCCCTCAAATGCCAGTCCCTTGCCCACTACGGCCAGGTAGTTCGCCTTGCCGAGCTGGGCGGCGCTGCTGGGATTTCGGTAGATGGGCGGCATCAGCGGGATGAGCTTTTTGTTATTCGGGCCGTCCCAGGGTTCGTCCAGGTGGAACTGTTTGTACAGTGCTTCATGGTCCAAGCACGGCAGAAGATGGACCCGCCAACTCAACAGCGGCTTGCCTTGCTTATCGAAGTTCGCGCGGGCCGGGAATGCACCGTGGACTGCTTCGTAAGACATCAGCCCAACGCCGATCTGGTGCAAGTTGTTGGTCGATTGGGCGCGTCGTGCCGCCTCGCGTGCGGCCTGCACTGCAGGCAAGAGCAACGCGACCAAGATGCCGATCGTGGCGACCGAGGCCATCTGCGAGTTCTGCTTGCCGCCGGCGCCAAGTGTGAGGGTGTCGCCCTTGCGCACCGGGCGAACGGCCTCGAACATCCGGCCGCTGACCCGCTTCGCGTACTTGGCCATCGCCTGCTCCACGGGGTCCTTGCTGGCCGCCTGCTTGGCCATCTCGGCCATCATGGCCTGGCGCGCGATCTCCATGCCCGCGTCGATGATCTGCTCCAAGGTCTCGGCGGCGGCCTCGCTTTCGGCACGCACGATGAGCGATCCGGCCATGTCGCCCCGCACGTTGGCCTTCACGGCAATGTAGTTGATCAGTTCGGGGACCTTCTTGAGCCCGGCCAGCGGCGGAGGCAGCGGAGCTTCCGACAGCGGCCCTGCGATCAGCGGGCGGAGCGGTTTGACCAGCAACACGGCCATCACGTCCGGCGGCTCTGCCACGCGCCCGAGCATCGCGCTCATCGGTCCAGGCTTGGGGGCGGCGTGGTTGGCGACCATTTTCTGGAGCAGGGCGTCGTGGGCCAGGACCAGCGTGCGATCATCCGGCTGGTAGATGCTCAAGTCCATAGGCGACTTGCCCTTGCGATAGGCGGCGCCGGCGGTGCTGCCCTCGGTGGTCCGTTCCCAGAGCTGTGGCAGGATCTTGCCTTGGCCAAGGGGACTGGCCACGCGAAGCACGATCCCGGCCGCAGGCGGTCCGCCCTCCGGACCTAGCGCCGTCGGCGGCTCGACCATGGCCAGCACTTGCTCGATTTCGACCGGGTCGATCCCCAATTCCTTCATGCCGGCCGCGGAAATGACCTCGATCGGCAGCATCTCCATTTCCGGCGAGGCGAGGACGCGATGGGGGAAGGCCACGGCCGCGGCCACGGTTTCTGGCGTGAGGTAGCCCAGGTCGAGTTTCGCGCCGCCAGCCTTTGGCAAGTTGGAAACTTGCCCCACGGGCGCCTGCGCGTAGGCCGCGAGGGGCGAAAGGGCCATGACGACGGCGAGCATCCACGCAATTGCGGTCCGTTGTTTCCGGAACATGATTGACCTCCCTTGGATAAGATGTGGCGAGCTTCCGAAGCGATTCACGCCCGACACCGGGCAGTGCGACGCCCAAGCCTGTAAGTGTATCGCGGCGGGCGAAGGTGAGTCAAGCAGGGTGCCCGTCGTGCCAGGACAACTGCAAAACCGCTCGTAGTGCAGGCTTCAGACCAAGCGCGAACTCGTAGGACGGACTTCCAGTCCGTCTAGCGCGCCGCCAGACGGACTGGAAGTCCATCCTACGTGGTGCGTCACAGCAGCCGTCCCAGCCCGCCGACAAGCTGGTCGATCATCTCAGGCGTGTGGGTGGCGAAGACGGCGATGCGGAGCAATCCGTCCTTTCCCGCGCCGGCGTAGGAGGCGAAGTAGGGGAGCAGTATCCCGGCGGCCTTCAGTTCCCGGTGGATGCGGCGCATGTTCTCCGCGTCGCCGATGGTCAGGCCGATGATCGGCGTGGGCCAGTCGGCAACGGGCACGCCCAGGGCGCGGATCGCCGCGCGGAGTCGCCAGGCGTTGTCGCGCAGGCGCTCGCGCAACTGCGGTTCTTGACGCACGATCTCCAGGGCCTTGGCGCTGGCCCCGGCCACGGGCGCGGCCGGCGCGCTGGCGCCGTCGAAGTAGTGCGAGGCGGATCGGACGATTCCCAGAAAGCCGCGGCTGCCGGGCAAGATTCCGCCGAACCCGCCCAGGGCCTTGCTCAACGTGCCGGCGACGTAGACCGCGCAGCCCGAGGCGAGGCTCCCGCCATTGACCCGCGGCCCCCACAGCCCCCAATACTCGACGGTCCCGCGTCCGCACTCGCCGATCGCGCCCACGCCGTGCGCGTCGTCGATCAATAGCGCGGCCATGTCGAACTCGCTGAGCACACGAATGTACTGGTCGATGGGCGCCACGGCCCCGGTCATGGAGAACACGCCGTCGGTCATGACCAGCGGGTGCTGGCCGGCCGAAAGGTGCTTGTGGATCTGCTGACGCAGGTCCTCGGGGTCGAGGTGCCGGAAGCGGGCCACGGGGCCGCCGGCCAGGCGCGCCGCCTCGTGGACGCAGTAGTGCGACGACTCGTCAACGATGATCGCATCAAAGCGTTCGGCCAGGGCCTGCACGAGGACGTGGTTCCCGGCGTAGCCCGAGGCATAGAAGAAGGCGTCTTCCTTGCCAAAGAACTCGGCGGCCTGGCGCTCGACGGCCAGCGTGGCGGGATTGTTGCCCAGGCCGGAGCGGCTGGTGGCCGTGTGCAGGCCAAAGCGACGGGCCGCTTCGCAAGCCGCTTCGATCACTTCCGGACGGCCCGCCAGCCCCAAATAGCTCGTGCCGCCGAAATAAAGATAGCGCCGTCCGTCGATCACCGTTTCCGGCCCGGGCGGACTTTCCATGACGGGAGGCTGGTGGTTGTCGTTCATGGCGGCTTGCTTGCTGCAGGTTCGCAGGGGACCTGAGAAGAGTATCTGCGGCAGCGGCGTGTTGGTCAAGTCGCGGCACGGCCCTATAATTTCGTTATGATCGACCACGCGCAAGCCCTGCAGGACCTGATCGAGCTTCTGTCCATTTCCGCTGGCCCGGGCGAAGAGCTTGCCGTGGTCGAGTACTTGAGAAGAAAGCTGGCGGCCCTGGGCGTAGCCGAGTCGCAGATGCAGACCGATGCCGCGCACCGGCAGAGCGAATACGGCGGCAGCACGGGCAACCTCCTCGTGCGTTTCGATCCGGCCCTCGATGCGCCGCCCGGCAAGCGATTGCTGCTGGCGGCCCACATGGACACCGTGCAGATGGCAAAGGGCGCCGAACCGCGGGTCGAAGGCAGCGCGATCGGCAACGCAGCAGCCGGAAAGGCATTTGGGGGCGACGACCGCACGGGCTGCGCTGTCCTGCTTCAGGCCGCCCGGCGATTGGTCCTGTGCAAGGGCCGTCACCCGCCGGTGACGCTGGCCTTCACGGTGCAGGAGGAGCTGGGCCTGGTGGGATCGCGCGGTTTGGACATCAACGCCTTGGGCGAACCGAAGCCGAGCTTGGGATTCAACTTCGACACCGACTCGGCCGGGTCGGTCTACAACCAGGTGATCGGCACGGAGCGTTACCGCGCGCTGGTCCGCGGGCGCGCGGCGCATTCCGGCTGCAATCCCGAAGACGGCGTTTCGGCGGCCGTGGTTGCGGCCTGCGCCCTGGCCGACCTTTACCGCAACGGCTGGCACGGCCCGATTGAAAAGGAAGGCGGCAGCGGCACGGCCAACGCCGGCGTGCTTCGCGGGGGCGAGGCGACCAACCTGGTGGTTCCTCAGTGCGAGGTCTGGGCCGAGGCCCGTGCGCACGACCGCGCCTTCCGCGACCGGATTGTTCGCACCTGGAAGGAGGCTTTTCTCCAAGCCGCCCAGGCCGTGCGAAACGCACGCGGCGAGTGCGCCGAAGTGTTGTTCGCGCCGGGCCCGGTATACGAGCCATGTTCGCTCGCGCCCGAGTCGCCGGTCGTTCGACTCGCGCTGGACACGATTCGCCGTTGCGGCCTGGAGCCGCGCCTGGATCGCGACAACGGCGGCAGCGACACCAACTGGCTCAACGCTCACGGCATCCCGACCGTGACCCTGGGTTGCGGCCAGCGTCATCCGCACACAACTGCGGAGTACGTCGATCTGCCCGACTTCTATCGGGCCTGCGAGGTGGCGGCGGCGTTGGTGGGGTAGTCGTCGGCACTGGGAATCGACGATGTCCCGGAAAGGCCACACCGCCGCCCGATGCCGAGATCGGGTCAAGCGAGAGCATAACCGCTGTATTTTCTCATTTCCGGCGACCGAAAAGCGAGTACGATGTGCTCTTTTGGAATGCCAGCCACTTCCAACTCGGCGGCAACACCCTCTTCGGTGCCGTCTCGCTGAATCCACACTTTGCCGTCGATTAGGTCCAGATGAATGAGGCAGCCATGCACACGTTTCTGGTCCCAACCCACGTTCACCAACAGATAGTGGTCGTGTTCGCGGTCAAATACCGTTTCCGTCTGAATATCGCCGAAGGCGTACCGGACCTGGGCGTAGTCGCTCAGCACACGCTCGATGATCTTGCGGTACTGGTTTAAGGTATCCATCGCACAATCAACTCCTCTCGTGGCCCGAAGACGACGAGCCGGACCCGTTGGTTCCGCAGCAGCAGACGGCCAATGGGTTCATCAAACAATTCATCCATCACCTGGGCGGGAACAGCCAGGTACAGCACGCGGTCAGGATCGCGCTCGGCAAGGACATCCTGATACAACAGGTACTGGCCCAATGCCCGTTCCAATTCTACCATCTCGGACGGACCGGTGAAGCCTTTCACTTCGACCGCGATCTTGCGAGTGCCTTTTTCAGCCGCCAGGAGCCGCTCGGCGCCCAAGTCCACGAACAGGTCCCGCGTACCCCACTTCAGGACAAACGGATCGTGCGTGATCGTCCATCCATCCTTGCTTAGTGCATTCCTAACCGCATCGTGATGAACGTCTCGGGCAGGCATTTCCGCAAATGAAACTAAAGGCAATGGCATGAGGAATGAGGCGGATCTACATCGTCATTATCGTCCCCGGGCCCTGGCACGTCAACGGCGCGCCCCGGATTGCAGCGTAGTGGCAGTGACGCGATGCTGGACCATCGCACCAAGCACTAATCCAGGTGAATGGTCGTCACGTCCCCCCACTTCGCGGCGAGGTACTCTGCCACCAGCCGCCGATGGCACCGCTCCGCCGTGGGCTCGCTGCAGAGAAGCACGGCAGGCACGTCGAATAGGCGGCAGTCCAGGCTGCACTCGACGCCGCGCTCAGCCAGCAGCGCGAGAAACTGCCGCTCGTACTCGGCCCAAGGCATGTCCTTCGCCTTGTAGGCGTCGAGGATCTCCTTGGTGGGCGCGAGGCGGGGTTCGTGGACGTACTCGGCCCCGCAGAGTTCGCGGAGGAAGTACTCCAGGTCGTCGCGCTTGGTGAACCCGGCGAGCTGCGATTGGTTGCTCAGCCGGACGTCGATCAGTCGGCGGATTCCACGCTGGCGGAGTGTGCCGAAGAACTGGGAGGCGCTTTTCTGGGTGAAACCGATTGTGTAGATCTCCACGCCTCGGTGTCCTCCGTGTCGAAAAGGCTCAATTGCCCCTTGGTCTTGTGGAATTCCTCCTCGGCCGCGAGTTCCTCTTCGCTCTGCACCCGGCCATCGCCGCGGATGTGCAGCACGCGCACCCCGCGCCGGCCGAGCACCCTGCCCAACAAAAGCCGGCGATGGCAGTGCGTAGGGTCCTCCTCGCCGCAAACGATCGCCACGCGATGGCTCGCGATGCCGCGCAACAAACGCTCGGCCCCCTGCTGAAAACCGGGCGACTGCGCCAGGCGGTCGTAGCGCACGTAGCCCTCTTTGTCGTAGAACTCGTCGCCTTCAGGCCGGCCGCCAAGCTGGTCGCCCAGGAACAAGTACTGGACGTTCCGCGTGCGCAGGGCCTCCTGCAAAGATTCGCGGTCGAAGTGCGACGCGTACTTCGAGTAGGGACTGGAGCGAACGTCGACCAACACGCCGATCTGCTGCTCCTCGACCAGGCCGAGGAGCTTCTCCAGCGGATGGTTCGAATGCCCGATGGTCCAGACGACCAGGTCGGGACCGGCGGACGGCGTCTGGCCGGCTTCGCTCATGGACTATTCGTCCCCTCCCTCGTCTTCGTCTTCGTCTTCGTCGTCCCAATCGTCTTCGTCATCGTCCCAGTCGTCTTCGTCCAGGTCGTCGTCGTCCCAGTCGTCGTCGTCGTCCCAGTCCTCGTCTTCGTCATCATCGAGGTCCTCGTCCTCATCTTCGACCTCTTCCCAGGGCTCGTCGTCATCGTCGTCTTCGTCATCGTCGAAGTCGTCGTCATCGTCTTCCTCGGCGACCAGATAGGAACGGCGGGGGCCTGGTTCCTCGTCCATCAAGGCCACCGGGGCAACACCGGGAGCAAAAAGTTCTTCCGGCAAGGTTGTGTCGAGCAGGGTCTTCATGTTCGTCTCCTCTAGCACTTCGCGGGATGGTTGTAAAGTCGGCATATCGTTCTGCGGATCGGCGATGCTTGCGCCGGTGTCCTCGGTGACTCGCTTGGTAATCGGCAAAAAATCCACTCGGGGTAAATCGTCCAGGTGGCGCAACCCAAAAACCTGCTGGAACCGCCGCGTCGTGCCGTACAACAGCGGCCGTCCCAGTTCCTCCGACCGGCCGGAAATCCGCACCAGGTCGCGTTCGATGAGTTGGCGGAGGATCTCGCCGCACTGCACGCCGCGCACCGCCTCGATCTCAGCCCGCAAAACGGGTTGCCGGTATGCCACCACGGCCAGGGTCTCCAGGGCCGGGGCCGACAACCGCACCTCGCACGTCGCGGCATGCCATCGTCTCAACCAAGGGGCGAATTTTGCACGGGTCAAAAGCTGCAGTCCGCCTGCCACCTCCTCCACTCGGAACGCACTTCCATCGGCATCATACCGCCGGTTCAGTGCCCGGACCAGTGTACGCGCTTTGGTCCCGTCTGCCAAGCCTGCCAGTTGGGCCAATTTCCGACTATTCAAGGGCTCCCGGGCGAGAAACAAAATGGCCTCCAGTCGGGTTATATCGCCCGATTGGGAATCTCCACCATCCCCTTCGGGGGTGTTATCGCGCAGGTGTTCGACCTCTCGTTCGCCGGCAAACGCGCGCCGCGGCCGGGAGGGTTGCCAGCGTCCGGGCTGCCGGAATCGCAGGCAAACACTTCCCAAAATCCTGCCGGTTTCCGTGGAACCTGTCCAAGAAACACTGCGAGAAGTCCACATCTCAGCCCCACAGTCGAATCCCGAACAAGTTTGTCAGGTAACTACACATACCATGTAGAGTATGGCAGGGCAAGGGGCCGGGACAAGGGAGTGAAAAAAGTCTTCTTGTTGATGCCCTGCTACGGCTTGCCGGATCGCCAAGATTCGACCTGTTCCAAGACTTGGCCCATGGCCCTTAGCGCGTCACAATCCATGGCCTGGAACAGGCGCGTGTAGCTCCGGTTTCCGGCCACGGCCATGCGGCAACAGAATCGCCACTGCCTTCCGTCGGCCATGGTATCCAAGCAGTAGTAGGTTGCACCCAGTTGGCGGAGACGGTTCTCGACTTGCCGGAAGGACTCCTCGGAAGACACGGAACCCCCTGGCTCCCGATCCCCGTTCCGCGGATCAGGACGTAGGCCGTTCGCGTCACGCGCGTCAAGCTGCCCTGGGCTTGCGCGGTCAACCGGC
>Ga0233425_10010664_pt1 | contig 11057 bp, 13 predicted proteins | sample Watercolumn_Towu_2_FD_181712 | JGI IMG/M metagenome (GOLD analysis project Ga0233425, IMG submission 181712) | Freshwater microbial communities from Lake Towuti, South Sulawesi, Indonesia - Watercolumn_Towuti2014_140_MG | ecosystem: Environmental > Aquatic > Freshwater > Lake | place...
GATTTTCAACGCCGGATCATATAAGTTGCCAATTTTTATCCGCCGCAGGATGCGCACCTTGTAGTTACATTCGTTGAGCATACGGCGGATTTCCCGGTTTTTGCCTTCCTTCAGGACCATCTCAAATCTGCTCCGTTGCTTGCCTTTCCGCACGTGCTGAACCTTTACCGGTTGTGTCTTGCCAAAGGAAAGCCAGACACCCGATTCCAACGACTTAACTGCCGTATCTGTCAGATAGCCATCCACCTCAACAAAATACGTTTTGTACACCTCATATCTCGGATGGGACAATTTGTTTGCCAGGTCACCGTCGTTGGTTAAAATAATCAATCCCTCACTCTCTTTGTCCAGCCGTCCGATGGTGTATATCCTCTGGGTAACATTTTCTATAATGTCAATTGCCTGCAACCGGCCGAGTTCGTCACGATTTGTGCATACAAAGCCCTTCGGCTTATTGAGTAAATAATAAATCGTACGCTGCTTCTTTATCGGCAGGTCATCGCAGCAAATCCTCGATTTATCGGCATCGACAGTCGTACCCAGGGCTGTGACCCGCTTTCCGTTTACAGTCACCCTTCCAGCGGTAATGATTCTTTCACACTCCCGGCGTGAACCGACCCCAGCCTCTGCCAGTATTTTTTGCAATCGTTCTAACATAATTCTTTATTCCCTAAAATCACAATTCCCACTCTTGACGGAATGCTGTTTTAATTTCACGAGCGCCACGCACTACTGCAAGTACCTCTATATCCTCAGTATTCTCAATAATTCGATAAACAATTCTGTAATTTTGATAAATGACTTCCCTGAATTTATACCTTTCAAGTTCTGGTACAATACGACCACAACGGGGCATCATCTCAAGCTTTGTGGTTGCTTTGATAAGAGATTTAACAAATCGGATTGCGTATGTTTTGGAGTCTTTGGCAATATAATTATGGATGGCCTGTAAATTACTACTAGCTTTTTCCGTCCACCTCACTTTGCCCATTGTTCGACTCTGTTAAGAATCTCTTCAGTAGTCAACAGCTTTCCATCTTCGGCATCTTTGAGACCCTCAAAGACTTGAGCAACAAAGTTTATCTCATACATTATATCTTCAAAAGAGCATTCGTCAGGCAATTTTTTTATAGCTTCTATAGTGACTTCTTTAAGTAATCCCATTTTAACACCTCCCGCTAACTTCAATCACAACAGGATCAAACCTGCAAACAATTTTTGCTAATCTTTATTTTTTCACCTTTCTTTTTGCATCCCGCAACATCTCCTGGGCCTGTTTGCGGGTAATATCCGTTTTTTCACTGCCCCTGATCATATCGGCAATTTCCTCAAGACGTGCCTCGCCGGTAAGGTTCTCAATGGTGGAATACGTCTTGCCGTTTTTTACCTGCTTGCTAACCTTCCATTGTTTATCGGCATAACTGGCAATCTGCGGCAGATGAGTAATACAAATCACCTGGTGCGACTTTGTGATACTGCACAGCTTTTCACCAATTACCTCCCCCATCCTGCCTCCGATATTGGCATCGATTTCGTCAAACACAAGCACCGGTGTTTTATCTACTTTTGCCAGTTGGTGTTTTAAGGCAAGCATGACCCGTGATATTTCACCGCCAGAGGCAATCTTCTTCAACGGTTTTAAATCCTCGCCCGGATTGGGTGAGATCAGAAAATCAATCTGATCAAACCCGTAACTGTTGGCGCCTGACACATCAGGATTTCCATTCTTGTTCAAGAGGGGTGACGTGATTTGAGCGCGAAACCTCCCGTGAGGAATGCCCAGATCGCGAAGTTCTTCATCTATGAGGGGAGACAGTTTTTCAGCCGTGGAAAGACGCTTCGAGGTTAATTCTTTCCCCCTCTGCATCAGCAACTCTGTCAACACCGCCAATTCCTTTTCTACGTCTTCTGCGGTTACCCCATCGCCGGACAGTTGTTTAAGCTTTGATTCTGCCTTGTCGCGATATGTTAAAATCTCTTCTACCGTATCCCCGTATTTTGTCTTTAACTTTCGAATTGTATTTAACCGATCTTCGATATATTCCAGCCGCTGAGGATCATAATTGAATCCATCCCTGTATTTTCCCAGGGAAAAGGCTGCATCTTCTATTTGGTAGTGTGATTGACTGCAGGAATCGAGAATCTTTTGCAACGTTTCATCCAGTTTCGCAACCGATTGCAATTCTTTTATAACGGACTTCAGCTGTACAACCACGGACTCCGGAGATTCGTAGAGTTGCGCATAACCAGAAGCAACAACACTGTATATTTTTTCTGCGTTACCCAGAAGATTCCTTTCCTTTTCGAGTTCTTCAACCTCCCCCGGCCTGAGCTGCGCCCTGTCAATCTCATCAACTTGATATGAATACAAATCTATCGTTTGCCTGCGTTCGTTTTGATTATTCCTCAATTCGTCCCTTACTTTTATTTTTCCAATAACCTGTTTGTATATCTCAGAAAAATTTTCCCGCAACGGGGAAATTCCTCCATAATCATCCAGGATATAAAGCTGATTGATTCCATGCAACAAAGCCTCATGTTCATGCTGGCCATGAATATTAACCAGCATTTCCCCAATTTCTTTGAGCATAGCCACCGTTATGGGAATATCATTTAAGCGGCATTTGCTTCGACCGCTTGTATCAATGCTCCTTTGCAATAGAATTTCCTCTTCAAGAGTCTTATCAGACACCTTTTTAATTTGATTGAGCATCCCCTTATTTTTGATGTAAAACTTGCCGATTACAGTTGCCTCGTCTTTACCACTCCGTACAACATCAGCAGATGCACGTCCCCCTAAAATAAAATTAAGCGCACCTATAACCATTGATTTTCCTACACCAGTAGCGCCACTAAAGACATTCAACCGTTCACAAAATTCAATAGTAACCTTATCAATCAAAGCAAAATTGGTTATATATAACTCCTGTAGCATGACGAACCCACTTAAAAAACCAAACCCACAACAGAAACCATTGAAATCTCAGAGTGTAAACCAATTAAAATTACAAACCGACAGATTAAATCACTCCTTACACGAATCTCTCCGGAACCGTTGCAGCCCTGTGGCACGGTTCCTTTTATTGTATCTTAGAACCCGGCTTTATATCTTTCTCGGTTGTTATAATTGACAACTGATCCCCGTCCTTTGCAGCCAACAACATTCCCTGACTTTCAACACCCCGAAGAGTCGCCGGAGCCAAATTGTTTACTATAACAATCCGTTTCCCAACAATGTCTTCGGGTTTATAATTATTTTTAATCCCGGCGACAATCTGCCGCCCTTCCACCCCATCTCCTGCATCAATTTTCAATACGAGCAGTTTATCTGCATTAGGATGAATTTCTGCGTGCTTTACCACAGCAACTCGCAGGTCTATCTTCAAAAAATCTTCTATTGAGATCATATAAACCTTTCAATATGAATGAGATAACTAAGTCTCCCCCTACGCAAAAAATCAGTTTTTATAACTATAACTATTTTTAAAAGTTGTGTCAACGAATTAAACAGGCGGTTCGCATATCTATGCTAAATAGCGGACAACTCCCTCTGTACCTACTTACATTTCATCTTTACTCTATACTAAATATCTTTGTTGACATTTTTTTTATTTTCTTTAAAAATATACCGATAGTACAATTGAATCAGTCCGGATTTAAAATCAATACGCCCTCTTTAACCGAGAACGAAACTTATGATAAAAATACCTATAGACAAGGCGTCACCAGATATGGTGCTTGCCAGAACAATTTACGGAGATAATTACGAGATTCTGTTAAAAAAGGGGGTGAAGCTGACAGAGGATTATATTAATCGTCTGAAGGCCAAAGGCTACAAGCGGATATACGTCGATACCGAGGAAACCGCAGACATTGTCCTCCAGGACCCCATATCTGATAAAATCCGCCTCATGTCAACCAAAAATGTACTGGAAGTATACAACGTTACACTTTCTTCCCTGGCCGATATAGAAGCGCATACAAACGACGCCGTCCTTAAATGCATCGAGACAAAAATAAGAAAAACCTTTCAGGAAAGCCATGCTTTTAAACAACTTCTTAACGGTGTCAACAGTTTTCTTGACGAAATCTTAAATCAGGATGTCCTCTCAGGATTAAATTCCATCAAAACAACGGACAACTACACATACGAACATTCCATTGATTCAACTATTATCGCCCTCTTCATCGCAAAAAAAATATTTCTTGAAAAGAAAAAACTGAGACAGCTTGCTGTTGGCGGATTTCTCCACGATATCGGGAAGATTTTTGTTGATGATAAAATACTAAATAAACCGGGGAAATTAACAGCAGAAGAATTCAATCTGATAAAACTGCATACTTCTTATGGATATGAGTTGCTCAAGGACATAGAAACTATTGGGATGGTGTCGGCACATATAGCATTTCAGCATCACGAAAGGCAAGACGGCAAAGGGTATCCCCGCGGTCTGTTGGGCAGCAATCTGCTGGATACGGATGAAATAGCCTATGTAGAAAAAGACAAACTCGTTCTGCACGCAGAAATTGCCTCTGTCGCAGATTTCTATGACGCCTGTATTTCAGACCGTCCATATCGTCCTGCAATGCCGCCCGATACGGTATACGAACTTGTTCGGCAAGGCGCCGGGACGCAATTCAACAAAGAACTGGTCGACTGTTTTCTTAATGTAGTGCCGAAGTATCCTTTAGGTTCCGAAGTTATTATTAAAGATGGTTTTTATAAGGATTTTACAGGATACGTATTATCATTGAACCCACAACAACTGTCCAAACCAAAAATCATCATCCTCTACGATGCCAGGAAAAACAAGATTGAACCGATCGAAATCGATCTCTGCGGCAATAATTCTACAGATATAAAGTGTGTTTGATTTGAGGCATAAATCTCGTGATTTGTAACATTTTAAAACTTGACAGGCTCTGGCAGTCAGTCAGGCATATTCTGCTTTTATGATATTCGGTTTTCTGCTAACCGGACAAAAATGTTTTTAAGCACGTGTTCCATATTGCCTAAAGACTCTTTAACCCCTTCCGATTTCATATAGTCATTGGCGTCAAATTTGAATTTTATACCGTATCGGACAGTTCCTGCCGGTTCTTTTTTAGCATTTATTATGTTGCCCACAATGCCTGAAAGCGATTCTTTGCTGGCATCGTCATTTATTGCAAGTTCTATTAACAAATCGCTTCCGATATTATATTTACACTCAGAGACAAACGACATTCCAAATTGATTGAAATCCATCCAATTGACAACATGCGGTTTTTGGAATACCCCCATGAGCCCATAACGCTTAACCATAACAAACAGGTTTCCCTGTGAATACCGAGTTGCTTTACGACGGCTTTTCTGATCGTACATTTTTCCCTTTCGTAAACCTTCCTTAACAGACGTAACTTTTGTCCATTATCATAAAATAAATCTCTTCATAAAATCAAGGGCTATGTCTGGCATATTGCCTCTTGGTTGGAGAAAAGCCTTGAAAGATATTTTGGTATATGCTACTATTTTGACATGTGAGACCGAATAATTTTCCCGTCCAATAGTTTATCGACAGTGTAGCGGAAATATTTCATTTTGCCGTGAAACCCCGAAAGAGAGCCTTTTATGGGTGATGAATTTCAAGGAAATTTAGTTGGCACCGGAAAGACATTTGGAATAATTGTAAGCCGGTTCAACAGTTTTATAACGAAACGTTTGCTGGATGGCGCTCTCGACGGCCTTGTCAGACACGGCGTAAAGGAAGAAAACATCGATGTCTTCTGGGTGCCGGGATCCTTTGAGATTCCGGTCGCAGCTCTTAAAGTTGCGCAAAGCAATAAATACGATGCGGTAATTTGCCTGGGTGCTGTTATTCGGGGAGAAACGCCGCATTTTGACTATGTTGCAGGGGAATCCGCCAAGGGCATAACACAGGTAGGGCTGAACACGGGAGTTCCAACCATCTACGGGGTCGTTACGACAGAGACGCTGGAACAAGCCATCGACCGTGCCGGTGCAAAAACCGGAAATAAAGGAACGGAAGCCGCTTTATCGGCTATAGAGATGGTTAATCTTTTTGATGAAATACAAAAAACAACCAAAATGCAAAAACCTCGTTAAACATTTACCTTTCGACCCCTCTCTCGCATACTTAATTTTACATGTAATAAAACAATGCTATTTCACAATTTTTTTCTCTTGGTATAATCCCTTAACCCCATGCGTAACAGAACAATTGCCCGCGAACTAGCCATCCAGGCGCTTTACCAGCTCGATTTACGCGGAGATCAAATTAAAAACGAGATAGATGACTTTTGCAAAAAGAGCACGGAAAAGGAAGACATATATAAATTTGCCGTATTGCTCGTCAACGGATGCAGAGCACATCTTACGGAAATAGATGAAAAGATATCTCATGTCACCGAACATTGGGAACTGCGCCGCATGGCCATCATTGACAAAAACATACTCCGTCTTGGCGTGCATGAACTCCTGCACAGAAACGATATTCCGCCAAAAGTCTCAATTAATGAAGCCATAGAACTTGCTAAAAAATTCAGCACGAAGAATTCAGGGACTTTTGTAAACGGAATACTGGATAAAATTTATACTCAGTACGGAAACGGAAAACAGAAGGACAGCGAATGCACTTTGTTTCTCCGAAACATGCACAAAGTTGAATATGGGGATGCCGACCTTCATGTGCACACAAATTATTCTGACGGAACACTGACGCCGGAAGAGGTGGTAGACGAGGCCGTTCGTTTAGGCGTTTCAACCATTTCCATAACGGATCATGACACGGTTTACGGCGTTTTATCCGCATATCGGTATGGACAGGGGAAAAAAATACATATCATCTCCGGTATCGAGCTATCCGCATATCTTGACCCTTCAGAAATTCACATATTAGGATATTTTATTGACATTGGAAACGTTTCATTGCAGGAAGTATTGCGACAGGCACACGAAGATCGGTTAAAACGTATTTATGATATGGCAGAAAAGTTACACAAACTGAATGTGAATATCGACCCTCAGGAAATATTCACACTGGCGGGAAAAGGATCTCCCGGCCGTATGCATGTTGCAGAAGTAATACAGAAACACGGCTATTGCACTACCATCGTTGAAGCATTTGCAAAATACATAGGCGACAGATGCCCTGCGTACGTTCCCAAAAAAACCATTACACCTCAGCAGGCAATCAAAGTAATTAACGATGCCATGGGAGTGGCAGTCCTCGCACATCCCGGACTAACCCAGAGAGACCACGTTATTGAGGAATTGGTACAATACGGGTTACAAGGGATTGAAGTATACTATCCAACCCATTCTCCGCAGGATATAAAAAGATATCTGAAGATTGCAAATAAATACAACCTGGCGGTAACCGGCGGCTCGGACTTTCACGGAGAAAGAAAAAGAGAAACTTCCATCGCCAAAGTAACCGTAGCCGGTAACATGGTAGATAAGTTAAGGCAAAAATGTTCATTTGCGGGACACGGTTAATAACCGTTTGATCCCCGCCAGGAATCTCTGCGTCTTGGCTCATCATGAAAAATCTTTTATAGACATACAGGCACAACAGTAAGGAGACTTTGTTCAAAATGGAACAACTTTCAAAACCAACTATTACCAGATACCAATCTCCCGCTTTCTCCGGAAAGAGCATGTCGGATAAGACTCATAAAAGTCTCTGGTATCGAATAAAGAACTTTACGGCCGAGGCTCCAAAGGCCGTTATCGTTGAGGGCGATACGATACGACTTGTTCCCATTGAACCGGAGGAAACAGTTTCTAAAGATATACCTGAAAAACCCGTCTCCGGAGCGCCGGAAGCTGCCGCTGTTGAATCTCGCGAGGAAACAACGACAGCGGTCATGCCCGAACCTGCGGTCGTTGAAGCACCCCCCGAAATACAGATCCTCGTTTCGTCTGAAAAGCTCAAAAAGGGACTGGAAAAGACCCGGAACCGTTTTTGGTCTCGCCTTAAAACCATTTTTTCTTTCGGGAAAAAAATAGACGAGGCCGTGCTTGAGGAACTGGAGGATATACTGATCGGCGCAGATATAGGCGTAAGACCAGTTCAAAAACTAATACAGGAAATACGCGAAGCATGGAAGGTAAAGGTTATCAGTGAAACAGCACAGATCAATAATTTTATAAAAGATAAGTTGAAAGAATATTTGCGTTCATGGCAAATAGATGTCAACTATGCCGACAAATCTCCTACGGTTATCATGGTTGTTGGAGTAAATGGCGTGGGAAAAACCACGTCGATAGCCAAACTTTCAAACATTTTCGTCAGGGAAGGAAAGAAAGTCATGGTCGCGGCAGGAGACACGTTCAGGGCGGCCGCTTCCGACCAACTGGATATCTGGAGTAAACGCATAGGAGCTGATATTGTAAAGCATCAGACAGGTTCCGATCCCGCCGCTGTAGTTTACGACGCCATTGAAGCCAGCATTGCACGGGGAACAGATGTTCTAATTATCGATACCGCCGGTCGCCTTCATACCCACGAAAACCTTATGAATGAACTGGGCAAAATCAAACGGGTTATTTCCAAAAAAATTCCTTCGGCTCCCCATGAAGTATTGCTGGTGCTTGATGCAACAACCGGGCAAAATGCCATTTCGCAGGCAAAGATGTTCAAGCAGGTTGTGGACGTCACGGGAATTTTTCTGGCAAAGCTGGACGGAACTGCAAAAGGCGGCGTTGTGCTGGGGATGAGCAGCGAAATAAATATACCGGTAAAATTTGTCGGACTTGGCGAAAAGGCCGATGACATTGAAAAATTTGACCCGGAAGCCTTTGTAGATACCCTGTTCGAATAGCAATAAAGTATGGTGAAAAAAGACTCCGTTATTTTCCAGGTATTTCGCTTCAACCCTGACACAGGCATAAAACCCTTTTTTCAAAAATATGAAATCCCCTTTCGAAAAGACTTAACGGTATTAGAAGGGCTTAATCATATCCAGCAGCGCCTGGATGATTCCCTGGCTTACCGGTCTTCCTGCAGGGCCGGCGTATGCGGTTCCTGCGCAATGCACATTAACGGAAAATATCGTCTGGCCTGCAATACCCTTGTTTCAAGGCTTAACCCGGAAGTAGTCACTATCCGACCTCTCGCCCATCTGCCCGTCCATAAAGACCTTTTCGTCGATATGAAATCGTTCTGGGAAAAGTACGAACTTATCAAGCCATACCTGATTCCCGGCAAGGCGTTACCGGAAAAAGAACAATTACAAAGTCCCGACGAAAGAGCACAGACGGATGTTCTGGTCGATTGCATACTGTGTGCCTGCTGCTATTCCTCGTGCCCTGTTACTGCATCTCACGAAAAATATCTCGGACCGATGTCATTTCTTGCGGCAGACAGATTCTTATCCGACACGCGTGACGGTGCAAAGGCAGAACGACTGGCAATGGTAAACGACGAACACGGAGTGTGGCGTTGCCACACAATCTTCAACTGCCAGGAGGTATGCCCCAAGGATCTGAACCCGACAGGTTCAATTGCACATTTAAAAAAAGAAATCATTAAGAATAAAGCAGTGCTGACACCATGACAAACGGCAATTCCTTAAAACGTATTTGTGTATTTTGCGGCTCCAGTTCCGGCGCACGTCAGATATACACAGCCGGTGCTCAAAAACTGGGAAAGGCTATCGTATCGCACGGAATGAGCCTTGTCTACGGCGGAGGAAGTATCGGCTTGATGGGAATTATTGCCGATGCGGTTTTGAAGGAAAGGGGCGAGGTAATCGGCGTATTGCCTCAATTCCTGTCTGTAAAGGAATTTGCTCATCAGGGATTGACGGAACTGCGATTAGTATCCAGCATGCATGAGCGAAAGGCCATAATGGCAGAACTGGCCGACGCCTTTATCGCAATGCCGGGCGGTTTTGGAACATTTGATGAGCTTTTTGAAATTATAACCTGGGCGCAACTGGAACTGCACGAAAAACCCATTGGCCTGCTGAATGTGGACGGTTATTTTGACCTGCTCCTTGCATTTATAGACCACGTTTCAAAAGAACGCTTTGTCCAGCCAAAACACAATCAATTGATTGTGACATCCGACGACCCACATAAACTGCTGGCCGCTCTTATTCGCAGCAAACCCTTACAACCACCCTCAAAACCAATTGACCTGAAAGAGGCCTAATTTTACACTTCCTTTAAAAATGGTGAAAAGAATACGGGTCAATTTTCTCCTTTCGCAATAAAGCGAAGCGCTACTGCGCTCTACCTGTTACCCATCAAAATCGTTATTTGGTACTATCCCTGGTTCACGTTTGTAACGTGAACCCCACATTTTATATTGCTGATTCTGTCACAAATTGTACCTGGCGCTATTATCCCAATAAACGTCTGCACGTAGGACGTGGCACTGCCCGCTATTGCGGGTTCGGGTTTCCATCGCGGGTTCGGGTTTGTAACCCGAACCTTCCGTTTTATATTGTTGACTACACCGTTACCCGCACAAAGCGTTGTTACCATATAAACCCAAATATTTATGTAGTGCAAACGCCACTTCGCTCTACCTGTTGGTATTTGGACAGTCCCACGAGCCGGGAAAAAACTCCCCCACAATGGGAGATAACCACCTCCTACATATATTTCTCACCAGTATATTATCAAAGTGTATTTTTGTTGTATGTGATGTACGTCACAATCGGGGGAAAATTTTTTCCAATCGACTATACAACAAAAAATGCCTCTCCCAGGCGAAAACCCCAGAAAAGGCATTTTATAAACGGTTACCATTGGAGGGGGTAAATACTATTTGGCTTGCAAGAGGCATTATGATGCATTTACCCCAAAAATACTTTTTTAAAATACAAAAAGTGGTGTAGGATGGGTTAAGCTCGCCCTGAGCCTGTCGAATGGGCGAAGCGAACCCATCTTCATCATCCCCCGTTTCGTTGGGTGCGCTCCGCTTCACCCAACCTACAGACTCGCCAAAACCATTCCCCTTTATCGGTAGGCACTGCCCACTTATCCGCGGGTTCGGGTTTGTAACCCGAACCTTCCGTTTTATATTGTTGACTACGCCATTACC
>Ga0233425_10010665_pt1 | contig 11054 bp, 6 predicted proteins | sample Watercolumn_Towu_2_FD_181712 | JGI IMG/M metagenome (GOLD analysis project Ga0233425, IMG submission 181712) | Freshwater microbial communities from Lake Towuti, South Sulawesi, Indonesia - Watercolumn_Towuti2014_140_MG | ecosystem: Environmental > Aquatic > Freshwater > Lake | place: Indonesia...
ATGCGGGTGGGGAGGGAGAACGGGGCGTAGCTTTTGGGAAATCAGAGACTATCAGCCTGATGGTTAACGAAGAGGACCACCTGAGAATCCAGGTTATCCGTTCCGGCTTTGAACTCAAAGAGGCCTGGAAAGTAATAGACGGGATTGACAATAAATTGGAAAAAAGGCTGAATTATGCTTATTCGTCCCGGTTTGGCTACCTGACGGCGTGTCCTACCAATGTCGGCACCGGAATGAGGGCATCCGTGATGCTGCATTTACCGGCCTTGGGGATGACCCGCCATATCGAAAAGGTTTTTAATGCGGTTATGAAGCTCGGACTGGTAGTGCGCGGGCTTTACGGCGAGGGGACGCAGGTTTCCGGAGATTTATATCAAATATCGAATCAGTTTACTCTCGGCAAGTCTGAGACGGAGATAATAGAGATTATCGAAAGTGTAATTCCCAGAATAGCCAGTTATGAACGGATGGCCCGAAAGGCACTGGTTTCCGAAAGCAGGGAACAACTGGAAGATCGCGTGTGGAGGTCGTACGGTATGCTTAAGGTGGCGCGATTAATTTCTTCGGAAGAAATCATGCATTTGTTATCCCAGGTCCGGATGGGGGTTAATTTGGGAATAATTAATGATGTCAAAATGAAGACGTTAAATGAACTTTTCGTTTTGACATTGCCAGGTCATTTACAAAAGTTGGAAGGGCGAGAACTTACTTCGACACAAAGAAATGTTATTCGCGCTGCATACGTAAGAAAACGCCTGGAAAAAACAGAAGTTTGAAAGGATAGGTGGTGTTATGTTTGATCGATTTACCGACCGTGCCAGAAAAGTTATGGCGCTTGCACGCGAAGAGGCCAGACGATTTAACCATGAATATATTGGAACGGAGCATATCCTGCTTGGATTGGTAAAAGAAGGGAGCGGGGTTGCCGCTAATGTCCTGCAAAATCTTGATATTGAGTTGAAAAAGATACGCCTGGAAGTGGAAAAAATCGTTCAGAGCGGCTCCGACCTGGTTTCTGTAGGTCAATTGCCTTTTACCCCACGGGTAAAAAAGGTTTTGGAATTTGCCATGGAAGAGGCCAGAGCATTGGGGCATAACTATATTGGCACAGAGCATCTGCTGCTGGGGTTGCTTAGAGAACATGAAGGCGTGGCCGCACAAGTGTTATTAAACCTGGGAGTAAAGCTGGAAGAGGTACGGGAAGAGGTTATTGGATTGCTGGGTTCTGAAGCTGCACAAAACGGCACCAGCCAGGAGAAAGAGGAAAAGAAGGGAAAATCAAAAACGCCGGCGCTGGACTCCTTCGGTCGTGATCTTACCCAGCAGGCCAGGGAAAACGGGCTGGACCCTGTCATTGGACGTCAGGATGTAATTGAACGCGTCATTCAAGTGTTGTGTCGCAGAACCAAGAACAACCCTGTGCTTTTAGGTGAGGCAGGGGTTGGCAAGACGGCTATTGTAGAGGGGCTCGCACAGGCTGTGGTACAAGGAAACATTCCGGAACTATTAAGAAACAGGCGAATTGTCGCCTTGGATTTGGCGATGATGGTTGCCGGTACTAAATACAGAGGTCAGTTTGAAGAGCGTATCAAGGCTGTCATGTCAGAGGTAAAACGGGCGAAGAATATAATTCTGTTTATCGATGAATTGCATACCCTGGTGGGAGCCGGCGGCGCAGAAGGCGCTATCGATGCTTCCAATGTATTAAAGCCGGCATTATCACGAGGTGAAATACAGTGTGTCGGCGCGACCACGCTTGACGAATACAGGAAATACATTGAAAAAGATGGTGCTCTCGAAAGGAGATTTCAAACAATTGTCGTTGAGCCTCCGTCAAAAGATGAAACTATAGAAATATTAAAGGGGCTTCGCGACCGGTATGAGGCGCATCATAAAGTCCAGATTACAGATGAGGCGCTGGAAGCAGCGACTGAATTATCGATACGCTACATTACAGGAAGGTCTCTTCCGGACAAAGCTATAGATGTTATTGACGAATCGTGTGCAAGGGTGCGGCTCAAGGCGACCACGCAGCCGCCCGATTTGCGGCATATAGAGGAAGAAATTGAGAAACTGGAAAAAGACAAGGATGAATCTGTTGCAATTCAGGATTTCGAACGGGCTGCCCGCCTGAGAGATAAAGCGGACAAGTTAAAAAAGAAAAAAGAAACCATTGAGAAAGAGTGGCGGGAAAGCCGTTCCGAAGTGGAAGGTTCGGTGAATGGTGAAATCGTGGCTGAGGTTGTTTCCAAGATGACGGGAATTCCCACAACCCGAATAGAATCGGCAGAAGCAAAAAAACTGCTTCATATAGAAGAAGAACTTCATAAGATGGTGGTTAGCCAGGAAGAAGCGACAAAGGCGGTTTCCAAGGCGATACGGAGATCACGCGCGGGACTGAAAAATCCAAACCGCCCAACCGCGTCGTTTATATTCGTAGGGCCGTCCGGCGTAGGCAAAACTCATCTTGCAAGGGCGCTCGCAAAATTCATGTTTGGCGAAGAGGATGCCCTTATCCAGATCGACATGTCGGAATATATGGAGAAACACAACATTTCGAGATTGATCGGCGCCCCGCCGGGGTTTGTTGGTTATGAAGAGGGAGGGCAACTAACGGAGAAGATACGCCGCCGTCCTTACGCAGTAGTGCTGCTTGATGAAATCGAGAAGGCGCATCCCGATGTTTTTAACATGTTGTTACAAATTATGGAGGATGGAAAGTTAACGGACAGTTTTGGGCGTCACGTTGATTTTCGCAATGTAATCATTATCATGACCTCCAATATCGGCGCCGATATTATTAAGAATCAGGCCTCATTAGGGTTTAAAAAGGCAACAGATCAGCATGCTTATGAAACGATGAAAGAGCAATTAAAGAAAGAGGTAGACAAGCATTTCCGCCCGGAATTTATAAACCGTGTGGACAATATTATCGTTTTCAAGCCGCTTACCAAGGAAGATTTGAGAAAAATTATTGAGATTGAGTTGCGTGGAGTTAAAAAGAGGCTGGAAAATTATAACATCAGCGTTACATTGACAGAAGAAATCCTGGATTTCTTAATCGAAAAGGGGTACAACCAAAACTTTGGCGCACGTCCTCTCCGAAGAGCCATAGAAAATTATTTGGAAGACCCCCTCTCGGAAGAAATATTACAGGGCAGGTTTGAAGGGAAAAAACATGTCAAGGCAAGGATACAGGAGGGCAAGCTGGTTTTTGATGAGGTGGTTGAGAATACAGAACCCGTGTTGGCAAATGCCGAAAATAGTCTGTAATTTCAATGACGTTGAATAAACTACAAATGAAAGGGAGAGTTTTACTCTCCCTTTTTTATTTCAGGCGTTGTTTGATAGCTTTACTCTCATTATGAATATATGGCAAAAACGAGCGTGGTATACGTCTGCCAGCAATGCGGTTGGAAGAGTCTTAAATGGGTCGGACGCTGCGGCGGCTGCGGTGAATGGGATTCTACCGTAGAAGAGATTGAAAACCCCGGCAGCATAAACAGCAAACCCTTTATGCCCTCCAGGGAGTTTCCTCAGCCGATAACAAATGTAAAACTGCAAAAGTGTGCATGTATAGAAACGGGAATGAAAGAATTCGACCGGATTTTAGGCGGAGGACTGGTTGCCGGTTCAGTCGTACTAATTGGTGGGACTCCGGGAATCGGCAAATCAACGCTTCTCTTGCAGGTATGTCAGTATATTAGTCAAAAAGGACACACTACACTCTATGTTACAGGGGAAGAGTCTGTTGCCCAGACAAAGCTTCGTGCTGAACGATTGTCCATTCTGTCCGATAAATTGCTTGTCGTTGCAGAAACCAATCTGGATTTTATTTTGGAAAATATCCACAACACAAGTCCAGCCCTGGTTGTGATCGATTCTATCCAGATGATGTACAAGCCGCATCTGGATTCTTCGCCGGGGACTGTTGCCCAGGTGCGCCAATGTGCGAACGAATTGATCGTTACTGCAAAATCTTCGGGGTCAGCTATTTTTCTGGTGGGACATGTGACGAAACAGGGCATTATTGCCGGGCCTAAGGTGCTGGAGCACATGGCAGACACTGTCCTGTATTTCGAGGGGGAAAAATTTCAGTGTTATCGCATTCTGAGGGTGGTCAAAAACAGATTCGGCTCTACGGACGAAATAGGGATTTTTGAAATGAGGAAAAACGGGCTGCAACAGGTGGATAATCCCTCGGAGATATTCATTTCGCAGGGCAGAAGAATTAGCGCCGGTTCCACTATTATTGCCTGTTTGGAAGGAACTCGGTCATTGTTGGTTGAGATACAGGCCCTTGCAACGCGGGCAAATTTTGGTATGCCTGAAAGAAAGGTCAGCGGGGTAGACTATAATCGGGTGTCTATGATTCTGGCTATTCTTGAAAAACGAATAGGATTGAAGCTGGGGGGGCAGGACATTTTCGTCAATATTGTGGGAGGGGTTCAGGTGGATGAGCCTGCGGCAGACCTCGGCATCGCAATGACGATTGCATCCAGCTTTAAAGAAAAGGCAATACCGGCAGATATTGTCGCTATCGGGGAAGTGGGGTTGGGCGGTGAAGTTCGAAGCGTCAGTCAGATTGAAATCCGCCTCAAAGAAGCCCAGCGGCTGGGTTTTAAAAAGGCGATAATTCCAAAAGACAACGCAAAAGGTATAAACAAGGAATTACGAATTGAACTGGTTGAAGTAAGTTATCTTTCAGAAGCTATAGAGATGATCGGATGAATCAGGCACGATATAACGGCTTAAGAAAAGCAGGTGTGTTTTTAGGAATTATCTGTTTGATATTCTTTTGCTGGTCGCAGAACACCGGGGCGGAAACATACAAGAAAGGCAATATTGTCGTAGAACATAAGGAATTGCCGGTCAAAAGGAATGGTCGTGCAGTCGGGTTTAATCATCCGTACAACCTTGAAGGCGACGTTATTGCAACCGTATTGTCGAATATTTATTTTGAGGAAAAAGGATTGTTTAAGAAAAAAGAGGCTTTGAGGGTTTTTCAGAACGATGAGGTAAATGTATTGATTCCCCTCATTATTCAGGCGTTTTCGGTTGCTACCCCGAAGCAGGTTGTGACCGTTTTGTCATATTCCGAACGAGTACTTTTTAACGATCAGCAGAATTATTTTATTGTGTTTGTTGCCGACCATCGGCTTAATGTCGTTTTCAGCCGTGTACACATGTTTCAAACGTATAGCGATACGACAAGGTATCCGAAGACCAAAGAAAATCCAGCAGAGATAAACCATAGCCGTTTTTGGAAATTAGTTCCCTCTTCTGGCATGGAGTTCGAACCCGATCACCAAAACTGGCTTATCGCTGATTTGGAGAGCGAAATATACAAACGTCCTTCAGTGCAAAGGGCTGGAATGAACAATGCACCGGACGATGATGTTCGTCCGGGAAGAGCCGAAGGAATACCGGCTAAAGAAGTCACTAGCAAACGGCGAATTTCTTCCTCCACAGCAAGGAAGGCTTCTGATGAAAGCGGAATCAAACATAAGCTCATTATCCTGCGGGAATTGGTTGATGACGGAATCATAGGGGAAGAGGACTATGATTATAAGAAGGCCAAATTGCTCAGAGAAGGCATGACCGATATGAGCTTGAAAGATCAATTGCGGGAACTAAAAGACCTTGAATTTGAAGGATTGATTACCGAAGAAGAGTATAACGAAAAGAAAAAAGAATTGCTTGAGCAATTTTAGTGTTAGTGTCTCAGGGTTGCGGCGGTTTGAAAGAAATTGTTTCATCAGAAAACGGTTCTTACCGGTGTCTCTCAATATGCCAAATGCCTGATTAGTATTCAGACAAGATTGCAGTTCTTCCTTACTGTATCTTAACAGATACGGATTTCTTCAGACAACCGGCTTTGAATGTAATCCTTGTTTTCCCTGCCTTTTTGCCGGCAGTTATCACAAATGAAACCTGCCCGTCAGCGTTGGTTGTGCTGCTTGAAGGCAAGACCGATATGAGTTTCTTTCCTGATGCATCGACCTTCGTTTCTATCGTTTCGCTTTCAGCTGGAGCATCATATTCGCCGGTAATTGTCACCGTGATTTCAGCGCTTCCTTCACGGTTGAGAATCAGCTTACTGCCGGAAACTTCTATCGAACCCAAACATTTTGAATCCTGAAATTGCGAGACGGTTAGCTTTGCCTTGTTTATCGACTTTGCGTTATTAGCGTCATCCGCACCGGTAACAAGTCCATTGTATGATACATCGGGATTGGAAAAATAACTAACGGTCGTTTCACTGTTGGTGCAATAAGCCATTACGGACTTGTAAGGAGAAAAACAATAACCGTACGAATAATTGAACAACCCTTTCGTTGCGTATGCGGCTTCGTGATCGCACCCCATATTGTGCCCCATTTCGTGAGCCAGCGTCTGATCGGTGCAATAGTAACGCCCGCTGCTGCCTACCTGAACAACCGAGAAGGCGTATTTCTCAAAAGCGCTGCTGAGAGAGGTCATCTGCCATGCAAGGCCGCAGGCATCGTTATCGATACTATAAACCCGCATCAAAACAACCAGATCTGCCCCTAATCGGCTGCGCAGAGAAGATATTTTGGAAAAAACACCGGTTCCGTACGTTAAATCATTAAGGGCATCGCTCAAAGAGCCACCGTCTTTATAATTTACCTGTTCAAGGCCAACTACCCGCACGGTAAGGTTGATTTCGCTGTTTGTGTATGCAGTATTTGCCACACTTGCAAGATAGCTGATTTTAGAGACAAGAGTGTCGTCCGTATATGTTGTAGCAAAACCATCGGTATACAAAACAAGTACGTCAATGACAGACCCGTCATCTTTTTTTATAGAGCCGTCGGAATCTCTGTACGTTCTGTCATAGAATGTATCTGGGGGAGGAATCAGGCTGCCGGTGTCGATAGGTGCTGCAAAGTCAGGATCGATTTTGAATATCCGGTGATTGGCAGTGTTCGGGACAGGTTCGATCTGATATGCCTCATTCCCAATTTCAATGCGACCAAAAAGCGTATTCCCACAAGCGGCTAAAACGATGGTGCCGTCCCTGCCTTCCGGCTTCCCTATCCATGTGACGCTTCCGCGTATGCCAGAAAGAAACTTTGTCCGTTTTGCTATGATGCTTTGATCAAGAAACTCTATATGGATTCTCTCGTTTGCTTCACTCTCGGTTTTCAAGAAGGCGGGATTGATGACAATATTCTGTTGCCTGAAGTGTGTTGAAATATCCAGGTGCAAAGATGCCTGGGTGTCGGTTGGAGTGAAAAGGGAAGTTGGTTCATGGGCGTCATCACGGGCATGTGCCTGTGAAATGAAAATGACAATAGAAACTATACAGTACAACAAAATAATTGATAGCTGGCAATTTTTGAATTTGTTCATAACGGAGACTATTTTCTGATTTCTATAATTGAAATTGGCGTCTATTTTGCGACCGAAATATCCTGAGATGTATCATTTTGCATAACGATTTGAGAAAGGTCTGCGATTTTTTTTGAATACAATTCATTTATTTTTTTGAGCAGGAGGAGTCTGTTGTTGCGTACGTTCTCATCTTCTACGTTCACGAAAACGCGGTCAAAAAAATTGTGCACTGGCTTTGCAAAGATTTTACAATATTTCTCAGACGCCTCTGCATATTTCTTTTTATCGATTGTAGCGTTGATATTTGCCTCGTTTTCTTTAAATAGCTTCCACAATTCGCGTTCTTCCGGTTCGGTAAATGCGCTTTCATCGATTGAGCCGCGGCTATTTGCCTTTTTACCGATATTAAAGGTTCTTTCTACCACCGTAACCAACTCAGGCCACCATTCCTTCAGAGAAACAAGCTTTAAAATCTTTAGCCGCTGCGAGAAATCAAAAATATCGTCAAACCCTGCTCCGGCATTCAGAACGGCGTTTACCAGGTCATAGCGATACCCTTTCTCTGTATTCATTTGAAATAGTCTTTCCCGGAAAAAGTTTTTAATGTCCGGTACTAATGTGTCATTTATTTCCGGATAATACTGAAGGTCTTGCTTTTTCTGGAACATGGGGAGATTGTCTAACGAGCAGGAAAGTGCTTCTTTCAGTTCCAATGTAAGGCCGTGATCTTCTATTATCCGGATAATACCGTATGCGTGCCGTCTGAGGGAATAAGGGTCTTGTGAACCCGTAGGCAGCAATCCAAGCGCAAAACAGCTTGATATCATATCGAGTTTGTCAGCAAGACCAACAACCGCACCATTTATTGAAAAAGGAATTTTGTCCGCAGCAAAGCGAGGCATGTAATGTTCTGCAATTGCCAGAGCGACCGCAGGCTCCTCTCCGTCCCATTTGGCATATTCCCGTCCCATAATTCCCTGGAGCGAAGGGAATTCGCCTACTATCTGGGTCAGGAGGTCTGCCTTGCAGAGCAGTGCAGCACGTTTAACTGATTTAATATTATCGATGCTAAAATTGTTATAATTACATCTGATTAGCTGGTGTGATATATATTCGGAAAGTTTAACGATCCTGTCTGTTCTGTCACGGTAATTCCCCAGTTTTTCAAGGAAGGCAAGGTTTTTTAAATTGTCCACTCGTTTTTCAAGGGATACCTTCCTGTCTTCCTTCCAGAAAAATCTGGCGTCCGAAAGGCGCGCCTTCAGCACGCGTTCATTGCCCTGAACGGTGGTATTTGCATTGCTTTCATCCCGGTTCAATACTGCTATAAATTTCCCCAGCATCTTGCCGTTTTCTTTTTTGACGGGGAAATATCGCTGGTGCTCCTTCATTGCCGTCTCTATAACTTCTGAAGGTATGTTGAGAAATTCTTCGTCAAAACTGCATTCGATAGCGTTCGGGTATTCCACAAGGTTTACAACCTCATCAAGCAATTCTTCGTCGTCGAGGGTCGAACCGTGCGCCGCCATGAGTTGGGTTATTTTGCTCCGCAATGTTGCGCAGCGTTCAGTCATGTCTACTACAACCTTTTCCTGCCTGAGCAATTGTTTATACAAATCCCAGGATGCCTCCGGAATCTCAATCTTTTTCCCTGATAAGAACGGATGCCCGAAGGCGACCCTCCCCGATTTGATTCCATTGATTTCCAGGGGGACAACCGTATTTCCCAATAATGCGAGAAGGGAACGGATGGGACGGGCGAAAAACAAACCATTTCCCTTCCATTTCATGGATTTGGGGAACGATATGTTTCTGATAATCCCAGTCAATAGTTCCGGCAGGATGCTTAGTGTTTCCTGCCCTTCTATTTTTTTTACCGCAAAACAGTATTCCCCCTTCGGGGTCTTTTTTACCCCAAGATTCTTTATGTCAATATTCTGCGACCGGGCAAACCCAAGACCTGCCTTCGTGGGATTTCCTGTTTTGTCAAAGGCAATGACAGCCGAAGGTCCCAGAATTTCTTCCGTAATGCTTTCCTGTTTTCCCGGCAATCCCTTTACGTACAAGGTTAACCTTCTGGGAGTGCCTGTGCTGTAAATGGAGTGAAATTGCAGTCGCCGCTTCTCTGCCTGTTCAGAGAAAAGGGTTTTAAGCTGGCCGAGCGCAGGGGCAATATACCCTGCGGGAATTTCCTCGGTTCCAATTTCAAAAAGTAAATCTGTCATGTCAGAGTCATATAATCGTGTACTGTTGCTGATTATTTTTCATGTAGCCGGATTTTGCAAAAACACAATAGTAATCAGTTGCATTTCTGATTGCAATAAAAAAACAAAGGATAAATAGTTATATTCTTGACATCGGCCCGCTCCTTGCGTAAAATCCCCCGAAAGATGTATTGCCAGTCCGTGGTCAGTGTTTTTCCCAACGTGGATTTTTACAAAATTAATTAACCCTGTTTGCACGATACACACCAATGTCCAGAAGATATATATCAAGCCTGAAGAGCGGAGAAATTGTGGAAGAAGTCTTTCTCGTATTAAAAAAAGAAGTAAAGGAAACGAGAGAAAAGAAGCCGTACCTTAATTTGCAACTTGCCGACAGGTCAGGTTCTATTGAAGCGAGAAAATGGGATGCAAAGCCCCATCTCTGTGAAAGTTTCAACAAAGATGATTTTATCCGGATAAAAGGAGTTGTAGAGACATTTAACAATATCCTGCAAATCAGAATTAACGAGATGTCTCCCATCGCTCATGATCAGGTGCAAATGAGCGAATTCGTTCCTTGCACCGAAAAAGACATTCCCAAAATGATGAATGAACTCGGTCAAATCATTAAAACAATCCGCGATCCCTATCTTTCCAGGCTGTTGCAGGCGTTTTTTTCCGACAAAACGTTTTGTAAAATGTTTTCCACCGCACCTGCGGCTACGCAATACCATCATGCTTACCTGGGCGGGCTGCTCGAACATATCTTGTCCGTTTCTCAATTGGCCGTCAGTTTTTCCAGTCACTACCCTGAAATAAAAAGGGATGTATTGATTACGGGTGTGATTTTGCATGATATTGGAAAAATCCGGGAGTTATCATACGAACGTAGTTTTCAATATACCGATGAAGGGCTGCTTACCGGCCACCTCATTTCCGGCGTACTCATGGTCTATGAGAAGGCCATGACTATAGACGGTTTTCCTTCAGAACTGCTCAACGTTCTTTTTCACCTCATATTGAGTCATCACGGAGAATACGAGTGGGGATCACCGGTAAAACCCGGGACTCCGGAGGCTATTGCCCTGCACTATCTTGATAATCTTGATGCAAAGCTGCATGCCGCAAAAAAGGCAATAAATGAGCACAAAGATCCAAACAGTTCGTGGACGGATTATGTGAAAATGTTTGAGAGGCGACTGTTTAAAAAATGACAAGGCGCTTGAAGTTTTAAAAAAGATGTGTGATTACAACGCAGTTTTTCCCAGGTATCCCGGCAGTTTTGAGGCTATCGTAGTTGTTCATTGCAGACATATTGTCCCATCCTTCCTTTTAAAAAATCTTTGTAATCTCGTCTACCCTGAATGCGGGCATTTTGACGCATTTCCCATTTCGAATAAGTTTCAAACCTTCACTCTTCTTTGTAAATTTACCAATCAGTGTGCATGGCACGCCATTCTTTGCAAGCCGGGCAATGACTTTTTGCGTGTC
>Ga0233425_10010666_pt1 | contig 11053 bp, 9 predicted proteins | sample Watercolumn_Towu_2_FD_181712 | JGI IMG/M metagenome (GOLD analysis project Ga0233425, IMG submission 181712) | Freshwater microbial communities from Lake Towuti, South Sulawesi, Indonesia - Watercolumn_Towuti2014_140_MG | ecosystem: Environmental > Aquatic > Freshwater > Lake | place: Indonesia...
GGCCTTGCCTTCATTGTCTTGATCACCACCGGCGACGTGATACTGCGGGCCTTTCGCCTGCCGATCCTCGGCGCCTACGAGATCGTCTCCTTCACCGGCTGCGTGGTGGTGCTCTTCGCCCTTCCCCTGACCTCCTGGCTGCACGCGCACATCTATGTGGATTTCGTCGTCGAGAAGTTTTCACCGGCGGTGCAGAAGGCCATCAATGTGTGTACACGGTGCCTGGTCATCTTCCTCTTCGTTCTGTTCGCCTGGAACCTGATGACCTACGCGATGGACCTCCAGCGGATCGGCGAGGTCTCCCCCACGCTGAAGATCCCCTTCTACCCGGTGGTGTATGCAGCTGGTGTCTGCTGCTTTATCCAGTGTCTGGTTCTTGTGTGCGACGTCGTCAAAATCTTTGGGGGCCGGTATGGGCAATGAGCTGATCGGCATCATAGGTCTGGCGGCGCTGCTGGCCCTGTTTCTCACCGGGATCGAACTGGGTTTCGCCATGGCACTGATCGGATTTCTGGGTTTCAGTTATATCATGACGTTCCAGGCGGGACTGAACCTTCTCGCCAAAGACCTTTTCGACGTGACTTCAAACTATGGGTTCACCGTGATCCCCCTGTTTATCTTCATGGGCCAGATAGCGGCAAATGCAGGCATCGCCAAGAGGCTATACAACGCTGCCTATAAATTCCTGGGCCATATCCCGGGAGGCCTTGCCATCGCCACCGTTGCGGGCGCCACCGCCTTCAAGGCGATCTGCGGCTCTTCTCCCGCCACGGCGGCGACCTTTGCCGCCATCGCCGTCCCCGAGATGGACCGCTACGGCTACGCGAAGAAGCTCTCGACCGGCATCGTCGCGACCGTGGGGACGCTGGGCGTACTGATTCCCCCCAGCGTGGCGCTCATCATATTCGGGGTCATCACCGAGCAATCGATCGGAAAGCTCTTTCTGGCGGGCCTCATTCCGGGATTGCTCACGGCCCTTTTTTTCGTCGTCGTCATCGTCGTCTGGTGCAGGATCGACCCTTCGCTCGGCCCGAAAGGGGAAAGATCGACGTGGAAGGAGAGGATCGCCTCGCTGCCCGAGGTTCTCTGGACTGGGTTCATCTTCCTTGTCGTGGTGGGAGGCCTGATGCTGGGGTTTTTCACCCCCACCGAGGCGGGCAGCATCGGGACGATCGCCGTGTTCACTCTGTCCGTGGTGAAAAGAGATCTGCCTTTCGAGTCGATGCTCGCGTCGGTGAGGGAATCGCTCCGCACCGCATGCATGACGCTCATGCTTCTGGTGGGGTCCACCATCCTCGGCCATTTCCTGGCCGTCACGAAGATCCCCATCACCGCTGCCGACTGGATTACGGACCTGCCCTTGAACCGGTACGTGATCGTCATCATGATTTCCGTCATTTACCAGTTGGGCGGCTCCTTCATCGACGATCTGGCGTTCATGGTTCTGGCGACGCCGATCTTCTTCCCGGTGATCCTGAAGCTCGGCTTCGACCCCATCTGGTTTGCCATGATCATCATGATCACCGTGATGATCGGCGTGATCATTCCGCCGGTGGCCATCAATGTCTTCGTGGTAAAGAACATCACCAAAGTGCCGTTTTCGGTGATCTATAGCGGCGTCTATCCGTTTCTGATCAGCCTCATTGTCGTGGCCGTTCTGCTCTTCGTATTTCCCCAGCTGGCAACATTTCTTCCCTCGCTGTTGATGGGGTAGGCATGAAGGAGGGAGCATCCGTGTTTGACCCCAGAGAAAGAGTGGCCTTTTCGATTTCAAGCGGCGAGCTTGATCGACGCTGGACCCTGGCTCGGGAGGCGATGCGCGAGCATAAAATCGACTATCTCCTGATGCGCGGCGACGAACAGTTCCTCGGCGGTTATGTCAGATGGTTTACCGATGTGCCGGCCAGGGACAGCTATCCCTTCACCGTCATCTTTCCCCGCGACGAAGAGATGACGCTGATTTCCGTGGGCGCGATGCCGCCGGGCGATCCCGCCCCGCCGCCCTGGGCCGTCCGGGGTGTCAAAAGGCGGCTCAGCGCCCCCTATTTTCCGACCGCTCACTACACGCACACCTACGATGCGCAGCTCGCCGCGGGCGTCCTGAAAGAGAAAAAGGACGCCGTGATCGGCCTCGTCGGAAGATCCTTCATCCCCGTCAATTTCCATGAATACCTCGTCGCGCAGCTTCCCGGCGCGAGGTTTACGGATATGACCGAGCCGATCGACCGGCTGAAGGCGATCAAGAGCGGGGAGGAGATCGGGCTGATCCGGAGGACGGCCGCCCTTCAGGATGCGGTCCTGGAACAGGTCCGCAAAAAGGTCCGGCCGGGGATGCGGGATGCGGATATCCATGCCGAGGTCCTCTCCGCGGCGGTCAGGCAGGGCAGCGAACGGCAACTGATTCTTGTCGGCTCGGCGCCCAGGGGCGTGCCCGCCGTTTTTCAACCCCCGCACCACCAGAACAGGATCATACGCGAGGGGGATCAGGTTTCGCTCCTGATCGAGGTCAACGGCCCCGGCGGCTACTACGCCGAGATCGCCAGGATGTTTTCCGTCGGTCAGCCCACGCAGGAACTTGTGGACGCGTTCGCCTATGCCGTCGAGGCGCAGACCCATTCGCTAAATCTGATGAAACCGGGGGCGGGCCCCAGGGAGATCCTCCAGGCCAACAACGCCTTCCTGGGGAAAGGGGGGTACAAGCCGGAGCTGCGCCTGTACGCCCATGGCCAGGGATACGACCTCGTGGAGAGACCCTTTTTCCTGAACGACGAGACCATGGCCCTCCGTGCCGGCATGAACATCGCGGCGCACCCCGCGGCGGCAACCGATACGCTTTGGTGCGCGGTCTGCGACAATTACATTATCGGACCCGACGGGCCGGGCGAATGCCTCCACAGAACGCCCAAAGAGATCATCGTCGTGACGTAGGCCGGCAGGATGGGACAATGAATATTTTGATACTCGGCAAAGAGCAGAACGCCCATGAGTTCAAAAGCCATTTGACCGGTGAATTTCCGGAACACCGTTTTTTCTCGGCGCTGGAGGAAAACGAGGTCGGCGACTTCATGGAAGAGGCGGACATCTTGGTGTGCCTGCGTATATCCGATGCGCTGCTCGGCCGCGCCGGAAACCTGAAATGGATACACTCCATGATCACCGGCACAAACTACATCACCGATCTGCCCTCCTTTCGGGCGCGAAAAGACATCCTCCTGACTTCCTCACGCGGGATTCACGGTCCGCAGATGTCCGAACTGGCCATCATGCTGATGATCGCCATGAATCGCAGGTTTCCGCGGATGGTGCGCAACCAGGACCGCCGGGCCTGGGACCGCTGGCCCACTACGCTGCTCTGGAACAAGAAGGTGGGCATTGTAGGGGTCGGGATCATCGGCGAGTCGCTGGCCCGCAAATGCAAGGCCTTTGAGATGACCGTTTTGGGGGTGGGCAGGGTCGAACGGACCGTGGAGGCGGTGGACGAATTCCACACGCTGGAGGCGCTTCCCCGCGTGGCATCCGAAGTCGATTATCTGGTGTGCATCGCCCCTTCGCGGCAGGATAACCGCAAGATGATCAACGCCGGGGTCTTTTCCAGGATGAAGCCCACGGCCTTTTTCCTGAGTCTGGGGCGCGGCGAAACGGTGGATGAAGCTGCCCTGATCGAGGCCCTGCGGGAGCGAAAAATCGCCGGCGCCGCGCTGGATGTGTTCTGGGAGGAGCCCCTGCCCGCCGATTCTCCCCTCTGGGGTCTGGATAATGTCATTATTACGCCGCACGTCGGCGGCATGAGCGACATCTATATCCGGCAGGCGGTCGAGATATTCCGGGAAAATCTGAGGCGTTACCTGAAAGGCGAGAAAGGGGATCTTCTCAACATCGTCAAGGCGTAAAAATAAAACCAAGGAGGATGATCATGGGTACAGTGGAATTGGTGGATCTCAGTCACAAGTTTGGGCATAACTGCCCTCTATGGCCCTATTTCGAGGATGTCAAGATCGAGAGGATACATTACCACGCCAAATCCGGCGTGCTCTCCCAGAAGGTCACCACGGTCATGCACTGTACGACGCACGCCGATTCCCCCGCCCACGTGATCGAGGGGCTTCCCTATACCGACGAGATCCCTCTGGATAAGTATTACGGAACCGGCGTGGTGGTCGATATCCCGAAGGGCAAGTGGGAGGTGATCACGCCCGAAGATCTGGAGAAGGCAAGACCCCGAATCGAGCCGGGCGACATCGTCATCGTTCATTCCGGCTGGCACCATTACTGGAGCGACAGCAGGCAGTATTTCGCTTACTCGCCGGGGCTCTACAAAGAGGCGGGCGACTGGTTCGTGGAGCGGGGCGTAAAGTGCGTGGGCGTTGACCAACAGGCGCTGGACCATCCCCTGGGGACGGCGATCGGGCCGCACGGTCCGGGAGGGCCGCTGATGCCCGATGTCAATCGCGAATACGAGAAACTTAAGGGCAGGAAGGTGATCGAAGACTTCCCCCTTTGGGAGCCCTGCCATAAAATCTTGATGAGCAACGGCATCATGGGGTATGAAAACGTGGGCGGCGATCTCGACAAGGTCGTCGGCAAGCGGGTCACGCTGGCGGGATTCCCCATCCGCTGGGAAAAGGGCGACGGTTCCATCGTCCGGCTCGTGGCCATCGTCGATCGGGGCGATCAGTAGGCCGGTAAACACTCTTTCATTCGGGAGGAAACGACAATGAAGAAGATATCCTTAAACGACGTCAAACCCTATGAGGCGCCGGGTCATTTCAAGATGACCGCGCTGAAGCTTCACGGCAGGCAGGAGTCGGGCGCCAAGCGATTCTGGATGGGCCTTTCCCATTTTCTCCCCCAGGGCGGGGCCGAGTTTTCCGCAACCCCCACCGAGAAGATCTACTTTGTCCTCGAAGGGGAGGTCACCGTCAAGACCGAAACCCAGGAAGTCGTGCTGGGACCCTATGATTCCCTTTACATCGGCGAGAACGAGGGCCGTTCCATCATCAACAACACCAACAAACCGGCGAGCATGCTCGTGATCATGAACAACCCCGACTGATTGCGGAGGAGCGAAAAATGCTGAAGAAAAGAACCGTACCCGAGATCAAGAACCTGTTCGATCTTTCCGGAAAGGCGGCCATCGTGACCGGCGGCTCCGGGGGATTCGGGAGGGCGGCGGCCCGGGGGCTTGCCGCCTATGGCGCGGACGTGGTCGTGACGAGCAGAACCCTCTCTTCCCTCGAAGAAACGGCGGAGGAAGTCAAGGAGACGGGACGCAAGGCGTTGCCGATCTCCTGCGACGTCACCGACCCCGCGAGCGTGGAGGCGATGGTCGCGCAGGCGGTGCGCGACCTGGGGAAGGTCGATATCCTGGTAACGGGCGCCGGGATCGCCTACCGGCAGCCGGCCGAAGAGATGGAGATCGCCCAGTGGCAGAAGGTGATGGATGTGAATGTGAAGGGGACGCTCCTGTGCTGCCAGTCGGTAGGCCGACACCTGATCAAGCGGGGCGAGGGGGGAAAGATCATTACGGTATCCTCGGTCCGCGGCATTCAGGGCCATCCGGCGGGTTATTCCGCCTACGGAACGAGCAAAGGGGCGGTTCACCTGATGACCCGACAGCTCGCGAGCGAATGGGCGAAATACAAGATCAATGTCAACTCCATCGCTCCCTGCATCTTCTGGACGCCTCTGACCGAGCCGATCCTCAGTAATCCAGAGATGTACAAGATCTTCATGTCCCGGATTCCCATCGGCCGTGCAGCGGAACCGGAGGATTTCATCGGCGCTTCGGTCTACCTCGCCTCGGAGGCCAGCGACATGGTCACCGGCCATATCCTTTACGTGGACGGCGGCAGCGTTGCCGGTTAGGAGATAGCCCCATGGATGCATGCCACAGCCACATCCGCGGCGTCTCGGTCGTCGGCGCCGGGCTCATGGGAAGCAGGATCGCCCTCCTGTTCGCCTCGCGGGGATATCCGGTCGCCCTGACCGACGTCGACGCGAAGGTCCTGGCCGGGGCGACGGAGGTTATCCGCGGGAGCCTCGAGCGCATGGCCGAACAGGGTCTCGCGGAGGCGTCGGGGATCGACGCGGCGGTCGGAAGGATCCGGATGACGGAGGACCTCGGAGAAGGGACGCGCGGCGCGGATTTTGTGGTGGAGGCCGTTTCGGAAAATCTGGCGCTGAAGCAGGAGATCTTCCGCCGTCTCGATTCCCTGTGCCGGCCGGAGGTGGTCCTCGCCACGAACACGTCGGTCATCAGCATCACCGAGATCGCCAAGAACGCGATCCATCAGGAGAGGATCGTCGGCACCCATTTCTGGAATCCGCCGAATCTAATCCCGCTGGTGGAGGTAGTCCCCGGGGAGCGCACCGCGCAGAGCTCCCTGGATATCGCTTTTTCACTGCTCTCGGCCCTGGGGAAGCATCCGGTCCGGGTGAAGCGGGACGTCCCGGGGTTTGTGGGAAACCGCCTACAGCACGCCCTCTGGCGCGAGGCGGTCTCCATCGTCGAGCGGGGCATCGCCGATGCGGATGTCGTGGACGAGGTGGTCAAGTTCGGCTTCGGCATGCGCCTGCCCGTTCTGGGGCCCCTGGAGAACGCCGAGCTGGTCGGACTCGATTTGACGCTCGCCATCCACGACTATATCCTCAAATATCTGGAAAGCTCCCCGGACCCCTCCCCCCTCCTGAGGGAAAAGGCGGAAAAGGGCGAGCTGGGGTTCAAGAGCGGCATCGGCTTCCGGCAGTGGAGCCCCGAGAAGATGGAACAGGTGCGGACAAGCCTGGAGACGCACCTGTTCCGGTGGCTCCGGGAGCATCGCACCCCGCCGGAGCGGTAGCGGCGCGGAGTTCGGCCTTTTGTCCCGACCTATATCCCGAGGCGCCCCGGATCGAAAGTGTCCGGCCCTGGATATCGATCGATTCGGATCAAGCGCAGTTGGCTGCTAACGTATGAAAACAATCGTCAAGGCATTGGCGAAATCCGAAGCGGTGGCGAACCTCCTGTTCGATTGCGTGCTTCTCGGCCTGAGGGTGGCGCTTGCACGAACGGCGGCCAGAGATCGCTCCTTCAGGGAGCGCCTTCGCGAGAAAAACCTCACGGTCCAGATCCGGCTCAAGGACAAATCCCGGGGCCGCTATTATACCCTCAAGGATGGAAAGATCCTCTCCCGCGGCGACCTCCACGCAGCCCCCGATGTCGTCATCGTTTTCGGTAGCGCCATGGTGGCGCTCGACATGCTCGTCCCGCCCCGCGACGAGCTCGCCACGATCAACGCGATGAAGAATTTCCAACTCGGCATGGAGGGTCCCGAGGAGCTGACCTGGTGGTGGATGGAGACGCTGAGCTTGATGCGGAGCGCCGGGGCGGCCTTCGGAACCGAGGTCTCACCGGGTGTCACGCGGTACACGAGCAATACCAACGGCGGGCCGGTCTTCGTCTACGTGAGGCAGGGGAAGATCCTCCGGATCACGCCCATCGATTTCGATGAAAAGGATGCGCCGCCCTGGACCATTCTCGCCCGTGGCAGGAGCTTCACGCCGCCGCGCCGGACAACCGTCTCGCCCCACACCCTCGTGTTCAAATCGATGATCTACTCGCCCGACCGGCTCCTCTACCCCATGAAGCGGATCGATTTCGACCCCAACGGCGAGCGGAACTGCGAAAACCGGGGAGTCTCGGGTTACATCCGCATCGGCTGGGAAGAGGCCCTCGACATCGTCGCGAGCGAGATCAAGCGGGTGAAAAGGGACCACGGTCCGGGGGCGATCATGAACGGAAGCGGCTCCCACCACCTGTGGGGGGTCCTGGGCTACTGGCTGAGCGCCCGGCTCCGCTTCTTCAACCACATCGGCTGGACCCCCGTGGTCCACAACCCGGACAGTTGGGAGGGTTGGTACTGGGGGGCCATGCACCACTGGGGGCAGAGCATGCACCTCGGGGCGCCGGAGAGTTACGGCACCGTGGAGGACTGCCTGAAGGAGTGCGAGATGGTGGTCTTCTGGTCCAGCGATCCGGAGGCGACGAGCGGCGTCTACGCGGCATTCGAGGGCACCGTCCGGCGCCAGTGGCTAAAGGAACTGGGGATCCCGATGGTCCACATCGACCCCTTTTACAACCATACGGCGGCCCTCCTCGGCGGCAAATGGCTCGCCCCGCGGCCCGCGACGGGAAACGCCCTGGCCCTGGCCATCGCCTACGTGTGGATCACGGAGGGGCTCTACGACAAGGAGTATGTTGCAAAGCGGACCGAGGGGTTCGATGCCTGGAAGGACTATATCCTGGGGAAGGAGGACGGCATCCCCAAGAGCCCCGAATGGCAGGAGGGCGAGGCGGGGATCCCGGCCCGCGAGGTCAGGGCGCTGGCGAGGCTTTGGGGAACGAAGAAGACCTATCTTGCCGCGGGGGGGCTCTCCGGGTTCGGGGGCGCCTGCCGCTGCGCCACCGGAAACGAGTGGGCCCGGGCGATGGTCTGCCTCATGGCGATGCAGGGGCTGGGGAAGCCCGGCGTGAACATGGGGGGGATGCAGCAGGGAACCCCTATCGACACGGGCTTCTATTTCCCCGGCTACGCCGAAGGGGGCCTTTCGGGGGACATCGCCCGGACGGCCCTCGGCGTCAGCCTCTACAACCGCCTGCCCCAGCTCCCCACGGTCAATACGGTATACCAGCAGGTGCCCCGTCTGAACATCCCGGAGGCGATCCTCGATGGCCGCACCTCCGGATACCCCACCGACGCCAAGACGATCGAGGGGCAGTTCCTGAGGTTCGACTACCCGGCGCCCGGCTATTCGCCCATCCGGATGTACTACAAGTACGGCGGCTCGCATATCGGCACCATGGCCGAGACGAACCGCTACGTGAAGGCCTACCGGTCCGAGAATCTGGAGTTCGTAGTGAACCAGTCCATCTGGTTCGAAGGCGAGGCGAAGTTCGCCGATATTCTCCTTCCGGCCTGCACCAGTTTCGAGCGCTGGGACATCAGCGAATTCGCCAACTGCGGCGGCTACATCCAGCACAGCTTCAACCAGTGCAACCACCGCGTGGCGGTGGTGCAGCACAAGTGCATCGAGCCCCTGGGCGAATCGCGATCAGACTTCCGGATCTTCCTCGAGATCGCCAAGCGGCTCGGGTTTTCCGCCATGTTCTCCGAGGGGGTCACCGAGTTCGACTGGTGCAAACGCCTGTTCGATGCGACGGACCTGCCGAAGGTCGTCTCCTGGGAGGCGTTCCTGAAGAAGGGCTACTATGTCGTCCCCGCGCCGAAGGAGGAGCTGAGGGATCCCGTGTCGTTTCGCTCCTTCGCCGAGGACAGGTTCAAGGACACGCCGGAGATCGCCCCCCTGCCCGCCGACTACACCGAGCAGGTGTTCCGGGGACTCCAGACCCAATCGGGAAAGCTGGAGTTCGTCTGTTCGAGCCTCGCTCGGTTCGACCCCGACGATCCGGAGCGTCCCGTCATGACCCGGTACATCCCCTCCTGGGAAGGACACCATACGACCGGCCTCTATGCGAAGTATCCCCTGCAACTGATCACCCCGCACCCCCGGTACAGCTTCCATACCATGGGCGACGGCAAGCAGAGCTGGGTCAACCAGATCGAGGACCATCGAATCCTGATCGGCGGGTACCGCTACTGGATCGTCCGGATCAACGCGAGAGACGCCGCGGCCCGCGGGATCGGGAATCACGACCGGGTCAAGGTGTTCAACGACCGGGGGGCCGTGATCTGCGCGGCGCAGATCACGGAGCGTCTTGCCCCCGGGACGGTGCATTCCTACGAATCTTCGGCAATCTACGACCCCGTCGGCGAGCCGGGCGCTTCCCCCGACCGCGGCGGGTGCATGAACATCCTCACCCCGAGCCGGCCGATGATCAAAAAATCGCACAGCTTCGCCGCCAATTCGTGCCTGGTCGAGATCGAGAAATGGCTGGGGGAATAAGATGAAAAAATGGCTGCTCGTCATCGATGTGGAAAAATGCGAGAACTGCAACAACTGTTTCCTGGCGTGCAAGGACGAGCACGTGGACAATGACTGGCCCGGGGTGGCCGCCCCCCAGCCGGGGGAGGGGCCAGCCTGGATCGCGATCCGGTCGAAGGAGCGGGGGCGGTACCCGGTGATCGACGTCGCCTATCTTCCGACCCCTTGCATGCACTGCGACGAGGCGCCCTGCATCGAAGCGGCCCGGGACGGAGCGGTCGTCAAAAGGCCGGACGGCATCGTCCTGATCGACCCGGTCAAGGCCAAAGGGCAGGAGCAGCTCGTCCGGGCATGCCCCTACGGCGCCATCGGCTGGACCGAAGCGTTCGGGCTGCCCCAGAAATGCACCCTGTGCGCCCACCTGCTCGATAGCGGCTGGACAAAGACGCGCTGCGTCCAGGCCTGCCCCACGGGGGCGCTGAGTCTGCGCCATCTCGATCAAGCCGAGGTAAAGAGCCTCATTGCCAACGACCGGCTCGAAACCTACGAACCGGGACGCAAAACCGCCCCCCGCGTCCATTACAAGAATCTCCACCGCTTCACCCGCGCCTTCATCGGAGGCAGCGTGGCTATACGAACGGAGGGAGAACCTGAGGAGTGCGCCGCCGGGGCCAGGGTTACCCTGTCGAACGAAGCGGGCGCTGTCATCGGAGAATGTACGACCGACGCCTTCGGCGATTTCAAGTTCGACGACCTTGAGGAAAACAGCGGCCGGTACACACTCCGGATCGCCTACGCGGAGAGATCCCCGATCATCGTTGAGGTCGACCTTAAGGAAAGCGTAAACACTGGAGTTCTGTTCATCTGAGGGGTTTGGAAACCCGGTTCATCAGGTTTAAGCTGACCCAAATGAAAAAAAGTATAGTTTCCTGAAAGGAAGCGCATGGTGATTTCCAGGTGAATGCTCGCTTTCGAACGGTGTTTCTTTTTTACTGCTGCCATTTATTCCACATTTTACCAACTTGGTTTTTGGTCCGTATTATCGGGAAATACCAAAGGGTGTAATTTCTATAGTGTTGATTTTAGCTGTAATATCCTCTTTATATTTATCATGAGATATTGTAGCATTTGC
>Ga0233425_10010667_pt1 | contig 11051 bp, 9 predicted proteins | sample Watercolumn_Towu_2_FD_181712 | JGI IMG/M metagenome (GOLD analysis project Ga0233425, IMG submission 181712) | Freshwater microbial communities from Lake Towuti, South Sulawesi, Indonesia - Watercolumn_Towuti2014_140_MG | ecosystem: Environmental > Aquatic > Freshwater > Lake | place: Indonesia...
ACCTTGGACCTGTGGTTAACTGCATTTGGAAAATCCGCAGGAATGGCAGGTCAGGCAACCGTTTTCATGTATCACCTGGCCCCCGCAATCGGGACATGCGCCCATTATTTTTTCATCATCTTCCACCTTGGCCTGAGTGAAGTTGCTGATCACCCGGGAGATGGCATCGGAGCAGGAAAGGACTTGATGGCCGTTTCCCCAGGTCGGCGAAGGACAACGGATACCGGATATCTGTTTTAAGATCGAGGGCAAAGTGATTCCGGAACGGAGGGCCAGAGAAATCAGTCGTCCGGTAGCTTCAATCTGTGAAGAGGCGCATCCGCCGGTCTTGCCCATCTGGGCAAAGACCTCGCAAATTCCTTTTTCATCCTGGTTGATCGTTACATAGAGCTTGCCGCAGCCGGTTGAAATCCTTTCGGTTACCCCGGTAGTGCGGGTCGGCCGAGGACGGGGACTAATTTTTGAAGTTTCGGTGGTCTTGGTAAGATTCAAAACCTGGGTTTCCCGGCTGCCGTATCGATAAATAGTCACCCCCTTGCACCCCTGGTGAAAGGCCAATAAATAGGCACTCCGGACATCTTCAGGCGTGGCTTCGTGGGGGAAATTAATGGTCTTGGAAACGGCATTGTCGGTATGTTTTTGAAAAGCAGACTGGATCTGGATATGGCACTCCGGGCTGATGTCGTGGGAAGTGACGAAAAGGGCCTTGATATCATCAGGGATCCCTTCGATTTTTTGGATAGATCCCTCCTGGGCGATCTGCTCCATTAATTGTGGGGAATAAAATCCTTTTTCTTTAGCCTGGCGCTTGAAAAAGGGATTGACCTCGACCATTCGCGTTCCGTCCAAGACCGTTCGATAATAGGAAACGGCAAAGAGAGGTTCGATCCCGCTGGAGGTACCGGCAATAATACTGATGGTGCCGGTGGGGGCAATGGTCGTAGTGGTGGCGTTACGTCTCAACAAAGGGGAATTCCCAGGCCGATCAAAAATACTTCCTACAATATTTGGGAAATTGCCCCTCTCCTTGGCCAATTGCTCTGAAGCCAGCCGGGATTCGGTTTCGATAAAACTCATCACCTTTTCGGAAATATCCTCCGCCTGGGGAGAATTATAAGGGATTCCGAGTTGAATCAACATATCGGCAAACCCCATAACACCCAGCCCTATTTTTCGGTTTCCCTTGCTCATTTTTTCTATCTTAGGGAGGGGGTATTTATTGACATCGATAACATTATCCAGGAAATGAACAGCCGTATGGACCAGACCCTTCATTTTCTTATAATCAATCTCCCCATTTCTGACCAATCGGGCCAGATTAATGGACCCCAGGTTACAGGATTCATAAGGGAGCAAAGGTTGCTCTCCGCAGGGATTGGTGGCTTCTATCTGCCCCAAATGAGGCGTGGGATTGTCCCGATTGATTCGATCAATAAAGACCACACCCGGTTCTCCGCTTCTCCAGGCAGATTCGACGATTTTATCGAAAATAGTCAGGGCGGAAATCGACCGGGTTTTGACTCCTGAATGGGGATTGATCAGGTCATAATCCTTATTATTTTCCACAGCCTCCATAAACGAGTCTGGGATCAATACAGAAATATTGAAGTTGTTCAACCGGTCTGTTTGCAGTTTGGACTCAATGAATTTTTCGATATCCGGGTGATCGACCCGTAACAGGCCCATATTGGCTCCCCGCCGGGTACCTCCCTGTTTTATCGTCTCGGTGGCAACATCGAAAACGGTCATAAAAGAAATCGGACCGCTGGAAATGCCGTGAGTGGATTTAACCGTATCCTTTTCAGGACGAATCCTGGAGAAAGAAAAACCGGTTCCGCCGCCGCTTTTATGGATGATGGCTGTTTGCTTTATAGCTTCAAAAATACTGTCGATGGAATCCTCTACGGGGAGGACGAAACAGGCCGAAAGCTGTCCTAATGAACGTCCGGCATTCATCAAGGTCGGGGAATTAGGCAAAAATTCCAGACGGGTCATCATTTGGTAAAATATTTTCTCCGATTTTTTTACCTGATCTTTCCGCCCATAGAGGGCATCGGCCGAGGCCACGACCTGAGCCACCCTGCGGAACATATCTTCCGGGGTTTCGATGACCTGACCCTGCAAATCTTTTTTAAGATACCGTTTATTCAAAACAATTTTAGCATTAGGGGTCAGTTGGGGGGAAGAAGTTTGAGCGGTCATTTGAAATTCCTTTTCTTGATGTTTTAATATTTGATCCAGGCCAAGTAAAACTCCGCCTCGGCCTCAAAATACTCTTGAATATCTTCTTTTAATCCGATGAGGCCCACCGTGGATTCTTTCGGTAGCTGTTTATAATAATTCGAATTTATGCCCTGGCTTTAGATCGTTGGCCGGGTGATTCCGGGACAACCGCTGCCGGCATTGGGAAGGTTAAACTACAACGGATAGTTAATCAGATCATCTTCACTACAATGGGTGGTATTATAAGCGGAATAAAAAAAATTGCCAAGAAAAATTTTTTATTTTTCTAAACCCCTGATCAAGGGCGAAAAAACAGTGAAGTTTTAATTCCAGGGACTTAATCATTTCTTTTTACAACTATAAATTCTCGTTTTGGCCAACGGGGTTTGGGTACGGACCTTGATTTATAGGATCCAGTTTCTCCAAAGACCTTTTCCGCTGTTTCACCCAAAATACCACAGAAAAAAAATCATTACGAATTTGATAAAATTTTAGATTTGCCTTTAACTATCCGATAATATATAAAGAAGAAAGATTTATAAAATATAAGATAAATTTTTGATCTGTCTACAACTAATAAAAAAGTAGAACCGAAAAATGATCAAGAAAATCAAGGTAGACCAATTAGAAATCGGCATGTATATCTCCCAGTTGGATCGTTCCTGGCTGGAGACCCCTTTCTTCTCTCACAAATTTCCCGTAACAACTCCCAAACAGATCAGCCAGCTTAAGGAATGCTGCACCTTTGTCTATATTGATACGGAAAAAGGCCGTGATGCCAAGATAGAAGAACAGACTCCGAAATCCACTCCTCAGCCCGTCGTTAAACAAACGCCCAAGCCCACCGGCCCTCCCCCTAAACCCCCTCTGCCCGGGGCGGAAAACATCCGAAACGCCATTGCCGTTCAGGATCAGGCCAAGACGGTCATCAATTCCATCCTGGAAGATATTCGAATCGGGAAGAGTATCGAAACAACCGAAGCCAAGAATACGGTCGAATCAATGATCAACAGCCTGATCGATGATAATAATGCCTTACTCTGTTTGACCAAGCTAAAAAGTCATGATGAATATACCGTTTCACACTCCATTAACGTCAGTATCCTGGCCTTGGCCTTCGGTCGGCAGATGAATTTAAGCCGGGAGGAGATAGAAATCCTCGGTTTAGGAGCCCTGCTTCATGACATCGGGAAAATGAAGATACCACCGGAGATTTTGAACAAGCCCGGAAAACTGACCGATGAGGAGTTCGAAATAATGAAAAACCACGTCCTCCTGGCGGTAGAGGTTTTAGAAAATACGCGGGATTTTCCCAGGGCGGCCTACGAACCGGTTCTCCAGCACCACGAAAAAATCAGCGGGAAGGGATATCCCAAGGGGCTGAAAAACGGGCAGATCGGTCTTTTTGGAAAAATCCTCTCCATTGTGGATGTCTATGATGCCATGACCACCGACCGGGTCTATCGTAAAGCTACACCTCCCCATGAGGCCTTAAAATGGATCTATGAAGGGAGCGGGAAAGACTTTGAAAAAGAAATGGTCGAACATTTTATTAAAACCATCGGGATTTTCCCCATTGGAACCCAAGTCGAAATCAACCGCAGCGATATCGGCATGGTGATTTCCACCAATCCGGAGAATGTCTTAAAACCGGACATTCTTCTCCTTTTTGACAGTCAAAAACAAAAATACCGGCCTCCAAGGCTGATTGATCTGGCCGAGAAAGATTTGTTCTCCAACAAAAACAAATGGTCGATCACTAAAGTCTTTGGACCAATGGATGAGATTCAATTTCAAAGTCTCTGGGGGAAATAAAACCGTCCTTTTTCTCCTTGACCTTTTATCCCTTCTTCCTTTATGATCCCTCAAAAAGTCAGGATAAAAAAATACTAGGGTCAGGATTGTTTCCCGGACCTCTACCTGAATATTCCCTTGAAAGGAGTCTACTCTAATGCCAATCACCCCGTACTATGAAGTCAACCAGGCCGTTGTGGCCACGGGCGGCGATACATTAAATCACTGCATGCAATGCGGTCTCTGTGCCGGCTTGTGTCCCTGGGGAAGGGTCGTTGAAGGATCCCCTTTTGTCATCCGCAAACTGATCCGCTTGGGCCAGTTGGGTACGGAAGGATATGAATCCGATGATATCCTTTTCGCCTGTACCACTTGCAATCTTTGCGTTCGCAACTGTCCCCGTCAAGTTAAGATCGTTGATGTTGTCCGCTCCATGCGCAGCATGATCGCCGAAACCGGGGCCATTCCCCAAGGCCTTCGGCCCATCCTGGGGAGTGTTCACAGCCAAGGCAATCCCTGGGCCGAAGAAAAAACCAAACGCATCAATTGGACACAAGGATTGGACGTACCCCTCTTCGGACCGGACACGGAATACTTTCTTTTTGTCTGCTGTACTTCGGCCTACGAACAAAGGAGCCAGAAGATCGCCAAGGCCCTGGTGGCCCTGCTCAAAGCCGCCGGAGTGAGTTTCGGGATCATCGGCAATGATGAGGCCTGCTGCGGTGAATCGGTTCGCAAGATCGGCGATGAAGGCTTGTTCAATAAAATCGCCGAACAGAATATTGCCCTGTACAAGGAAAAGGGTGTCAAGAAAATCATCACTACTTCTCCCCATTGTTTTACCACTTTTTCCAAGGACTATTCGGAGTTGGGAGCCGACTTTGAGGTCCAGCACTATTCCCAGTTTTTAGCCCAATTGGTAAAAGAGGGGCGATTAACACCGCAAAAATCCTTGGGGAAAAAAGTCGTCTATCACGATCCCTGCTACCTGGGCCGTCATAATGAACTTTTTGATCAGCCCCGGGAACTTATCCGGGCTATTCCCGGCGCGGAATTGATGGAATTTTCCCAAAACAAGGGCCTCAGCCTCTGTTGCGGCGGAGGGGGAGGACGGCTATGGATGGAAACCAAGCCGGAGCAGCGTTTTTCCGATAAAAAGATGATCGAGGCCGCTGATCGAGGAGCCGAAGTCCTGGCTACCGCCTGTCCTTATTGTGTCAGCCTCTTTGAAGACAGCCGAAAAGGAACAGGCAAAGAGGATCAACTGGTGGTTAAAGATCTGACGGAGTTATTACAGGAATCGCTTTAGTTCGAAAATAGAAATTAAAACGAGAAAAGGGTTCAAGGATTCTAGGTGTCAAGGGTTCAAGCGTTTTTACTCCCATGCCTTTCACTGGAATCCTTGACCCCTCGGCCCCTTGAAACCTTTTTAATGCCTCGTGAGTCCCTGGACATGAGGGCTTAATTTAAAATCTTCTAATTCATTGGGTTGCGCCCTCCCTCAAGCCGCTCTTCAATAACTTGCCACAATTCATCCTTCCCCTGCCTGGTTCGGGCCGAAAAAAAAATCGGTTGTCCGCTCGGACCATCCAGTTCCCTGGAGATGGCCGCCCAGGCCCCTTTCCAGGCATGCCGCGGGAGGGTATCCGATTTGGTCAGAACGACAAGCATATCTCGCCGGCAGGCTTGGACCTGACGGACAAAGTCTTTATCCGCAGTGCTGGGGAGGCGTCGGATATCCAGCAATAGCACCAGTAATTGCAGATTCGCTCTGGTTTTCAGATAGGCATCCATGGCTTCCTGATAACTCCGGATAACCTCTTTAGGGGCCCGAGAAAAACCATAGCCCGGCAAATCCACCAGAATAAAACGATGATTAATCAAAAAAAAATTCAGTGTCCGGGTCTGGCCGGGGGTCCGGCTGGTGCGGACCAGCGTTCTCCTTCCGACCAAGGCATTGATCAGCGAAGACTTCCCGACATTAGAGCGTCCGGCAAAGGCAATCTCCGGGAAGGGAGTTTGAGGATAGTGGGCGGCCTTTAATCCGCTTTTCAAATATTCGGCGGATCGTATAATCATTTCATCTCTCACCAAAAATTATCGGGGCCCTTTTGGGTTGCCGGAGAAACCGCGAAACAAAATTCCCTTGAGGTGTGTGCATCCAGAAATACCGTATGTCAAACGATAAGTTTCCAGTTCGGAAACGAAAATTTTTTTGTCATGGCAAGGAAATCAAGGGATTGCGCGGAGGCGTACTAGAGTACGCCGCACAAGAAATCCCGCAGATTGACACCGCCAGGGCGAAAAAGGACCGTTTCCGGATGGAAACTAGACTAGGAAATCCTTTTATAAGATTCCCGGCTCAGATACTTGCGCAGACGTTCCATCCCCTCTTCAATTTTTTCGATGGAGTTGGCATAGGTAAAACGGATATAGCCTTCCGCACCGGAACCGAAATCAATGCCCGGAGTCACGCCAACTTTGGCTTCTTTTAAAATATCAAAGGCCAGCTTATAGGAATTGGGATGGAAATTCTTGGCGTTCGCCAGGACATAAAAGGCCCCGGTAGGCTCGACCGCCAGACCGAACCCCAGGTCTTTAAGCCGCCGGATCATGGCCCGGCGCCGCTGATTATAAATATCCCGCATTCGGGCTACTTCTTCTTGGGCCTGGGTTAAGGCGGCGATGCCGGCCCATTGAGAAACCGAATTGGCCGAAATAAAAAAATTCTGATGAATCTTCTGCAGGGGACGACTAAACTCTTCGGGGGCGATCACGTAGCCCAGGCGCCAGCCGGTCATGGCATAGAGTTTAGAAAATCCATTCAGAACAAAAGCCCGATCGGTGAACTCCAGTATGGAATGTTCCTGCCCCTCATAGACCAGCCCGTGGTAAATTTCATCGGAGACGATGTACGGAGAAAACCTGGCCAGTTCTCTCATCCGGTCGCCGGCCAGAAGGGTCCCCGTTGGGTTGGAAGGAGAGTTGATAAATATGGCTTTGGTCTTTGAGCCGATCCGCTTCTCGATCTCCTCGGGAAGATATTGAAAACCGTCTTCCTCATAGACTTGAATTTTTACCGGATTCCCCTGGGAAAATTGAATAAAGTTAGGGTAACAGGCATAATGGGGATCGGAAATGATAACCTCCTCCCCCGGCTCAAGGAGGGCAAAAAAAACCATTAACATGGCCGGTGATGTTCCGGAGGTAATGATCACCTGTTCCGGAGAGATCCGGACCTTGTATCGCCGATCATAATATAGGCAAATCGCTTCTCTTAGTTCCAGCAGACCGCGGCTGTCGGTATAATGGGTTTTTCCCTCTTTCAGGGCCTTAACGGCGGCTTCATTAATACATTCCGGGGTATCAAAATCCGGTTCTCCCACCTCCAGATGGATGATCGACTCTCCGGATCGTTCCATGGACTGCGCCGTTTCCAGGACATCCATGGCAATAAAAGGGGGAATATCCAGGGCTCGTTTAGCCACCTTCCGTGGATCGAAACTCCCTGACTTCATGGTAATTCCTTTAACCGTTTACTCGCCCTCCGACCCATTTCGCCTTCCGGGACCAACCGCAGGACTTCCTTATAAGCCAATCGCGCCAAGGAGGTTTGCCCCAACTCCGCCAGAACTTCGCCCAAATCGTAATGGGCCTGGGCAAAGGCCGGGGCATGTTCCACCGCTTTTTTGAAGGCTTCGGCCGCTTCAACCGGTTTGTTGACCGCCCGGAGGCTCATACCCAGGCCGTGATAGGCCAGGCTGTAGGCGGGAGAGTTATTAACGGCCTCCTGATAATAATACCGGGCTTTCTCGTACTCCCTCAAAGCAAAATAGGACTGCCCTAAATTGTACTGGGCAAAGTGGGGGGTCGTATACAGCGGGTTATTAAGGGCCAGGAAAAACTCCTTAATGGCTTCCGAAACCTTCCCATCCCGAAACAGGGCCGTCCCCAGATTGTTGTGGACCTCAATATATTCCGGGTCCAGGAAAAGGGCCTTTGCAAACTGCTCGATAGCGGGACGAAACATCCCTTTTTCCAAATAGGCGATCCCCAGAAAATTTCGAATCACCGGATTCTTGGGATCCAGCTCCCCGGCTTTTAACAGTTCCCCCAAGGCCTGAGTGGGGCGTCCTTCCTGCAGCAATGAATCCCCTAACCGCAGATGGACCAGGGCCTGCTCCTGGTTTTGAGTCGAAGCTGCACAGGCGATTAAGCAGGCCGAACACAAAAATATCATTAAAACAAACCGGACTTCTCTGCTGGTAAATTGCTCCGAGAGTGTATTCGTTCGGCCTTTGGCGTTCGGCGTTCGGCGCACCCTGTCTTTTTTTCTTATCTTCATGGCAACAAGTACAATCAGGTTATTTACATCCGTTAGACATTCCAATATCCAGTAAAAATCTTTTCTCTTTGCCGAACGACGAACGGTTTAAATCACCTTATTCAACGAATACTCGATGATGCCCTGGGCCCCATTCCGGATCAGGAGAGGAATCAGTACCCGAACCTGGGACTCCTCGACCACGGTCTCCACCGACAGCCATTGGCTGTTATAGAGATTGGCAATAGTCGGGGCATTCAAGCTGGGTAAAAGTTCAACCACATCCTTGAGTTTTTCTCCGGGGACGTTCATCTTCAAGCCGACCAGTTTTTCAGCCCGCAACGCCCCCTGCAGCAATAAGTTTATTTGCTTTAGTTTGTCTTTTTTCCAAGGATCCTTCCAGGATTCCCGATTGACGATAATCTGGGTGTTGGATTGCATTAATTCGTCAATAATCTTTAAGCCATGGGCCCGAATCGTACTGCCGGTTTCCGTTACTTCGACTATGGCATCGGCCAGCCCGGCATGGATTTTTCCTTCGGTCGCGCCCCAGGAAAACTCCACCTGCACCGGGATGCCCCGTTCGCTGAAATAGCGGCGGGTGAAATTAACCAACTCGGTAGCAATCTTCTTTCCCCTCAGGTCTTCAATCTTTTTGATCTTCGAATCGTTGGCCACGGCCAAGACCCAGAGGGCCGGACGTTGACTGACCTTGGAATAGAAGAGATCGGCCACCACTTTTACCTTAGAATTATTTTCCAAGGTCCAGTCTTTCCCGGTTATGCCGGCATCGATAATCCCGCTTTCCACATAGCGGGACATCTCCTGGGCCCGGCAGATGGAACACTGGATCTCCGGATCATCGATTTCCGGAAAGTAATTACGGCTGTTGACCGTTATGGTCCAGCCCGACTTTTTAAACAGTTTGATAGTGGCTTCCTGCAGACTGCCTTTGGGAATACCCAATTTCAACACGTTCACTTTTTATAGACCTCCTGGGGATCAAACCCCTTTTCGCCGACGATTTCGATAGCCCCCTTCTCCCCAACCTTCTGAAAAAAGCAGCTTTTATACCCGGTATGACAGGCCCCTCGGCCCAATTGTTCCACTTTCAAGAGAATGGTATCTCCGTCGCAGTCGATAAAGATTTCCTTAACTACCTGGACATGTCCGGAAGACTCCCCCTTAAACCACAATTCATTTCTGGAGCGGCTCCAGTAATGAACTTTCCCGGTGGTCAGGGTTTTTTCCCAAGCCTCTTCATTCATATAGGCCAGCATGAGGACCTGGCCGGATTTCCAGTCTTGCGCAATCACCGGCAATAGACCGTTTCCTTTTTCGAAATGTAATGGCGTCTTCATAGCAAACTCACCGGCCCGCCTTTAGCAGGCCTTTCCGTCCTAATCCCCGCGAAGCCGAATGTTGAATCTTGAAGGCGGAACAATAACTAATAAACATTCATCAGCAGGCGTTCAAAGGGGCGGGTTTTGGGAACTCACTATAATATTAAAAAAAAATCGTGTCAACCAATTGCCGGAACGCCGGACGACACAGGAGAGAATATTCAGATCAAAGGCCCACTTTCTACGGCCTTATTGATACCCTGAATAACTTCTCCCAAGCCGGTAGAATCCGCATTTTTTAATAAGGAATTGACCGTTTGTAGAAAATGAAAGGGGCTCTCTTCCGACAAACGGGCCATTAAAGCCATCTCGTCGGAGACCTGAGATATCCCGCGACGAAAAAGGACGGCGGCGGCTTCCCTGGAATTGACCACCTCGGTATCCGTGGCATACCCGGTAACCAGGAGGGCGCCTATTTTCTTTCCGGCATATTTCCAGCGCATCCTGTTAACAAATTCCGAACCGGTCTCATCCGGCATCCGCTGATCTACGTGCATAACTTGCAGTAAATCCGGGTCCTTGTTGAAGTTTTCCATCAGGGTTAATTCGGCCTCTCTGGTGTTGATGGCCAACGAAATCGATCCTCGCGATTTACCGAGGATCCGGGCAAATGAACCGTTTTCGATCAAAGCGGCATACATCGTGCGAGCCGATTCCAAAACCAGAGGGTCATCATCGACGACCAATACGTTGAAGGGTTTAACGTTTTCCGATGAATTCATATTCTCTTATAAATAAACCGCCTATAGGATTGACTCTAAGTAAAAAAAAAACGATCAATAAAAATTAATTACTAAGAGATAATATTGGGAAATAATCTGAACTGTTGTAAAACAATTCGGATAAAAAAACGAGGGAAAATTTTAACTGGGCAGGGACCAGTAGAAAACCCCTATGACTGCAAATTATTTTCCCCAGACCGAGCAAGGGAAGATTGCCTAACAGAAAATAAGAACATAATAAATAGTAAGATTAAGGAGATAATGCAGTTCGGAGTTAGGAGTTCGGAGTACCCTAATTTTCATTGCCAATGATGCCTGCTGGGCAGGTGAATTAATACGATTAAAAGCACGAGATCCGGCGGCTTGGTCTCAGGGGACAGGAAATCCTGCTCAGAAGGGAGGTGACGGGGAGATCAATAAGATTGGTGCCCCCGGCGCGACTTGAACGCACGGCCTACAGATTAGGAATCTGTCGCTCTATCCTGCTGAGCTACGGGGGCTTTTTGTTATTTCAATAGATTACAAGATAATATTGTTCGGTTTAAAATTTTTGCTAAAATATTGCTAACGATTTCATTTTCCATG
>Ga0233425_10010668_pt1 | contig 11051 bp, 8 predicted proteins | sample Watercolumn_Towu_2_FD_181712 | JGI IMG/M metagenome (GOLD analysis project Ga0233425, IMG submission 181712) | Freshwater microbial communities from Lake Towuti, South Sulawesi, Indonesia - Watercolumn_Towuti2014_140_MG | ecosystem: Environmental > Aquatic > Freshwater > Lake | place: Indonesia...
TGTGGAAGCAGACAATCAATGGCAAACCCTCCCGACAGTTCTTGATTGGTGCGACAAAAATGGCTATTGCAACTACATAACAGACCCAAGTGTTGGAGGGTATTATGCAATTGTTGAAGAAAAGATTGACAGTTCTAAATATCATTTTGGTCAATTGGCACTGATAATTATAGGATGGTTAGTTGTACTTTTCTTATATCTAAAACTCAGAAATAAAGAAACCTATAATGAAATCAAATCTGCAAAAACATTTGGCAAAAGAATAGTTTTATTGAAAAATATCGGAGTAAAAAAATTCATGTTTAACATAGGAGCATTTTATTTTGGAATATTATCAACAATAATTTTTGCTATTGTAATCAGCACAACTGGGATTATTGACACTACCAGTATAAAGTTTATACTGCTTGGAGGAATTTTATCATTAATCGGAATGTATATTATACTAGCAATTTACGGAGCAATACTGGGTCTTATTATCTGGCTCGTATTATTGATTTTATCTAAAATATTTAAGGAGTAATGAAGGAATCGGCTCAGTGCAAATAATTACACTAATAAATAAAGACAAAAAAGCTTAAAACTTCAACTTTTCCAAAGTTGAATGGGTTAAAGATTCTAATGGGAATCTTTAAAAACCATATTTCAATTTATAACCCTATGAAAGAACAACAATGCCTTGTAATAATCAAACCAGATGGAATAATTAAAAGTCTTACTGGAAATATCATCTCTGCACTATCCGAAACAAAATTAAAGATAGTAGGCGCAAAGATAGTAAAAGTCTCTGAAAAGAAAGAACATTTAGAAAAACACTATGCTGATTTAAAGGCAAGAAAGCCTCACGTATTTGAAGCAACTATAAAATATATGACTGGAACATATCATGCAGATAGAGTTCTTGCTTTAGTTTATCATGGAGAAGATGCTATAAACAAAATAAGAGAAATATGTGGAGTTACAAACCCTGAAGACGCACAACCAATAACAATTAGAGGAAAATATGGAAGAATAAACTCCAAAACAGGTGTATTCGAAAATGTAGTTCACGCTTCTGACAGCGAGGAAAGCGCGGAAAGAGAAATAAAACACTGGTTCTCCCCAGAAGAACTCGCAGAAACAATCTATCCTTCAAAAGAAGAATCCCTAAAACTCTCTCGCCGCGTCTGGAAATAATTAATTCTATAAACTATATTATTTTAGTTCTTTTGATTTATGCCCCTATAGTTCAGTCTGGATAGAACGTGGCCTTGCGGAGGCTAAAACCGAAGTTCAAATCTTCGTAGGGGCGTTTACCTTAAAGGCAACAAAATTAGTCTGACCTTTCCATTAATTAAGTTTATAGCCTTTACCCCGACTCGAATATCGTCTGCCCCATTTGAATCCAAATTAAATTGCCCAACTCCGCCAATTCCTACACTAATTTCCTGAGAGCCAGCAGCTAATAATACATTTGTTTCTCCTTTATCTTTCAAGTTAATAGTATATTCATCTCCGCCTAAGACAAATCCAATACTGTCTCCCTTCACAATTTCTAATGTCTGCTCAGAAGTCAATTCTCCCAAGTAATAACTCCTGCTTGTTTCTGAACTGCTTACGCTAGAACTTGTACTTTCCCCGCCGCTGCTCGAACCACCGCCCTTATAAGCATAGTTTCTAGGAGTAATCAAACAAACCCCTTCATCACATCCATTTGCGCATTCCTGCACCGCAGAGCCAAGATTAGTGCCCTCACAATAAAACTCTTGCAACCTTTTATCGTCGATACAAGCATCTTCTCTGATTTCACATTCTCCATTACAGTATCTCACACTGCCTTTGAGATTAAATTCTTCGCCATTATCAGAATCCTTACAACTAACTTCTTTTTGCTCAATCAAAACAGACCCAGAGTCTACCACCATCCCAGTGATTCTCCCTTTTACTGCAAGAAAACACAATACAAGCAAAGCTATGACTGAAATAATGAAGATTCCAAGTACTATCTTTTCCACTATTAATCTTCCACTCCTCATCGTATTCCAAACTCCCTTCTCTTCTTCATTCTTAAATAATAGTATAATGAAACCACCGCCAGAACAGCAAACAAAGCAATCCAATAATATAATGAGATGAGCTTTTCTCTGTCTTCTGCACTTCCTCCAGTTTCAGCTTCACTCTTCACTCCTCCTACTTTATTATTGCTCTCAACAGCACCTTCCACCAATCCAGCAGAAACCTCTCCTCCAGAAACTCTTGTCAAGATAAAACTCACTTTCTGACTGATAATATTAATAGACTTTAGTTTAACAGATACATCTGCAATCCCATCCTCATCCAAATCAACATTTACCTCATTGCCAACTTCAATATTAAACTTCTGTAGTTTGCTCATAATGCTCACTAAAGCCCTTGTTTCAGTATGATTAATTAAAGTTAATGTGTGCTCCTTCTTAGAAATATTAAAACTAATTTTATCTCCAGTATAAAGACTTGAAATTTGGGATTCTCCAAGAACTATTTCTCCTAGAATATAAACTCTACTTGCTCCGCCCCCGCCACCTGAACTGCTGCTTGAACTGCCTGATGTTTGAGTTGGGCAATTAGTGCAAGTAATAGTAGAAGGTGTAGAATCTATTTTTGATGCAATACCTCCGACGCCAGTAGCTGCTGCAGAAACAGTATATTTACAACTTCCACTTGTTCCTTGCGTTATCGTCCAAGTCCTAGCCTGCTTAGACCCATCAGTCATCCCGCTTATTGTCTTAGGATTCGACTGGCTCCCAATACTACATCCTCCTGAAGTGCTCGTAAATTCAAGACTAACATCAATATTCCCTCCCGCAGTAACTTCTGCTGTAGAAGTAACATTTCCATTCATTGCAGCCGAAGAAGCGGAATTGCTAACAGTAACTGCCACATTTATAACATTTACTTTCTTATTGTTATTTGCAACATAATTATCAGTTACAGAGTCGAGCATTATCTTAGAAAAACCATTATTCCCTGCTTTAACTGCTCTAAGTCCTGTAAAAGTAACATCAGTTGTCTGCCCAGGACTAACGCTTGTTCCGGAAGATTGAGGATAATTCGAGTTTTCCAGCCAATCATTTGAATCTGGGTACAAGGTCGCAACACTTACTGCGCCAGAAGCATCACCGGCATTTTTTATTTTCGCAGTACACGAAAAAACACTGCTTATAACGCTCTCGCTTGGAGAACACGAAAAACTTGTCACCTCAAAACTCGCAACCGCCACAACTAAACTTAAATTCAGAGCAAAAGCTAACAAAAATCCTGCTATTATTTTTTTTATTGTATTATCCATTGTTTACATGAAATGCTGTCAAAGTCGAAGCATAGTTATCTTCATTATCGTAACACGTTGTTCTTAATCCATAACTCTGGCTTGTCCAATTTGTGACATTAAATGTGTATGTATGCAATGTCCCCCCAGTGGACATATACGTCGTAGGATAACTCGAACTATAACCATTATAAATATAGTGCCACGAGCCCCCAACATACTCATTATAATATGCATTTCCAGAATAATTATATTTTGTGTTATTGCATGCTGCTTCATAACTAACATTCCAATTATTCCCACAATAGCTCCAATAAAAGCTATTATAACTATATGTATCCGTATAACACTGCGAATTCTCTGAAGTTGTCATTCTGAATGATACATTTGTGCTATATGTAGTATTTGACGCTGGAGAAACTAGGGTAAGAGTCGGAGGAGTCATATCCTTCACTCTTACACTTCCTCCGGTTAGCATCGCACTTCCCGCACTCCCTGAAACATTTGCCCTTATCGAATAATATCCTAAACTCCAGTTAGTACTAGGATATTGTATGTTTAACACAGCTCGTCCAGAAGAAGTTACTCGAGGAGAAAATTCTGCATTTGTATAACTTCTGCAATAATCAGACCAGCAAGAATTACCAGAAAACGCATACTGCACACTACTAATATTCACATCCACATAATTGGAATTTGCATCCTGAACATTCAATCTTATAGTGATATTTTCATTTCTGGCAAAATTATATCCCCAATTACCTGAGTTATCATAATTATCCAAATATCCATTATAAGCTTCCATTCCATTAAAGTAAATACTGCCCCAGTCCTCTACTGCAACATTAGAATCATTTCTTGTCCAAGTTGCCTGCAGGCTATTCCCTCCTACCCTCCATCCATTAGAAGGCGCATAAATTGTAACTGTCTGTGCTCCATTAATAGTGCAACTCGTTGAAGTTGATGAATCGCAACTTCCAACTCTGAATCTATAAGTTTCCTTACTGCAACTATAATCGCACCTCCATTGATACACTGAAGTTAGATTTCCTGAAGCACTTCCTCCTGTTGGCTTGCTTAATGTTGCAACAACTTCAATATTATCAGTTGTCCTCTTATTAGTCCCTCCAGAAACACCCCCCCATGAAACCTGGAATGGAACAGTTCTAAAACTAAGCCACCCAGTATCACTAACATTATTAACATTATCTCTTACAACAATATTCAAATAATGGTAACCTCCCCAACTACCAGAATTCCATCCGCCAGAATTAGGGCAGATTGTTATCATCGTACTCGCATTAAAACTACTGTTTGTGTAATTTGTATATTGAGTCCTGCTGCTCCCTCCACCACTCCACACATCTTCATAAATGCTTGTAACAGAATAATTACCATAAGCAGGAGCACTATTATACCAACTAGGCTCATAAAGGTCTAAAGATGCGTTCACGCACTGCTCAGAATCAACATTATAATTACTAACACTTACCTGTGTTCTAAACATTCTGCTCTCAAACCATAGCCAAGAAGTAGAAGTTTCATTATCAGAATTTCTCAAAGTCATCTCCCCCCAATAATACCCAACAGGCCAGCTTCCATTTAGATAACTAACATTAGCCAAACAACCACCAACACACAATAATCCAGTATTATTAACAAGACTTATATTAATATTACCAGGGTAATTATACTCCTTCGTCTTATAAGTTGATTGATCCCAAGTTCTTAAAACTGCACTTTCAATCGTAGCATTAACATAATCAGACTCATTATAGCCAAAGCCTGAGTAACTCCCCCACTTGTAGCTCTTCGTCACACTCAAATTAAAGTACATTGGTTGAGAAGGCCTTATACTATAAACCCAATTAGTTGCATTAGCATCTGTAGGCCTAGACTCAACATAAAATGCAATTGTATTAAACCAAGCACTCCCAGTATCGGTTCCATTTATATTTAAGGTTACGCTGTACCATCCAGTTCCCCAGCTTCCTCTTGTTGAATTTATTTCTATCAAATAATTACTCTGATTGATTCCATTTGCATTCCAATACCAAGGACTTGACTCATTTACAACCAATGCGCTCGAAATGTAGTCAGTTGCATTCAATTCTTTACAAGGCCATTTTCTGCAGTCCTCTATCTTCTTTATCGCAATACTTACATTTCCATAAATATCCTGCCCACCCTGATAACCATAGCTATAATCCCCTGCCTTAGATATTTTAATATACAGAGTTATGTTTTCCTTTGAGTTGAAATAACTCTTGTAACTGCATCCTCCTCCAGCACACTCCACCGGATTACCATAAACATCCCATAACTTAACCCCAAACCAAGCCCAACCGTAATCAGTGTCTCCTCCAGATGTAGTTCCCTGCAAAACAATTCTGTAATACCCAGTCTTCCAGTTTCCTCCTTTAGCCAGTGAAGCAGGCAAAACCAAACTACCAGAGCCTGTCGAAATACTGACTGAACTCAATCCAGAAACATTATATCCTGAATCAACTGGAGGCCATAACCATTCTCCTTCTCTTCCTTGATATTCAATCCTCTTTACAACCGCACTCCCACTTAGCCCACTTCTGCCTGACCACCATCCAGAACCTGGCTCATACATCTGCAGATTCAAAGTAATATTATTTGAAGGACTATTCTGCCAAACACTGCTCCAGCCATAAAGATAAAATGCTCTTGCTTCGAATCTTCCATAAAACACACTACTGGTCCCATCCTTCCCAACAACATTAAACTTAACAAGATGAATTCCCCCATCCCACTTTGTCAATGGCTTAACCGTGCAAGTATAACCTCCAGAACTATCGCTTGCCTGGCATACAGATTCCGTAGTATTCACGCTTTCCAATGCGGTAGAATCAAGGTTCTTAACTTCAACGACAGTTATCGTCGCATTGCTTACTGCCTGTGTTGTTTGCGTGTTTATATTACATGCGGCCCCTAATCCAGTACCATTTCCAGCTGTGAAGTTACTAGCACTCGCTCTCCCAAGAGGATTATTTGCCTGACTGGCCTTTATTTCAAAGTAAACAGTTTCTGTTGTCTTAAACTGCCAGACATAATAATATCCACTTCCTGAAACAGTTCCGGGGGTATTCTTAGAAGAAGTACAAACATCATATGGATTTACTATAAACTTACTCTCACTCCCCAGAGTTCTGTTATTCCCAAATATAAAAACATTGTAAAGCCCGCCAATTTTTGGAACATCCATTTTAATTCTCTGCAATGAAGAATTCCAAGCCCACTCATAAGCATCATTGGTTGCGTTTACTAAATCCCAATTTCCAACTTGAGCATAAGAAAACTCAGAACCATTCATATACTTAACAAGAAATACCTCTGCATCAGTCAGATTAAACTCAGAAGCAGTTTGGTTATATGCTGATAAAGAGGCATAAGCATACTCATTTGTGCCAAAAAGTTCCTTTATTGCACCATCCTTATCAGTAAACTGCCCTCCAAGAACGCCACTAATAACATAAACTACCTTGCTCTCTTTTTGCGTGTCTCCATTATAAACAAAAGTGGTATCAAGTAGATATTTCCCCAATTCAGAAGGAGCCCTAACTAAAAACTCGTAACAGCCAGACTTGCCACACGTCGCATTCCAACTTACATTTGAACTGGCAACCACATTATTAAGAGTATCTTTTAATTCAACACTAAATGAGCTTGAATTCGCATTCTCTATTACGCTTCCATTTACCCTATAAGTGGGCAAAGCCTCAAACTTAAGAGTTGCATTTGGAAATGCACTATATTCATATTCAAATCCAGAACCAGTGCCTTTCTTGTCGACACTAAGCATCCAATCCTGAACTTGAAAAGAAGTTAAAGAACTAACACTTCCATCTCCAGATTTTGTCACAGTTACATGCGCAGCATATGCTCCATAATTAAATGTTAATCCATCAATCGTGAACAAAAAGCTATTTGAAAATGAATTATTGTTATTTAAAGTTGTTTCACTTATCGTCTTCACAGAATTCCCAGAAGAATCTGCAATATATCCTGAAAAAGTATAAATTTCTGAAGAAGAAGCACCATTAATTTTAACTTCTACTCTTGCTTGCTCCCCAAATGCAAATGTATTTTTCAGAGACTTGCCGATGTCATCCTTCATAGACAGAACATAAGAAAAAGGTATAATGAAAAACGAATTAAACGTCTTGAAGTCATCAACCTCAATAATGTACTCTCCATAAGATGATGGGGCTGTTAATGTAGCAGTACATTTTCCCTCATTTCCAGTCGTACAGCTAAATGTCTGCAATATATCCTTCGTAGAATTCCTCAAGCTTCCTGCAATAGAAATATTTGATACTAAAAGAATTCTGTCCCCAATCAATTTAACAGCCGCCGCCTCAACAGTTACACTATCTCCAGGATTATAAGTTGCTTTGGTTGAACGAACAGTCAAAAGATCCACGCTAGAATTAACCACTTCTATTTCGCTTTCTGAAAAGGAGGAATAATTATTCACATCAATGTAACTCGCTCTTAGATGATATCTCCCAGCAGTTGAAGGGGCAGTCGCCTCCGGCGCAGAAGTATAGAAATTGCTTCTTGAATAAAACGCCCCATTTGAATCCGTTGTGAAATTATAACCAGACACATAGGCCCCATTTGAATCCGTTACAGTCAAGTTGACCCTCGCGTTAGCAACAACCCTTGGAATAGAAACAATAGTTCCATTATCAGTATAATTCGATTGATAAACATACCCTTTAAATTCAATCCTTTCATTAGTTATATAAACAGAATTGGGTACAGTAAAAAAAACATCAGAATAATAAACATTTGCAAGAACAAAACTTAAGCTGAAAACCACACCAACAACTAATAAAAACCAATGCCTGAAAACACCCCTATTATGACTAAACATCTCTTTTAAATTCCAGTCCATGGAACAAGAAACCTAATAATCCAGACTTTAAATAACTTTTCTTATACTATAATTTATAGGATTAGTAAAACCTCGGTTGTGTCCTTGGACATCTTCTTATAGGAATTATAGTTTAGAAACCTCATAGAGAAACCTTTTCAGAGTATCATAAAGGAAGTTGACATATCAAGAAACACTTCAACCTTGTTGAAGTTGCCACAGAACAAAGTTCTGTGAGCACTTGGTTTCTTATATTATTCTTCTTCATCCCTTACGCCTTTTGTAGTAACATAGAACTGGCATTCATTATCTGGAAGATTGGGACTATCTATAAGCTTTGCAACTCTCGAGCCCTGCTTACCTCTTCTGAAATATAATCTATAAGTAGAAGCATGCCCTACAATATTTCCTCCAATTGCAGTAGTCGGATCTCCAAACATCATTGCTGGATTAGCCATTACTTGATTCGTAACAACCACTGCGAGATTATATTGCTCAGCCAACTTAAGCAACGAGTGAAGATACCTATTCAACTTCTGCTGCCTATCTGCCAACTGCCCTCTTCCTGAAAACTCTGCTCTAAAATGTGCAGTTAAAGAATCTATAACAACTAATTTAATCGGCTCTCCATCTTTTATCATCTCTCCAATTTTATCTAAAAGCAATATCTGATGATCTGAATTAAATGCTCTTGCAACCAATATATTTTTAAGAACTTTCTCAGGATTTGCTCCTATTCCTTCTGCAATCTGTCTTATTCTTGCAGGTCTGAATGTCCCTTCAGTATCAATATATACTGCCTTTCCATTCAATCCGCCTTGCTCTTTTGGCATCTGAACATTCACAGCAAGTGTCAAAGCAAGTTGAGTCTTTCCAGAACCAAAGGCCCCATAAGCCTCAGTTATAGATTTACTCTCTACCCCTCTTCCCCCAAGTAAATTATTAAGATTATTGCTTCCGGTTGAAATAAAACCTACATCCTCTCTTCTTTTTGCAAACTCCATTCCATCCATAAATCCTAACTTCATCATTCCTCTTGCAGCCTGTATTGCCTTTCTCGCAACAGCCTCTCCAACTCCCGCCATCTCAGCCAAAGCAGGAGGACTCATTACTGCTAATCCCATTAAATCATAAACTCCTGCCGCTTCCAATTTCGCAGCAATCCCTGGCCCAATTCCAGGAATATCAGTTATCTTATGCTCTTCTTCTCCTTTCTTGCTTTCCTTTTCCTCTTTTTTATCTTCCTTCTCTTTCACCATCTTAACAAGCCTCCTCATAATCATTTGCAGCATACCAAAATGTTTGTGCCTTTCCTCTCAATCGTCCTCTTATTCTACCATCAGCAACCATCAAATTAGCCCTATGAAGTAAGTCTGCCTGCTCACCTTGATAACCGCATCTCGTCTGTGCCCTCAAAAATAACTCTCCTCTTGAAACCCACCCATTATTTTTATTAACTAATTCAAGAATTATTGATTTTAATGTTCTAGCCATCTCCCTCAATTTCATCTATACTTTATAAACTTTATATCACTCTAAAATATGCTTTTCTATTTAACAAAAAATCTCACAATCATTAAAATATCAATCAATACTAAAACATAAAACAACGTCTTCTCCCCTATTCCTCCAACTCTCATTCTTCCTAAACTCTCACTCCTTAATGGCCAAAAAGGCCTTATCCCTTCAATTGTAATCGCATCTCCAATTAAATGGCTCGCATATCCAAGAAAGAACCCAAAAGCCAAAACTGGAAAATAAATTGCAATAATAATTGAAATAACAACTGCAAAAGTCAAACTATGTATTATTCCTCTGTGTTTAACAAACCATTGTATTGGTCTAAAATACCATCTCTTCCCAACATATGAATGCATTAAATCAATATCGGGAATTAAAGTTCCAATTATTGCCATAACCAAAAATGCCATTTTAGAATTAACAAACGGCAAAAAATACAAAACAAAAAACGCAGAAAAAGCAAGATGTGTTCTTAATAACATCTAACTAAACCTCATCAAAATTATAAATAGCTTTATTCGAAATATCATAATGTGAAGCATAAAATGAAAAATCTTTACTCTGTGGAAGAATTTTATTTTTCCATTGATAAATATCTGATTTTAACGGTTGTCCGGGATAAACAATTAATCTAAAATTATCCTTTTTTACAAGAGTTTTAGGCAATTCAACTAATTTTTGCCTTATTAGATGTGTTACTACAATCTCCTCAATAATAAAACTAACATTCGCCTCACTCTCTTTTCTATCATTTAAATCTTCCAAAATTAACTCATGAAACTCCTTATCTTCTTTATCCAATTTTTTCAATTTTAGATAAAACTCTTCATATTGAGGAGAGTTCAAAACAATATAATCCCACGGCAAGAAGTGCAATGCTTGAGGCATATACTTTCTTTTTTTAAGAACTATATTTCTTACAGCATTGCTATGGCTTATCATCTGCCCATTTGTTTTCTTTCTGACCTCTAAAGAAGACTGTTCATTATTATAATAAAGCCCATTAGTATACAAAAATACCACATCCAAACCAAAAACAGAAAGTTTATCTTCGAAAAATTCTAACCATTTATGACATTCTTCAGCACCTTGGGCATTTGAAATCCTGCTCATCGACAACGGAAATACTAAATACCCGTCGGCAGGTAGTTTACGCAAATCTCTCAACTTGCTCTCTTTTTTAACCATACAAAGATATAGACTAATCAGATTTAAATCTATTGATTTTCATTCAATCAAAGTTTTAAATCTTATCTAAATCTATTGCTTAGCTTCTAACTCTTTAATCAATTCCCCAGCATTAACATTTTCCATACCTTCAATATTAAATTCAATAGT
>Ga0233425_10010669_pt1 | contig 11051 bp, 12 predicted proteins | sample Watercolumn_Towu_2_FD_181712 | JGI IMG/M metagenome (GOLD analysis project Ga0233425, IMG submission 181712) | Freshwater microbial communities from Lake Towuti, South Sulawesi, Indonesia - Watercolumn_Towuti2014_140_MG | ecosystem: Environmental > Aquatic > Freshwater > Lake | place...
GGGCGACCTTGCCGTCGCCGAGGTCGAAGCAGCCCATGCCGTCCGGCTGCCCCGGCACGAACAGGCCGTCGTCCATGGTGTCGCCGCTCTGGGAGATGACCTGGTAGGTGAAGCCCTCCGGCAGGTCGAGCAGGCGGTTCGGGTCGCGGACGAGAGGGCCGTAACCGTGCACCTCGTTGACGTAGGTCTCCTCGCCGGCGGCCTGGGCGGCGGCGTGACGCGCGAGGCCGGTGAAGGCGAGGGCGGCGGGGCCCGCGGAGAGCAGGCGGCGGCGGTCGAAGAGCATGGCGTCGTATCCCGGATGCGGCGGCGGTTATGAACCTGCCGGCTCCCCGCGGTCATCAGGGATTTGTGACGGCGGCCGCGTCTGTTCGCCGCTTCGGGCGCCGGCGTGCGGGAAGATCCGGTCCGGGGGGGGGGCGCAACGACGGCGCCCGGCGGGTTGGCGGAAACCCCGGCGGGGGCTAGGAGGTCGCTTCCTTCCCGGGAGACCTGCCATGCACGACATCCGCGCCATCCGTGACAATCCCGACGCCTTCGTCGCCGGGTGGTCGTCGCGCGGGGTGGAGGACGCGCGGGCGATCGTCGACGAGCTGCTGAAACTGGATCGCGAACTGCGTGCGGCGCAGACGGCGGGGCAGGAGGGGCTGGCGAAACGGAACGCCGCGTCCAAGGCCATCGGCGCGGCCATGGCGAAGAAGGACATGGCCGAGGCCGAGCGGCTGAAGGCCGAGGTGGAGAGCCTGAAGGGCGAGATCGCCGCCGCCGAGGAGACGGAGCGGGAGGTCGGGGCGAAGCTGCGCGACCTGCTGGCGGCGCAGAAGAACCTGGCGGCGGACGACGTGCCGGACGGCGAGGACGAGAGCGGCAACGTCGAGGTCAGCCGCTGGGGAACGCCCCGCGAAGGCGGGCCGGCCAAGGATCACGCCGACCTCGGCGAGGCGCTGGGGCTGCTGGACTTTGAGGCGGCGGCGCGCATGTCGGGCGCGCGCTTCGCCGTGCTGAAGGGCGGGCTGGCGCGGCTGGAGCGGGCCATCGGCCAGTTCATGCTGGACGTGCAGACCGGCGAGCATGGCTATCTCGAGGTCAATCCGCCCCTTCTGGTCAATGACGCCGCGGCCTACGGCACCGACAAGCTTCCGAAGTTCGCCGACGATCTGTTCCGCACGACCGACGGCCGGTGGCTGATTCCCACCGCCGAGGTGTCGCTGACCGCGACGGTGATGGGCCAGCAGCTGCCCGAGAGCGAACTGAAGACGCCGATCCGGCTGACGGCGCTGACCGCCTGCTTCCGCGCCGAGGCGGGATCCGCCGGCCGGGACACCCGGGGCCTCATTCGTCAGCACCAGTTCTACAAGGTCGAGCTGGTCTCGATCGCCCGGCCGGAGGACTCCGAGGCCGAACACGAGCGGATGGTGGGCTGCGCCGAGGCCATCCTGCAGAAGCTGGAGCTGCCCTATCGCAAGGTGCTGCTGTGCAAGGGCGACATGGGCTTCGGCGCGCGCAAGACCTACGACCTCGAGGTCTGGCTGCCGTCGCAGAACACCTATCGCGAGATCAGCTCGTGCTCGAACTGCGGGGACTTCCAGGCGCGGCGCATGGACGCCCGCTTCAAGCGCGACGGCGAGAAGAAGACCGAGTTCGTGCACACCCTGAACGGCTCGGGCCTGGCGGTCGGTCGCACGCTTGTCGCGATCCTGGAGAACTGTCAGCAGGACGACGGATCGATCCGCGTGCCGGCGGCGCTGATTCCCTACATGGGCGGCGTCGAGCGGATCGCCGCCGGCTGAGCCGACCGCAGACCGACGCGCGGGCTCCGGCCGGGGCGACCCGGGGAGGGGGCAACTTTTCGGATGCGCCCCGGCGGGCTTCGGACTAGTCAGACCGGCATGCGAATTCTGCTGACCAACGACGACGGAATCGAGGCCGAGGGGCTGGCCTGTCTTGAGCGGATCGCCCGCAGCCTGTCGGACGACGTGTGGATCTGCGCGCCCCAGGTGGAGCAGTCGGGCAAGGGGCGGGGCGTCACCCTGACCGAGCCGCTGCGCGTCAACCGGCTCGGCGACAAGCGCTTCGCCGTCACGGGGACGCCGACCGACTGCGTCGTGCTGGCGGTCAACGACCTGATGCCGGACAAGCCGGACCTGGTGTTGTCGGGCGTCAACCGCGGCCACAACGTCGGTGAGGACTGCTCCTATTCGGGGACGGTGGCCGGGGCGTTGCAGGGCATGGCCTTCGGCATCCGCTCGATCGCCCTGAGCCAGAGCCTTGAGCGCTTCCATGACGAGGTGCGGGCGCACTGGGAAACGGCGGAGGCCTTCGCGCCGGGCATCGTCGAGCGGCTGCTGGAGCAGCCGTGGCAGGCGGGGGTGGTGATGAACGTCAACTTCCCGGCCCTGCCGCCGGCGCTGGTCCGGGAGGTCGAGGTCACCCGCCAGGGCTTCCGCGACATCGGCGAGATGCACGCGGTGCGGCGCACCGATCTGCGCGGCCGGGACTACTACTGGATGAGTTTCCGCGGGGAGAAGCAGGAGCACGCCGACGGCACCGACCTGCGCGCCATGGACGAAGGCCGGATCTCGGTGACGCCGCTGCACATTGACCTCACCCACATGCCGAGCGTCAACGACCTGAAGGGCATGCTGGGCGGCGCGCCGCCGAAGGCGAGGGCGGCGGCGTGAGGGCGGCGTCGGCCATGGCCGCGCTCGCGGTCGGGGCCGCCGGCTGCATGGGCGTGCAGACGCGCACGGGGTGGCTCGACCGGCCGTGGATCGATTCAGGCTGCGACGCCGCCGGCTGGTGCCGGCTGCGGGGCCGGCTCGAGATGCCGCGCATCGATGGCTCCACCCGCGGCCGGCTGCGGCTCGACGACGGAACCTGCCTGCCGGTCGATCTGACGGGCCGGTTCGTCCGCGCCGCCGGCCACTGGGACGGCCGCCGGGTCGCGGTGCGCGGAAGGGCCGTGCCGCTCGCGGCGGTGGGCGCCGCGGAGGTCGAGGGCTGCCCCTCCGATCGGCTGCTCTACGTCGACCGGCTCTCGCTGAAGGTGGCGCGATGAAGCTGCACGACGATCGGGCCGGACGGCTGATCCTCGGGCTGCGGCAGCAGGGGGTGACCGACCCGCGCGTGCTGGCGGCGATGGAGTCGATCGACCGCTCGGTGTTCGTGCACGAGAAATTCCTCGACCAGGCGTGGGACGACAAGCCGCTGCCGATCGACTGCGCCCAGACCATCAGCCAGCCGTACATCGTCGGCCTGATGACCCAGGCGCTGGACGTGCAGCCGCGGCACCGGGTGCTGGAGATCGGCACCGGCTCCGGCTACCAGGCGGCGGTGCTGAGCCGGCTGGCGCGCTACGTCTATTCGGTCGAGCGCTACCGCAGCCTGCTGACCGAGGCCGAGGGGCGGCTGCGTCAGCTGGGCATCGACAACGTCATCACCCGCCATGGCGACGGGGGGCTCGGCTGGCCCGAGCAGGCGCCGTTCGACCGCATCATGGTGACCGCCGCGGCGCCGGGCGAGCCGACGGAACTGCTGCACCAGCTCAAGCCCGGCGGCGTTCTCGTCGTGCCGGTGGGCCGCACCTCGGTGCAGATGCTGCACCGCTACGTCGGCCAGGAAGACGGGAGTTTCCGCCGCGAGAGCCTCGCGGAGGTCAGGTTCGTGCCGCTGGTGGAGGGGACGGCGAAGGAGGGATGAGGGAAGGGAACAGGGATTAGGGACCAAGGATTGGGGATCAGGATTAGGGATCAGGGGCCGCCTCAGGGACGCGGCCCGGGGCAAGAGCTGACCTTGTCCGAAACCGCAACCTTCGCCTGATCCCTGATCCCCCCTAATCCCCAATCCCTAATCCCTGTTCCCTTCTCATTAACCTTCCCGCCCAACTTTGGCGCGGTTCACGGGCGAGGGTGGCCCGGCAGGCGGGACGCGGATTCGGGAGCGGGCGAATGGACTGGATGACGGCGGGACGACGGGCGGCGCTGGCGCTGGGCGCGCTGATGACGCTGGCGGCGTGCTCGAGCTATCCGGACTCGCCGCGCTATCCGATCTACGCCGGCGCGCCCCCGGCCACGGGCCGGGCGCCCGTCTATCCCACGACGCCGGCGACGCCCGCGCCTTCAGGCGAGGGGGTGCGGGGACCGACCGATCCCGCCCGCGAGGCGCCGCCGCCGTCCACCGCGCCGGTGGCCGACATCGAGGGCGGAGCGCTGGACGCGCCGGTCTCGACCGGTTCCGGCCGGGTTCCGGCTGCGGGTCCCGCCTCCGAAGGATTCGCCGCCCCGCCGCCGCCGTCGGCGAGCCGCCCGGCCGCCGTGGCCGGCGCGACCTACGAGATCCAGCGCGGCGACACCATTTCCGGCATCGGGCGCCGCTTCCAGACGCCGGTGCAGGTGCTGATCGACCTCAACAATCTCGGGCCGCGCGCCGACATCGCGCCGGGGCAGCGGCTGGTGCTGCCGCAGGGGGCGGTGGACATCGGCGGCGATCCCTACGCCACCGGCCCGTCTCCGATCGGAATGAGCACGCCGGAGGCCGCTCCGCCGCCGCCTCCGCCGCCTCCGCCGCCGCCGCCGACCGCGGCCCCGCGACCGCTGCCGCCGTCGCGGGAACCCGCCGCCACCGCCGCACCGACCGCTCCGCCGACGGCGAGCACGGTCAACCTCGACTGGCCGGTGCGCGGCGAGGTGGTGCGACGCTTCGGCCCGGTGGGGCTGGGCGAGCGCAACAACGGAATCAATATCGCCGCGCCCGCCGGGGCGGAGGTGCGGGCCGCCGCAGCCGGCCGGGTGGGTTACGTGGGCGACGACCTGGCGGGGCAGGGTCTGACCGTGCTGATCGTCCACCGCGACGGCTGGCGCACCGTGTACGGCCACCTCGGCTCGGAGACGGTGCAGGACGGCCAGGACGTGCAGGCGGGGCAGGTGATCGGCACCGTAGGGACCACCGCGGGCGACGGCCGGCCGTCGATGCACTTCGAGACCTGGCGCATGCGCGGGGACGAACCGAACGCCGTCGACCCGCTGGGCGTGTTGCCCCGATAGCGCAGGCGTCGGCGCGCGCCGGCGGCTTGCGTTGCAAAGTCTCCCGGCGCGCCCTAGGTTCCGCGCCTCATTTTCCGGGGGCGCCGCCGCGCGTCCGCCGGCCCGATCAAGGACCGACCGATGACTGCTGCCGACGGGGGGCCGATGGCCCTTTTCCTGAACTTCCTGCCCTTCGTGGCGATCTTCGTCCTGTTCTACTTCCTGATGATCCGGCCGCAGCAGAAGCGGATGAAGGAACACCGGGCGATGATCGACGCGATCAAGCGCGGCGACACGGTGGTGATGTCGAACGGCATGATCGGCAAGGTGACCCGCGTCGAGAACGAGGAGGCCATGGTCGAGATCGCCCAGGGCGTGAACGTGCGCGTGGTCAAGTCGATGGTCTCGGAGGTGCGCAACCGCACCGCCATCGCCGCCAACGACGCCAAGGCCTGAACAGCCGCCTGAAAGGTCGGGAACAGCCCGCATGATCCATCTGTCGCGCTGGAAGGTCGTCCTTCTCGCCCTGTCGCTCCTGTTCGGGCTGCTGTTCGCCTTCCCCAACGTGCTGACGCCGGCGCAGCGCGCGGCGCTGCCGGGCTGGCTGCCGTCGAGCGGCGTCAACCTCGGCCTCGACCTCCAGGGCGGCTCCTACCTGCTGCTCGAGGTCGACGTGCCGGCCATGCGCGAGAAGCGCCTGACCAACCTGGCCGAGGACGCGCGCACGGTGCTCACCGAGGCCAACGTGCCGGTGACCGGCATCGTGCGGCAGGAGGACGGCGTCATGGTCGCCCTGGCCAATCCGGCGCAGATCGACCAGGCGATCGAGGCGATGCGGGCGCTGGTCACGGTGGGGCCGAGCGGGACCGTGGACCGCACGGTGCAGCGCCAGGGCGACCGGATCCGCTACGCCTTCACCGAACGGGCGATGGCCTCGATGGGCTCTGACGCCGTGACCCAGTCGATCGAGGTGGTTCGTCGCCGCCTCGACAGCACCGGCACCAAGGAAATCTCCATCACCCGTCAGGGCGCCGAGCGGATCGTCGTCCAGGCGCCGGGCCAGAGCGATCCGGCCGAGCTGGAGCGGCTGGTCGGCCAGACCGCGCAGCTGACCTTCCAGATGGTCGACGTCGAGAACTCCCTGCAGGAGGCGCTGGCGGGGGCCGTGCCGCCCGGCTCGGAGGTGCTGTTCGACGACGTCGGAACCCCCTACCTCGTCAAGCGGCGCATCCTCGTCTCGGGCGAGAACCTGACCAAGGCCGAGGTCACCACCGACGCTAACCAGCAGACCGCCATCGGCTTCCGGTTCGACGGCCAGGGCGCCCGCCGCTTCGGCGAGGCCACCGCCGCCAACATCGGCCGGCCCTTCGCCATCATCCTCGACGGCAAGGTCATCTCGGCCCCGACCATCCGCAGCGCCATCACCGGCGGCTCGGGCATCATCGAGGGCCGCTTCTCCATCCAGGAAGCCTCGGAGATGGTGAACCTGCTGAACGGCGGGGCCCTGCCGGCGCCGCTGAAGGTGCAGGAGCGCCGCACCGTCACCGCCGAACTGGGCGCCGACGCGGTGCAGGCCGGGGCGATCTCGACGGCGGTCGGCTTCCTGATCATCGTGCTGTTCATGCTGGGGTCGTACGGCCTGCTGTTCGGCGGCATCTCGGTGATCGGCCTGCTGCTCAACGGCCTGCTGATCATCGCCTCCATGTCGATGATCGGCGCCGCCCTGACCCTGCCCGGCATCGCCGGTCTGGTGCTGACCTTCGCCGTGGCCGTGGACGCCAACGTGCTGATCTACGAGCGCATGCGCGACGAGGCCCGGTCCGGGCGGAGCGTGATCGCCTCGATGGACGCCGGCTTCAACAAGGCCATGGGCACCATCGTCGACGCCAACCTGACCACCTTGGTGGCGGCGCTGATCATGTTCGTGTTCGGCGCCGGTCCGGTGCGCGGCTTCGCGTGGACCCTGACCATCGGGGTGTTCACCTCGATGCTGTCGGCGGTGCTGGTCGCCCAGGTCGGGCTGGCCCTGTGGCTGAAGGTGGCCAAACCCAAGAAACTGCCGATCGCGGAGTGATGGCGATGCGTGGATGGCCCCTCATCAAACTGCTGCCGCAGAAGACGAATTTCCAGTTCGTCCGCTTCGCGAAACTGTTCGGCGCGCTCTCGGCGGTGCTCTGCATCGCCTCGATCATCGGCTGCTTCTGGCCCGGCCTGAACATGGGCATCGACTTCCGCGGCGGCGCCTCGCTGGAGGTCGCCAAGCCGGCCGGGCAGGTGCTGGCGCTGGATGACATCCGCGGCTCGGTCAGCGACCTCGGCCTCGGCGACGTGCAGGTGCAGGGCATCGCCCGTCGCGACACCAACGTCGCCGACGGCTCGACCGCCGTCGTCCGCTTCCAGATCCCGGAAGGCGCGGACCAGACCCAGGTGGTGCGCCGCGTGGAGGGGGCCATCTCCGGCGCCGTCGGCGAGGTGACCTATTCCGGGGTCGAGGTGGTCGGCTCCAAGGTGTCGGGCGAGCTGTTCCGCTCCGGCCTGATCGCCCTCGGCCTGGCTGTGGTCCTGATGTTCGCCTACATCTGGTTCCGCTTCGAGCCGCAGTTCGGGCTCGGCGCCGTGGCCGGCCTGCTTCACGACGTGATCCTGGTGTTCGGCCTGATCGTGGTAATGCGGCTGGAGTTCAGCCTCAACATGGTCGCGGCCATCCTGACGGTCATCGGCTACTCGATGAACGACACCGTCGTGGTGTTCGACCGCCTTCGCGAGAACCTGCGCAAGTACAAGACCATGCCGCTGCGCGAGGTGATCGACCTGTCGATCAACGAGACGCTGAGCCGGACCATCATCACCGGCCTGACCGCGGTCATGGTGCTGGCGGCGCTGGCCTTCCTCGGCGGCGAGGCGCTGTTCGGCTTCTCCATCGCCCTGATGTTCGGCATCATCGTCGGCACCTATTCGTCGATCTACGTCGGCGCGCCGATCATCCTGCTGTGGGGCGTCAAGCGGGGCGGCTCGTCGGACGAGCCGCAGCCGGTCAAGCTGGGCATGGCCTCCCGCCCCTGAGGGGCGCTGACACTTTCGGTGTTCGTCGGTGAGGCGCGGCTGTAAGGTCGCGCTTCATTGATTCACGCCCGGGGAGGGGCGTTCCCGATGTTCGGCAAGCTGCTCGCAAACTTCCGCACCACCATCCTGCTGAGCCTGGTCATGGCGGCGGTGATGATCTTCGCCTTCGGCCGCATCGCGCCCGGGGGCTACGACCTCGGCTTCTGGCAGGCCGTGCTGCGCTGGGTCCACGTCGTGGCCGGCATCCTGTGGATCGGCCTGCTGTACTACTTCAACTTCGTGCAGATCCGGGTGATGCCGGCCATCCCGGCCGAGCTGAAGCCGGCGGTGAGCCGGCACATCGCCCCGGAAGCCCTGTTCTGGTTCCGCTGGGCGGCGCTGGTGACGGTGCTGGCCGGTCTGGCGGTGATGTTCACGCGCGGCCACGCCTACGCCCTCGAGGTGCTCAGCTTCGGCCTCGCGGGCGGCATGGTCGAGGGCGACCAGCAGTTCGCCCTGATGGGCATCGGCGTCTGGCTGGCCGTCGTCATGTTCCTCAACGTCTGGGGAATCATCTGGCCGAACCAGAAGCGGGCGCTGGGCATTGTCCCCGCCGACGACGAGAAGAAGGCCCGGGCGGCCCGCCTGGCCATGCTGGGCAGCCGCACCAACCTGCTGCTGTCGCTGCCGATGCTGACCTCCATGGCCATGTACCAGACCCTGTTCAGCTGACCGGACGGCCGAAGACCGCTGCGGCCGGGGAGGGCGACCTCCCCGGCCTTTCGCGTTATGGGGCTGCGATGTCCGATCTCGACGCCCAGGTTCGCGCCGCCGACCCCGACCGCTGGCTGTCCAGCCGCTTCGTCGCCGACGAACAGGCGCGCGCCGACCTGATCGCCCTCTACGCCTTCGAGGCGGAACTGGCGGCCGTCCCGGCCAGGGTCGGCCAGCCGCTGCTGGCCGAGATGCGCCTGACCTGGTGGGCGGAGCAGATGGACGGGGTGTTCGCCGGCGCGCCGCGCAGGGGCCATCCGGTGCTGGAGGCCCTCGCCGCCGCGGTGGAGCGGCGCGGGCTGGAGCGCGGCTGGGCCGACGCCCTGATCGAGGCCCAGATCGACCGCGCCCACCGGCGGCCGCACGATCTGGAGGACCTGTTCGTCCGTCCCGCCCAGGCGGCGGCGCGGGTGCTGGCCGGGCCGGGGCGCGAGACCGCCGTGGCGGATGCGGCGCGGGTGCGGGGCCTGATCCTGACCGGACGTGCGGACGAGGCGGCGGCCCTGCGTCCGGCGGCGAACGCGGCGCTGAAGGCCCTGCCGCCCGCGGGCTTCCCGGCCGTGGCCCATGCGGCGCTGCGGAATCCGGATGCGCCGGAACCGCTCAAGCGGCTGCGGCTGGTGTGGGCGGTGGCGCGGGGAAGGGTCTGAGATGGCCGGCGAGGTGCAGGACTGGCTGGAGCGGCAGGAGCCGGAGGCGCGCGCGGGCATCGAGCGGCTGCGCGAGACGGTGACGGCGGTTCCGGCGGCCTGGGCGGAAAGCATCAAGTGGAACGCGCCCAGCTTCGCCGTGGGGGGACAGGATCGGGTCACGCTCGGGCTGGACCGGAACGGCGGCTGGCGGCTGGTGTTGCACCGCGGCGCGGCGAGAGCGTCCGGAGTCGCCTTCCGGGACGCCGCCGGCCTGGCCCGCTGGCCGTCCCCGGACCGGGGGGTCGTCCAGTTCCGCACGCTCGACGACATCGCCCGCGCCCGGCCCGACCTGTTTCGCCTGATCAGCGACTGGGTCGCCGCCGGCTGACCGCCGCCCGCGCCGTTCCGGCGCTTGCGCGCTTCGGGGAACCGGGCTTCGATCAGGCCGCACGGGAGCGCGCGCCATGATCCGCATGAAGACCCACGCCGAGCGGCACCGGGTGGCCCGCATCGGCTGGCTGCGGGCCGCCGTGCTGGGGGCCAACGACGGCCTGGTGTCGACGGCGAGTCTGGTCGCGGGCGTGGCGGCGGCCGACGGGGCGCGCAGCGCGGTGCTGATCGCCGGGGTCGCCGGGCTGGCGGCGGGGGCGATGTCGATGGCGGCCGGCGAATACGTCTCGGTCAGCTCCCAGTCCGACACCGAGAAGGCCGATCTCGCCCGCGAGACCGCCGAGCTGGCGACCGACCGCGAGGCCGAGGTCGAGGAGCTGGCGGGGATCTACGCCGCCCGCGGGCTGGAGCCGGAGCTGGCCCGCAAGGTGGCGCTGCAGCTGATGGAGAAGGACGCGCTGGGGGCGCACGCGCGCGACGAACTTGGCATCTCCGAGATCTCCACCGCCCGGCCGGTCCAGGCGGCCCTGACCTCGGCGGCGACCTTCGCCGCCGGCGCGGCCCTGCCGTTGCTGGTGGCCGCGTTCGCGCCGGAGACGGCGATCCTCGCCTGGGTCGTCGCGGCGGCGCTCCTCGGCCTCGCCGGCCTCGGCGTGCTGGGCGCGCAGGCGGGCGGCGCGCCGCCGGTCCGCTCGGCGGTCCGGGTGGTGTTCTGGGGCGCCCTCGCCATGGCGGTCACCTCGGTGATCGGCCGGGCGTTCGGGACGATCGTCTGAGGGATTGCGCGCGCGCAAAGCCCCGCCGGCCGAGGCGGAGCAGGCTGGCGGGGTTCCCTGACGGAGCCCGTCCATGACCCACTTCCGTCCCGGCGCGCCGGCGGCCTACAGCCGGCTGTCGATCGCCCTGCACTGGCTGATGCTGCTGCTGCTCGTGGCCGTATACGCGACGATCCTGCTGCGCGAGGGCTATCCGCGCGGCAGCGACATGCGCGAGGCGCTGAAGGCGTGGCACTTCAGTCTCGGCCTGACCGTCTTCGGCCTCGTCTGGATCCGGGCGGCGGCCCGCCGGTTCGGTCCCGTCCGCCGGCGCGGCGGCCGCAGCGACCGCGCCGGGGCGCTGATGCATCTGGCGTTGTACGCCTTCATGATCGCCATGCCCGTGCTGGGCTGGGTCATCCTCAGCGCCGAGGGCG
>Ga0233425_10010670_pt1 | contig 11051 bp, 9 predicted proteins | sample Watercolumn_Towu_2_FD_181712 | JGI IMG/M metagenome (GOLD analysis project Ga0233425, IMG submission 181712) | Freshwater microbial communities from Lake Towuti, South Sulawesi, Indonesia - Watercolumn_Towuti2014_140_MG | ecosystem: Environmental > Aquatic > Freshwater > Lake | place: Indonesia...
CTCTCCATGGCCCCCGAAGGACGCTCGCTGGCCTGGTTCCGCGGCGTGGTGGCGGCCGACAACAACAAGTTCCTGCTGCTGATCGACGGCGTCCCCTGGTACGACGGCGTCTACACCCACGCCTGGATCGACGAGTACGTGCCCCTGGAGAACGTCCGCCAGGTGGAGATCATCAAGGGCCCCGGGTCCGCCATCTACGGTACGAACGCCTTCTCGGGCGTGGTCAACGTGGTCACCTACGGCGCCGGCGAGCTGGGTGGCGGTTTCGTGCGCCTGGCCGGCGGCAGCTTCGCGCGGCACAGCGCGGCCTTCGTGATGGGTGACTCGATCCCGCTGCCGCGCGACCGGCACCTGGGCGTCTCGGGGATGGTGCGCTTCCTGGGCACCGATGGCGACGGGCTGGATCTCACGCCGAAGGGCCAGCGCAACGTCGACGGTACCCAGCCCAGGAGGGCGATGAACGCCTCCATGCGCATCCAGACCGACCACCTCGACCTCTCCCTGGTCGCGGTGGACTACCGCCACTCGTACTACACCCAGCCCCAGGACGACACACTGGATGTGCTGCTGCAGAACGTCGAGGACTTCAACCTCGCCTACCGGGACGAGTTCTTCCAGGCGCGCTACCGCTTCGACCTGTCCCGCGACCTCTCCCTCACCCCCTACGTCTACCTCCAACACTACGACGACCCGGGCTCCTATGCCTGGTTCTCCGACCCCGAGACCACCTGCGACCCCAAGACGGCCGAGTGCTCCACGGCCTGGAAGACCACCCTCGTGGAGACCGCCAAGGAGAGCTCCCGCTCGGGCCTGGGGCTGGAAGCGCAGCTCCGACCGGGGGCCAACCACGTGCTGGTGGGTGGCCTGGGCTGGGAGCACACCCGCGCCTCAGCGCTCGAGGACCTCACCTTCGAGGATCTCACCGGCGAGTCCACCCCCTCCTTCTTCCTGGACCCAGCCTTCCCCGATCACCTCTGGGATGGCTTCGCCTTCGCCCAGGAGACATGGACCGCGCTGTACTGGTTGGAGTTCACGGGCGGTCTGCGGGTGGACCTGCACTCCACGGCCGGCTTCCGCCCCTCCCCCCGGGTGGGCGTCCTGCTGGTACCCTCCTCCAACGTCGTGGTGAAGCTCCTGTACGGCTCCGCCTTCCGCGCCCCCACCCTGCGCGAGGCCTACGTGGCCACCAGCCAGGACGAAGAGGGGCACAATGCCTGGACCGCCGGCAACCCCGACCTGAACCACGAGCGCATCGACACGGTCGAGACCGAGGTGCTGGCCACGCCGATCCGCGCCCTCGATCTGCGCGCCGCGGTCTTCTACAGCAGCGTCGGCGACGAAATCGACAAGCGCGAAGCGGAGGAACCCGACCCGGACATCGGTGACGCCTACTACGACAACTTCGCCGGCTCCGACATCCTGGGCGGGGAGGCCGAGGCTACCGTGCACCTGGCCTGGCTCGATCTGGGCGCCTCCTGGGCCATCACCCAGGCCCACGACCGCGCCACGGACCGCCAGCAGTACGAGTTTCCCCCCTCGATGGGTCACGCCCGCGCCACCGTCCGCCCCGTGGAGGCCCTGCGCGTGAGCCTCCTGGCCGACCACTACGGGCGCCGCCCCCGCGCGGAGTGGAGCCCCGACGCCGGCTTGCCCGACGGTTCCCCCTTCACCCTGCTGCACGCCGCCGTGGCTACCGACCTGCTGGCCTCGGGTCGCGTCCGCGCGGACCTCTCGGTGCGCAACCTGCTCGACGCCGACTACGCCACCCTGATCTACCGGGACGACGCCAACGAGGTGAAGGACGGCGAAGCCAAGTACCCCAACGATCTGGCTGGGCCAGGGCGGTGCATCGTGGTGGGAGTCGAAGGGGAGTTCTAGCCGCAGAGAGCCGCCTCAGCCCAGCGCCGCCTCGATGGCCGGCGCCATGCGCGCCACCACCTCGTCCCAGGTCCAGCCGGCGCGGATGCGCGCCTGCCCGGAGCGGCCCATGGCCTCGCCGGCCGCCGGGTCGGAGAGCAGCGTGAGCAGCGCTCGCGCCAAGGCCGCAGGATCCCGGCGGGGCACGAGCAGGCCGGTCACACCCTCCTGGATGATCTCGGGCATGGCGCAGATCCGCGTGCCGATGCAAGGCAGGCCGCTGGCCATCGCCTCGAGGAACACGTGGCCCCAGGGCTCGTAGACCGAGGGCATCACGAACACGCTGGCCTGGGCGAACAGCGCGGCCAGGCGCTGGCGATCGTGTACGACCCCCAGCCACTCCACCCCCGGGGGGAGCGCGCGGGGAGGCCGCGCCACACCCACGACCTGCAGCCGCGCCCCCGGCAGCGCCGCCGCCACCCGCTCCCAGGCCTGCAGGAGCCCAGGGCCACCCTTGCGTCGCCACTCGTTGCCAACGAACAGGGCGATGCGGCGGTCCCAACGGCGAGATGGGAGGGGCAGCAGGGGCAGGTTGCTGCCGGCGCCCACCACCACGATCCGCCGCGGCTCGCAGCCGTAGTCCTCGATGAACGACCGGGCCAGCCAGGCGCTGCGGGGAAACAGGGCCGCGGCGCTCCGGTAGACCTCTGTCTCGAGTTCCAGGAAGCGTGCCCGCGCCCGCCCGCGCAGGGGTGCCCCCTCGGGGAAGTGACGTTCGGTCAGCAGGTAGCTGCCGTCGGTGTGCAGGACGAAGGGGCGGCCGCCACCCGGACCCATCATGGTGTGGAGTTGGACCACCAGGCGCCCGGGGTACTCCGCGAGCAGCTTCCGGGCTCGCGCGGTGCGGGCCGCGAAGGTCCGGGGGTGCAGGTTGAAGCGCCGCCGCCAGCGGTCCCGGTCCGGGTGGAAGGCCGCCACCTGGAGCAGCCGGCCGAGGCCCGGGGACTCGACCGGCCGCAGCACCGCTTCGACCCCGAAGCGGCGGTCGAGGGCCTCGAACAACGACGCGTTCTTGCCGCCGGGAAAGCGGCGGAAGTCCGCCGAGAGGTCCATGGAGAGGGCGATCAGACCCACCCGCCTACCGCCCGATCTCGTCCTCGATGACCTCGTCGGTGAAGTCCAGCAGCAGCGGATCGATGTCGAGGTCGAGCGAGCGCATCACACCGCGGTTGAGGAGCACGCGGGCGCCCTGGGGCAGGGCGAGCGGGAGGTTCTCCGGGCGCTCGTCCTCGTCGAGGATCTGGCGCGCCAGCGCCGCGGCCTGCACCCCTGTCTCGCGGTAGTCGGGCACCACCGAGAGCAGTGCTCCGGCGCGGGCGAGGATCTCGGAGGTGGCCAGGACCGGAATTCCACGGCGGCGTGTCTGCTCGCGGATGAAGCGGAAATTCTCGGGGGTGAGGACCTCCGGATCGTTCACGACGAGCACGGCGTCGACGCGCTTGGAGAGGCGCACGCAGGCGCCCCGCACGTCGCGGGAGGTCTGCACGGAGCTGATGTCCAGCTCCAGGCCCGCGGCCTCGGCCGCCTGACGCAGCGCCTGGGCGGTAGGGCTCTGGTTGGTGAGGATGACCCCGACCTTGCGCACGTCAGGAAGGAAGAGCTGGATCTGGGACATCAGGATGTCGTAGGGGATCTCGTGGGCCACCCCCGCGACCGCCTCCCCGGCCAGCCCGTAGCGCCGAGGGTTCTGGATCATCCCGTAGACCAGCGGCACGCGCGGCATCTGCTCGTGCACCATCCAGGCGGCCTTGGCTCCCAGCGCGAAGACCAGCGGCGGCGGATCGAACCGCAAGCGGGTGACCACCTCGCGCGCCACCGCCTTCTGCCCCTGGATGTCGAGCACGGTCACCGGGCGTCCGATGCCTTCCTGGAAAGCCTGGATCGGAGCTTCATAGGCCGAGAGGTCGTCGCTCTTGAGCACGACCACCGAGTCGATGGCGCTCGCCACCCGCGGACCGCAGAGCAGGGCGACGACGAGGAGCGCGCGTTCAACGCTGGTAGCGGTCGTCTTCACGCGGACCTCCCGCGGGGGATGCAGGCCGGCACAACACCGGCTGCGGCTTGCTCGAGACCGTAGCCTGCTGGCGGCACAGCTCGCCAGCGGGCCCAAGCACGACCACGGTGTAGGTCCCCTGGGGGAAGGGGATGCGCAGCGGGGTCGCGCCGAGGATCCTGCCGTCCACCATGACCTGCCCCGGCTCGGTGCAGGTGACCATCAGCATCCCCATGGGGCCCGGCGCGGAGCTCGGCTCCGGGGCCACGGGGCTGGAGACTACGGGTGGGGACGCGGGGGAGGTGGCCTCCCCGGTGGTCGGGGCCGGCGCGGGCGGGGTGGTCTCGGCCGGAGCTGGGCCGGGGGCCGTCGGGGACGCCTGAGGGGGTACGGTGGCAAGGCTGGCGGCGGGCGGCGGGGGCTCCACAGGCGCACCCGCGCTGCCCGTCTCCGCCGATGGCTGCTCACGCGGCGCCGGTGTGGCGGCGCCGGAGGCCCTGGTGGCAGTCTGCTTGGTTCCCACGACGGGATCTCGGCCAGGCGCCGGCTGGGAGACCACTGGCACGCCCGACCTGGGTTCCGCGACGCGCTCCTGCTGGCCCGCCGCAGGCTCACCCGCGATGGCCGGCGGGATCGGGGCGGACGGGCCGCCGGGCGGCGTCGAAGCGGCCTCACCCGGGGCTGCTGGGGTTTCGGCGGGCGGCGCGTGGGGTTCCCGCTGGGCGGCTGGGCCGGCGCGCAACCAGAACGCCAGCCCCACCCCGGCTCCCACGGCGAACAGCAACCCGAGGCCCAGTACGGCCGCGGCGACCACCGCCAGACGCCGCAATCCACCGTCATCAGGGCGTTCGATGAGATCTTTCGGCATCTCCTGGGTTTCGCCCCCCAGGCTCGCGGTCGCGTCTGCGCCGGGGGGCAGGGAGATCTCGCTGCTGCTGCTGTCGCGAGTCGGGAGGGGGGCCGCGAAGGACACCGAGCGCGACACAGACTGGCTGTGCTCGTGGTAGTGCCGCAGCCGACCGCCGATGCCGTCCACCTCGGAGGGCGCGAGGCCGTGGACCACGGCGGCGCGCTCCTCCTGGGATGCCAGTCCCCCGAGCAGATCGCCCAGCGCGTCGATGTCGCGCTTGAAGGTGATCGCGTCGGGGTAGCGGCGGTCGCGGTCGCGCGCCAGCGCGCGGGAGTGGACCCGACGGAGCAGGTCGGGGCGCGGGAAGGAGTCGGTCGACTGGAGCTCGGGAACCTGCCCCATGACGATGCGGTGCATGATCTGCAGCTCGGTCAAGCCATGGAAGGGGCCCTGGCCCTCGACCAATTCGTGCAGCATCAGGCCGACCGCGTACAGATCGGTCCGACCGTCGAGCGCCACGTTGCCCTCGATCTGCTCGGGCGACATGTAGGCGAACTTGCCCTTGAGGCTGCGACCCTGGGTCTTCTCGAGGCGGTCCACGGCCAGGGCCACGCCGAAATCGATGACCTTCACCTCGCCCGCGACGGAGACCATGACGTTGCGCGGGTTGATGTCGCGATGGACCAGGTTCATGGGGCGGCCGAGGGTGTCGACCTTGGTGTGGGCGTACTGCAAGCCGCAGAGCACCTCGGAGAGCACCGCCAGCGAGAAGCGCAGCGGGAGGAGCTGGCCCTGGACCTGGGCCGCGCGCTGCAGCGCTCTCAGGTCGAGCCCCGGGACGTACTCCATGACCATGAAGTACTCCTCACGGCCCTGGACGGGATCCACCACCTTCCCGAAGTCGAACACCTGCACGATGTTGCCGTGGTGCAGCTCGGCATTGATGCGGGCTTCGTCCATGAACATGCGGACGTAGCCCTCGTCGGCGAGGTTGCTGCGGGCCACACGCTTGATGGCCACGAAACGCACGAAGCTGGTGTCGTCCAGGCCGCGATGAGCGAGATCCACCTCGGACATCCCCCCCGCCCCGATGGGTTCGAGGAGGACGTATTTTCCGTAGGGGCGGGGATACCCGGTCAACGCGCGCTTCCTCGGGTGGAGGGAGTATACCCGCTCCCGGGCGCGCTGGCGGTGGGTCCGCCCGCCCGCAGGAAGACGGCGAGCTTGAGGTAGTGCCCCTCCGGGTGCCCGGCAGCCACGGGGTGATCCGCCGGTTCGCGCGCCTGGTGCACGAGCGACCAGGGGCCCGGCACCCGACCGATCCCCCTCCTGACCTCCTCCAGCCATCGTTCCTCGCGCAACCGCGCGGTGCACGACGCAGTGGCCAGCAAGCCACCCCGAGCCACCATGCCCGCCACGTGGCCGTTCAGCTCCCGGTACGCCGCGCGGGCGGCGCCGTCGGAGCGCGCGCCGCGGGAGAGGGAGGGAGGGTCGCAGATCACGAGGCCCACGGGATGGGAGGGGTGCCAGCAGAAGGCGTCCGCCAGCTCGAACCCGTGGCGGTCCGGGTCGAGTCCGTTGAGGCTGAAGTTCTGCCGGGCGTCGGCCAGGGCTTCCGGCGCCTGGTCGACCGTGACGGTGCGGGCGGCACCGGCCGCGGCCGCGTGGACGGAGAAACCGCCGGTATAGCCGAAGAGGTTGATCACCTCGCGCCCGCGGGCCCAGCCCGCGATGTGGTGGCGATTCTCGCGCTGATCGAGAAACAAACCGGTCTTCTGGCCCTCGGCGGGGCGGGCCAGGAAGCGCAGCCCGTGCTCGCGCACCACGAGCTGTTCGGCGGGCGGTCCCCCGTGCAGGGCCGCGAGCCCCCGCTGTCCGTCCACCCGCTGGACGCCGAGCCGACGCGCCACACACCGCACCCACGGCAGGGCGCGCAGGGCGTCGAGGACCGCGTCCAACCAGGGCTCCCAGGCGGCGCTGTACAGGCGCAACACGGCCAGATCGGCGTATCGATCCACCACCAGATCCGGCAGCCCATCCCCCGCCCCGTTGATCAGGCGAAAGGCGTCGGTGTCGAACGGCACACAGGCCTCGCGCCAGGCCTGGGCGGCGGCCACCCGCTCGGCCACGAGGCGCTCGACCGGTTGGGCGTGGCGGCCGAGGACGCGCACGGCGATCTCGTCGCAGTCGGTCAGCCCAAACGCCACGGCACGACCGGCGGGGTCCACCAGCAGCACGGGCTCGCCACAGGATCCGGGCGGCTCCACGCCATCGCGGTAGACCCATGGGTGGCCACGGGCCACGGGGCCGACGGTGTCGGGCTGGAGGCGCAGTGTACGCACGGGACCTCTGGGCGCGCCCCCACCGGGGCGCGGGGCGGCAAGGTAACCAGCCACCGTCCCACGCAACCGGTTCGCCCGCGCTCGAATATCACCGGGCGACCGGCGTCCTGCGGCTCGCACGCGGCACACCGTCCTCGCGCCGCTCGCAGGAGACCCCATGAACCGCGCCCTCTTCGCCGCCGCCCTCCTCACCCTCCCCGCCTGCATCGTCTACTCGAACGACACCGCCCCCGGCCCCGTGAACCGTTCCCCGATCATCGGTTGGGCCGAGGCGGGTTGCTTCTGGGACGAGCGCTCCTACGACTGGGTCTGGTACTTCGACGCCGAGGTGGACGATCCCGACGGGCTGGCCGACCTCACCGACGTCTACGCCGACGTGCTCGACGACCGGGACGGCCGCCTCGTGGACTCCTTCCTGCTGGAGGACTACGGCGGCGGTGCGTTCTCGACCGCCTGGTTCCAGTGGGACACCTACCTGGACTGCCGCAGCGGTCCCTACCGGGTGGAATTCGTGGCCTACGACCTCTTCGACGCCTGGGACATCTACGCGACCTACCCCGTCCAGGAATGGTAGCCGCGCCACGCGCCGGAAGCCGCCGCTCCCGGATGGGGGCGGCGCGAGCGCACAGGAGGCTCACCATCCCACCAAATCTGGGCTGATTACCAGCGTTTTCTCTGTGCCAAAGATTTTCTTGCGTTTCCTCTTGAAATTTCACTCTTGACCGGGCAAGTTTTCCTTGCCGTGTCTCTTTCGCTTGTCGCAGGCTGAAGGCACGGTTCCCCCCCCCCGCTGCCCCTCCCCGCTCCCCACTCCTCCCCCTCCCCGCCCCCCATGGTCGCCGATCCCACGCTCCCGCCGGACCCCACCGCGTCGGTCGTTCTCGATTCCGCCTCCCGGCCAGCGTTCATCGCGCTCGACCGGGAGGCGAGCTTCGACCGCATCCGCGACGATCTCCGTGCGCTGCTGACGCCGGTGCAGGATGTCTGGGACGGGGCGGAGGTCCACCTCGATCTTGGGCAACGCGAGCCAGACCTCTTCCATCTGCGGCGGCTGGTCCACATGCTCAAGGACGACTTCGGCGTGAACGTCGTGGGGATGCGCTGCGATCCCCTGGCGCTCAAGCGCTTCGCCGAACGAGAGCTGAAGGTGCGCATCCACCTCATCGAACCGGGTGTGGAGATGGGGGGTGACGGGCCGGCACAGGTCGCCGCGGGGATCCCCGAGATTGCCGACCAGGCTGCCGAAATCGATCTTCCATCGGAGCCTTCCTCCTCCGAGGAGCAGCCCATCGACCCAGCGGAGCCCGAGCCCACCGGCTCCCGCGAGGGCCCCGAGGCCGTGCGCGTGGAGCGCCGCACCCTGCGTTCCGGCGCGGTCCTGCGACACGGCGGCGATGTGGTGCTCTACGGCGATGTCAACCCAGGTGCCGAGATCCTGGCGGGCGGGAACGTCACCGTCCTGGGCACCCTGCTGGGGGTGGCCCACGCTGGCACACGCACCGGCGAGAGGGCCTGGGTCCTGGCCATCGAGCTCAGGGCGACCCAACTGCGCATCGGACCGCACATTCTCATCCCCGGCGCGCCGGGACAGACCGCCGGACGCCCGGCGCGGGCTCCCGAGCTCGCGCTGGTCCGTGACGGCGCCATCGTCATCGAGCCATGGCGGGGCCGCCTGCCCCGCGAAGACACCCGAAGGAGCGACGCATGAGCGAATGCATCGTCATCACCTCTGGCAAGGGCGGCGTGGGCAAGACCACGACCACCGCGAACCTGGGGGTGGCCCTGGCCCTGATGGGCAACCGCGTCGCCGTCGTGGACGCCGACATCGGCCTCCGCAACCTCGACGTGGTCCTCGGCCTCGAGAACCGGATCGTCTACGACCTGGTCCACGTGATCGAGGGGGAGTGCCGCCTCAAGCAAGCCCTCATCAAGGACAAGCGCGTCGAAGGGCTGGACCTGCTGCCCGCGGCGCAGACCCGCGACAAGACCGCCGTGTCCCCCGACTCCATGCGGCGCCTGATCGCCCAGCTCAAGGAGACCCACGACTACGTGCTCGTGGACTGTCCCGCCGGCATCGAGCAGGGCTTCCGCAACAGCATCGCCGGAGCCGACCGGGCGCTGATCGTCACCACCCCCGAGGTCAGCGCCATCCGCGACGCCGACCGCATCATCGGCCTGGTGGAGGCGGCGGAGATGCCCGAACCCGAGCTGATCATCAACCGCTACCGGCGCAACATGGTCCGGGCCGGCGACATGATGGACAAGGACGACATCCTGGAGATCCTCGCCATCCCGCTGATCGGGCTCATCCCCGAGAGCGAGGAGGTGATCATCAGCACCAACCGCGGGCAGCCGGCCGTGATGGAGCCGGACTCCAGGGTGGGCGAAGCCCTGCGGCGCATCGCGCGGCGGGTCCACGGCGAGAAGGGCGTCCCCTACGCGGCCCTCGAACAAGACGAGGGCTTCTGGCTGTCGTTCAGGCGCTGGATGGGCTTGGCCCCGGCGCGGGAGGTGGCGGGATGAAGGATCTGATCGCCCGGTTCTTCGGAGGCCGAGGCCACTCCAAGGACGACGCGAAGCAGCGCCTCAAGTTCCTCCTGATCCACGACCAGGTGGACATGACCCCCGCACAGCTCGAGGCCATGAAAGCCGAGATCATGGAGGTCATCTGCCGCTACATGGACGTGGACAAGCAGGACACCGTCTTCCGCCTCGAGCGGCTGCAGGACAAGGTCGCCCTGGTGAGCTCCGTGCCCGTGCGCAGGGTGACCTCGCGGGCGCCGGCCCACGGCGCGGCCTGATCCCGAGCCCTGATCAGCGTTCCCGCGGTTCCAGGAGCTGCTCGGCCGGATCGTCCGGGTCGGGTGGTTTTTCGTTGAGGAACAGGACCCGCTCGGGCAGTACCGCCCGCAGCCGCTCGGCCACCACGCGCAGGACCACCTGGTACTCGGGCTCGCCTCCCACCTCGGCCCAGACCACCGCCAGGCGGCCGGCGCGCAGCTCGACGGCCAGCTTGCGCGGCAGGTCGAGGCGATGCAGCGCAGGGCCCCGGGCCGTGCGGTGCCAGAAGGGCTGCACCCCGGCGGTAAAGCGCAGCGCGTGGTGCTGCACGATCTGGTTGGCCCGCAGTCGGCGCGCGGCGGCTTCCTCCACTTCCTGCCGCTCCGCGCGCTGCCGGCGGCGTTCTTCGAGGGCGGTATCCCGAGCCTCGGCGGCTTCGGCCTGGCGCTGCTGCTCTTCCTCCTGACGCGAGAGGCGCTGGCTCTGACGCTGGCGGCGCTCCTGCTTGAGCTCGCGCTCGGCCACTTGCACCTGTTTCTTGCTGGCGAGCCCGGCCTTGAGGAGTTGGTCGCGCAGGGACACGGATAGCTCCTAGCTCCTGGAGCGCTCCTGCAGCGCATGCGCGGCGGCCAGGAAACGGCTGCGGCGGGAAGCATGCTGCAGGTAGGCGTCGAGCGCCGTGCGGGCGGGCCCCTCCTGGCCTCGGCGCGCGTGGAGTCGGTGGAGGTGCCAGAAGACTTCGGGTCGCCCCCGACCGGCGAGGGGCTCCAGGGCTGCCACGGCCTCGTCGTCCCGGCGCGCTTCGGCGTACAGCACGGCCCGCGCGTACGCGGCGACGGGCCGGTCCGACAGGGAAGGCTCCAGCAGCCCGAGGATTGCCGCGGCGAGGCCGGAGCGACGGCCCTCGGGGAGGTCGGAAGCCACCAGGATCTCCACGAGGTCCGGGAGGTCCTTTTCCTGAGCCGCCGCCCAGGAGCGCGGGCCGATCTGGAGCACGTCCACCCCGTCTTGGCCGCCCATCCAGGCCCGCAGGCGCCGCACGGGTTGCGCGCGCTCGGCCTCCAGGGCGGTGCACGTCAGGTCGGCTCCCTCCGAGGACCAGGGGTGGAGCGCCAGCTCGCCGCCCTGGCCGGACAGCAGCCACCCGGGAGTCACGACCAGCCACTGG
>Ga0233425_10010671_pt1 | contig 11051 bp, 9 predicted proteins | sample Watercolumn_Towu_2_FD_181712 | JGI IMG/M metagenome (GOLD analysis project Ga0233425, IMG submission 181712) | Freshwater microbial communities from Lake Towuti, South Sulawesi, Indonesia - Watercolumn_Towuti2014_140_MG | ecosystem: Environmental > Aquatic > Freshwater > Lake | place: Indonesia...
ACGCGTCATGTCGTCATCTCCTTGTGAGGACGCCGATTCGGGCGGAGTATAGCCCAGAATCCTGACGGCCGCGCCGCACCTCGCGCCGGCTTTCGAAGGGCGCTGACGCATCGATTGGCTCGGCAATTGCTCGTCGCACATCCAATGACGATCTTCCGCTCTTTCTTCGTCCTGGCCCTGGTGGCGGCAGCCGGCTGCTCGCAGTCATCGGTGCCGGCGGCGCCCTCGGCACCCACCCAGGACCAGATCGCTGGCCAGTGGAACCTCGCATTCGTGAGACCGGCCGGTGAAGCGGCGCAAGCCGCGCCTTCCGACGCCCCCTATACCCTTGCGTTCGCCGACAATCGGGTGTCGACCCGTGTGGATTGCAATGTGTGCACCGGCCCGTTCGCGCTCGTCGGCGACGCGCTGACGACGGGACCCGCGCTGGCGTGCACGCGCGCGGCGTGTCCGACGATGGCGTTCGGAGATGTCTATACGGCACTCCTGACGGGTACGAGCAAGGTCACGCTTGCCGGCGACACGCTCGTGCTGTCATCCGCGCGCGGAGTGCTGCACTTTACGCGCTCCGCCGTCCGTTAGTCGTTGGTCACCGGCCGGCGTCAATCGTTCTCACGTCAGGGCATCTTGTGCGGAAGGTTGGATCGCGAAGTTCAAGGGCAATGCCCTGACAGAAAAGGGGCCGGAGCGGTCAGCGCTCCGGCCCCACAATGCCCCAGGCGATGACGCCACTCAGTTCGGATAGGCGCTGCGATTCACCATCTGGCCTCGATAATAGACCGCGTTGATCCGCCGTGTGTTGGTGATGTTGTCCAGCGGATTCGCATCGAGCACGATCAGGTCGGCGTTCTTGCCCGCCTGAAGCGTGCCGGTATCGGTGAACCGCAGGAACTCGGCCGCGCGGCCGGTCGAGGCCACGATGAGCTGCATCGGCGTCATGCCCGACATCGCCATGGCCTCGATCTCCTGGTGCGGAGCCCACGGGGTGTTGCCGTCGGTGCCGAGCACGATGCGGGTTCCCTGATCGCTGAGCTTCTTCAGGTTGCGCGCCTGAATGCCGAAGGCTTCCGCCTGCTTCGGGTTGTCGACGTTGGCTTTCTGAACGGTGGCGTACTCGTCGGCCGGGATGCGGCCCTGCAGCCAGGCGATATCCCACGTCTTGCCGGTCGCCGGCAGGTTCGGATTGACCGCGACGTTCGGCCGCTGCTTCATCATGCTCAGGAACTCCGCGTCAACGTCGCGGTCGCGCACGCTGTGCGCGAACGCATCGACGTTGGCCTTGAGCAGCCCCTTCGCGTCCTCGAGGGTGAAGATGTGCGCGGTGACCCGGATCTTCTGCTTGTGCGCCTCCTCGATGATGGCGCCGTAGAGCTCCGGCGTCAGTTTGGGCACGGTGTTGTCGCGGTCATCGACCCAGATTTTGATGATGTCGGGTCGCTTCGCCGCGTTCTCTTGCACCACCTTCCGGGCTTCGGCAACCGTGCCGACCCAGTACGCGGCCGGCTCGCGTCCTTTCTCGATGCCGGTGACGCCGCGCCCGGCGGTCAGGAGCCGGGCGGTTCCGGGCATGTTCCTCGTCTCATCCCTGACCTTGAACCCGACGTCGGTCGAGTCGGTCCCCATGCTCATCGCGGCGCCGACGCCCCAGTAGGCGCGGCGTCTCAGGTCGCGGATCGTCTGTTCGCGCGTCGCCGGCCCATGGATATGGGTATCGAGCATCATCGGCATGACGGTCTTGCCGGCCAGGTTCACGCGCTGGGCGCCCGCGGGCACCTGCACGTTGGCACCCACGGCCTGGATCGTCGTGCCGCTCACGACGATGGTGCCCTTCTCGATCGCCGGGCTGCCGTCGCCGACGATGATCCGCGCCCCTTCGAACGCGGTGACCTGCGCCTGGCCGGTGGCTGGCACAGACAATCCGGCAAGCACAGCGGCAATGCCTGCTGTGGCTACAGTGAACAGAGTTGCTCGGCGCATCGGAGTCCTCCATCAATGAAAACGGGGCGGCAATCTCGCGCGTCTTTACGGGCGCGCAGATCGTCGCGCCCCTGCATGCATTTGTCAAACGAGCGCGCCAGTTTATGCGCCTCAACCGCCGCGGCCGCACACGAGGGCGCGGCTGATAGAATCCCTTCCTTCCAGAGAGGTGGTTGATGATGACGCTGCGATTCGGAAGCACCGGCCCCGAGGTCGCGCGGCTCCAGGAGGCGTTGCGAGGCCACGGGTTCAATCCCGGTGCCAGCGATGGCTCCTTTGGCCGGGCGACCGAGGCCGCCCTGGTCGCCTTTCAGCGCAGCGAGGGACTGCTGCCCGACGGCGTCGTCGGTCCGCGCACGGCGGCGGCGCTCGGCCTGGTCGAGCAGATCACGATTCCAAGCGTCATTCCGGGCGTCACCGTGGAGATCGTGGCGGAGATGTTCCCCGGGGCGCCGGTGCGCAACATCGAACGGCATCTGCCGGTCGTCCTCGACGCGCTCCTCACGTCCCAGCTCACCGAACAGACGATGGTGCTGATGTCGCTGGCGACCATTCGCGCCGAGACGGCCGGATTCGAGCCGATCGACGAGGGCCGCAGCCGGTTCAACACGTCGCCGAGCGGGCATCCGTTCGACCTGTACGATCGCCGCCGGGATCTCGGCAACCTTGGCCCGCCCGACGGCGAGCGATACCGCGGGCGCGGCTTCATCCAGCTGACCGGCCGCGCGAATTACGAGAGGCATGGCCCCGCGATTGGCGTGCCGGACCTGGCGACGCGACCCGACCGCGCGAACGAGCCGGCCATCGCGGCGCGGCTCCTCGCCAGCTTCATCAAGAACAAAGAGCGGGCGATCAAGGAGGCGCTGCTGCACGGCGATCTCGGGGCGGCGCGCAGGTTGGTCAACGGCGGCAGCCACGGGCTGGATGCGTTTACCGACGCGTTCAGGACCGGCGAGCGCCTTATTCCAGGGGAGCTCGGAAGTCCCGTGGGCTGACGCGAGAAACCGTGTAGGCGGCAGGCGCGCTCGCGCCGGTGGAGGCTCATGACGCGCTGGTCACAGGCGGCAGCAGGGGCATCGGGTTGGCCATCGCGCAGGAGTTGGCCAGGGCCGGGCACCAACTGCTGCCGTCTAGAAACCCAGCCCGTGATTTTCTGAACAGACATTTCGCGGAATCGATCTTGGGACCGGTACGGGGATATGAGAAAGGGTGTTCCGCTGAGAACGTGGGATTTGCGGGCAATCGCCGCGCGATCCTGAGGTTCAGACGCAGCAGGAACGGCAACTTGTTACGCCGTTCGCCGCTGGTCACCACTACGGCGTTGATCATTATCAATCCCGAGTTGCCTCCGCATCCATCGGTGCCAACGTCGGCATACGGCCGGCTCGACGTCGCGTTGCCCTCCTCGGTCTGAAGCCTCCACACGGACCCCGGGCTGCCGTCCGCCACGAACGCTTGGTATCTGTGATACTCCCCCGACTGTACGTGCAGGGCTGTCGTATTATTCCTCGCAGTACATCACGAGAGCCAGTCGAAGCCCGCGTCCACACGACAGCCACCTGTGGAGGTGCTTATGACGAATCGTTGGCGTTCTTTGGTCGTCTCTCTCACACTTGCTCTGGCGTTCTTCGTTCCGGCGCACTTCGCGCGCGCGCAGGTCATAACAGCGACGCTATACGGCGTCGTGCAGGACGGCACCGGCGGCATCCTGCCGGGCGCCACCGTCGTCGTCACACACGGGGGCACGAACCTCACACGAGAAACGGTGTCGGATGACCGTGGCGAATTCGCGCTGCCCACCCTTCCGGCGGGACCGTATGCGATCAAGATCGAGCTCGCAGGGTTCAAGACGTACAGCAGCCAGGGGCTGACGCTCGGGGCCGGTCAGACGGTGCGCCAGACCTACGTCCTCGAAGTGGGAAGCCTCGAGGAAACGGTGACGGTGACCGAGTCGTCGCCGCTCGTGCAGACGTCGTCGACGGCCCAGATGCAGACGATTGGAACGGAAGTGCGCGAGATCCCGGTTTCGCGCCGAAACCTGCAGAACGTCGTCCTGCTCTCGCCGGGCGTGAATTCGACGGACAACGCCGTCGCGGGCGGCCGGGCGTTTCGCGTGAACGGCGTCGGCGATGGTGGCAGCGCGATCACGGTCGATGGCAGCAGCGCCCAAACCAACCCGGAAAACCGCGGCTTCGGCAACTACGGCGGCCAGAACCAGATCGAGATCCTGAGCGTCGAGTCGGTTGCCGAGGTGCAGGTCGTCAAAGGTGTCCTGGCGGCGGAGTACGGTGGCTCGATCGGCGGGCAAGTCAACTTGATTACGCGATCCGGAACCAATCAGTTCCACGGATCGCTGCTCGAAAACTTCCAGAGCGAGGCGTTCTCGTCGCGCGATCCATTCCTGCCGGCGACTACGCCTAAAGCCGAAATCAGATTCAACCAGTTCGGCGGGTCGCTTGGCGGGCCCATCCTGCGGAACCGCGTCCTGTTCTTCACCACCTATGAAGGCTATCGCGAGGAGTCGGGCCGGACGGTGTCGGAGAGTGTGGCGACACAGGCGACGCGCGATCGTATTCTGGCCGCGCTGCCCTATCCCGAGACCAGACTCGTGCTCGACAACATGCCGTTGCCGAACCAGCCGATCAACGACATCATCGGACGGTACACGGACGCCAAGAATGTGATCCGGCGCGACGACACGTTCCTGGGGAAAGTGGACTTCGAGGCCGGCGCCGGCAGGTTGTCGGTGACCGCCTCCCGGATGCGGCCGTTTGCTTCTGTGCCGCGAATCCAGATCGACAACGCTCAGCAGTACACCAACGGCTCGAAGCGCGTCTCGACCAACTACGTGCTGACGGGCAGCTCGTGGCTCTCCGAGAGCCGGTTCGGCTGGAATCGGAATACGCTCGATCGCTTCGACGGGTTCTGGCTCGCGGAATCGCCCACGCGAGGGCCCCAACCGGACCTCTACGACGTGCGGAAGCGGATTGGAACTATCAATGTGCCAGGCCTCTTCGTGACCGGAAATACCGAAATCCTCGGGTTGACCTACGACGCGTACAACCTGGACCAGAAGGTGACCCGGCTCCTGGGAGCCCACGCGGTGAAGTTCGGGGTCCGCTGGGCGCGCGAGATCGGCTACAAGTCGAATCCGCAGTCGAACCGGTTTACCTTCCCCAACCTCGCCGACTTGCTGGCGAACAAGCCGAGCGACTTCCTGCTCGCGATGGGCAACCCACCGCATCGCGCGTGGGTCGACCAGCTCGGCGGCTTTATCCAGGACGACTGGCGCGTCAGCGATCGGTTCGTGCTCAACCTGGGCCTGCGCTACGACTACTATCCCGGGTTTGGCTACAAGTCCCTGGACCCGGACAACCCGGCGGAGGTCAACAATCTGAACAATCCGACCGACATCCGCAAGATGGATTTCGGCGCGCCGCGCCCTCTGGACAAGCCGATCGACGACGACAAGCTGAACTTCGCCCCGCGCGCCGGATTTGCCTGGACCCTCGATCGCGCGCGCGCGACCGTCGTTCGCGGTGGTGTCGGCGTGTTCACCACCGGCCACATCATGGCGTTGTTCCAGAACGCGGTGGCGCGCCCCTTCACCCCGGTGCGCCAGGGCTGGAACCGCACGGAGCTCGAGGCACGCGGCATCGGCTGGCCGGCCTATCCGGAGGATGCCAACGCGATCGCGATCCGCGACTCGGGCGGCAAGAAGAACCTCTACTACATGTTTCAGACCGACATGAAGAGTCCCGAAACCGTGCAGGCCACCTTCGATGTGCAGCGGCAAATTGGAAGACTGGCGTCGGTCTCGGCTGGCTACGTCCACACCAGCGGGAAAAACCTTCCGATCTTGTTGAACTTTGCGCTCGCGTACGATCGGGTCACCGGCGCGCGGCCCAACCCGGCCATCACTCCGGGTGGGTGGTACGTCACCAGCGGGCAGACCATGAAATACAACGCGTTCGAAGGGAGCGCCAGGCTCAACCGGTTCCATGGCCTCGACCTGGTGCTGCACTACACGTTGTCGGAAGGCTGGTCGCAGCAGGGGGCCAACCTGGTCGGCAACTTCAACAGCTCAATCGGTGCCGACACCTACATGAATACGCAGGACTTCTTCAATCCCTTGCTCGACGTCGACTACTCGCCGGTGATCGGCGAGGTGCGTCATCGCGTCACCAGCACGGTGGTCTACGACATCCCGTGGCTGGCTGACCGGACGGACGTGGTCGGCAGCGTGCTGGGCGGGTGGCAGCTTTCGAGCGTGCTCAACTTCCGATCGGGCGAACCGCTGCGCATCACCCAGGCGTCGGGCATTGGCAACAGCCGGCCGGATTACAACGGCGGGAACCAGGTGTTCGACAACTGGCGCGACACGCTCCAGTACCTCGACCGCAGCGCATACACGCTGGTGCCGACGTCCCCGATTACGCGGGCGACGATCCGACCGGGCAACCAGAACTCTTCTCAGGTCCAGGGGCCGGGCCGCCGGCGTGTGGACCTGACGGTTGCGAAGGCGTTCAGGTTGCGGGGCCAGACGCAGCTTCAGATCCGCTTCGAGTCGTTCAACGTCTTCAACTGGCCGCAATACAACAACCCTGTCCTGAACGTCGTGGCGCCCGACTTCGGCCAGATTTTGAGCGTGGCGTCGACGAGGACGGGACAGATCGGACTGCGGCTGACGTTCTGATAGTGGTGGGCGCGCCTTGCGCCCGCCACATTCCAACAGCCTGGGCGGGCCACGTCTCGAAGGGACGTCGTGTGCCCTCCCGCGATCTGCGTTGATCGCGGCCGTACGCTCGACCATGTGGGGCGCCGCGACTCGGACCAGGGGCTACGGTCGAATGGCCATCGGCCACTCAGATCTCGGCGGCACCAGAGCGCGACGGACGAAATAAGTCAGCGCGCAGCGTTGCACAGGTGTCGAGGTAAGACGCCTCCGCTTGGGCCATCTCCGATGCGGACGGGTCGTTTCGTGCGCAAAGTTTCACGTTTCTTTCAAGTGGTCTTCCCTGGAAATTACGCCAAGGGCGGAGGCACTAGCCGCACGATGCCGCCTGTGGTGGAAGGTTATTGGGGCGCGTGAGGTCGCTATAATTCAACCGTGCCGCCGGTGCCTCTGAGCCTGGATACGTCGCCGGAGATCGAGCGCCGGCAGATCGAACGCTGGCGGCACATGTCCGCCGAGCAGAAAGCCGCGATTGTGTCCGGCCTTACACAAGCTGTGTACGACCTGGCGCGTGCCGGCATCCGACTCCGGCACCCGGACGCGTCGCCGCGCGAGCAGTTCCTCCGGCTGGCGTTGATCACGCTCGGGCCGGACCTGGCTCGACGAGCCTACCCCGAGATCGCAGCGACGAACCTGATGTGACAGTCCCGGTTGATCCAATTGCGGTGGCGCTTGCGGTGACGCGCGCGCTCGACGCGCTTGGAGTCATCCACACCATCGGCGGTTCGATCGCCAGCTCGCTCGCCGGCGAGCCCCGGTCCACGATCGACATCGATGTGGTTGCCGCGCTTCGTGAGTCCGACGTGCCCGGGCTGCTCTCCGCGCTGTCGGCGGATTTCTATGCGGACGAAGAGGCGCTCCGCCGCGCCGTTCGGCAACGGTCGAGCGCCAACCTCATTCATCAGGCGACCCAACTGAAGGTCGATCTGTTCGTGGCCGGTGGGACGCCGCTCGACGAGCAGCAGTTGCGGCGGCGGCGGGCGGTCGAGATCACGCCAGGGCGTACCCTCCACGTGCATCCGCCAGAGGACATCCTGCTGCAGAAGCTGCGTTGGTACCGTAAGGGCGGCGAGACATCTGAGCGTCAATGGCGCGACATCCTCGGCATCATCCGAGTCCAGACGCAGCACCTTGATCGCGATTACCTGCGGGTGAATGCGCCTGCGCTCGGTGTGGCCGACCTGCTCGTGCGTGCGTTCCGGGAGGGGTCCGGCGAGGTATAGCTGCCCGCGTCTCTTGTGAAGTTGAATCGTGGTACCGGTACGGGGTTTTGCGAAGGGTTGGTGCGTGACATTCGAGGGAAGTGCCGCCTGACGCTTTTTCGCGTTCACGGGCGACAACAGCACCCTGCCTCCAGCAGCAGCCCTACGTGTGTGATAAGGTTACATGTAACCTGTCACCCGACCACCATGGCCGCAACGACCTCTACGAAGACGCCCTCGCGTGAGAAGGTCCGCGCCTACCGCGAACGACTGCGGCGCCGCGGGCTGAGGCCGATCCAGATCTGGGTTCCCGACCTGGGTTCACGAACGTTCGCGCGAGAGGCCCGGCGGCAATCCAGGCTCGTCGCAGCCAGTCCATTCGAACGCGAAGAGCAGGCGTTCGTCGACGCGGTGTCCGAATGGAAGTCTGAGTGAAACGGGCGGAAGTCTGGACCGTCGCGGGCGGGCCGGACTACGCCGGCAAACCGCGCCCTGCCGTCATCCTCCAAGACGATGTCTTCGCGGGAACGGCGTCCATCACCGTCTGCCCGTTGACCACGCACTTGCTGGACGCGCCGCTCATCCGACTTGGCGTCGAGCCGACGAAGCAGAACGGCCTGCGCGCCGCCAGCCATCTGATGGTCGACAAGATCACGACGGTCGCCAAGTCGAAGCTGCAGCAACGTGTCGGGAAGCTCGCGGAAGAAGACATGACTCGCCTGAATCGTGCCGTCCTCGTATTGCTCGGACTGGCCGGACGTCCGAAGGAGTAGCGCCGGGCGCAGCCTGCCGTGAACCCCGGAGACGGCTCGTGTGCTTGACGATTCTGAGGTCGACTTCTTCTGGTACCGGTACGGGGATTCGAACCCCGGTCCCGTGGCTGAGAACCACGTGTCCTGACCCCTAGACGATACCGGCCCCGGTCGAAGGAACTTTCATGTTATCGGATGACTCGTGGCGGGTAAAGGCCCGGCCTCCTCGAAGCGGCCGAGGGCGTGCGGGCACTGCTATCATTGAGACGTGCGTGCGTTCATCAAACTGCTGGTTGCCCTGACACTGATCGCCGCGGTCGGCGTACTTGCCGCGTGGTTCTGGACGTCGGGCGCCGACGGCCCCCGCATCGATCTCCGCCAGCCCGAGCGCTTCGTCGGCCAGGCCACGCCGCTCGATCTGCGCGTGGAGGCGCCCGGCGGCCGATTCGCGCGCGTCGAGGTGACGCTGGAGCAGAGCGGGCGGAGCTTCCCGGTCTTCACGCTCGACCAGTCGAGCTCGGGCACCGTGCGGCAGGACAGCGCGGAACGGCTCTTCATCATGCGCACGGTCGGCAAGCGCGACATCCCCGAGCTCACCGCGGGGCCGGCGCGCCTCGTGGTGCGCGCGGCGCGTCCGCTCCTCTTCGGCCTTCGCCAGGCCGAGACGGTCGTCGCGCGCGACGTCGAGGTCCGGCTCGAACCGCCGCGGGTCGCGGTGCTCTCGACGCTCCACTATGTGAACCATGGCGGCGCCGAGCTCGTTGTTTATCGTGCGACACCGGCGGACGTCGAGTCTGGCGTCCGCGTCGGCGACCAGACGTATCCGGGCTTTCCGGGATCAGGGGCGGGCGTTCCCGGCGACGCATCGGTCAAGGTCGCCTTCTTCGCACTGCTCCACGACCAGGATCTGACCACGCCGGTCGCGCTGTTCGCGCGCGACGCGGCCGGCAACGAAGCGACGGCCGCGCTCGACCACCGCGCGTTTCCGAAGCCGTTCGCGCGGAGCCGTATCCAGATCGACGACCGGTTCTTCCAGCAGGTGGTGCCGGCCATTGCCGCAGGCACGCCGGACATGGCGCTGTCCACATCGGGCGACCAGCTGCTCGCCTCGTTTCTGCGGATCAACGGTGAGCTGCGCATGCGCAACAACCAGACGATCGCGGAGCTCGCGCGGAAAACCACGCCGCAGATGCTGTGGAAGGATGCGTTTCAACCGCTGACCAACGCCGCCGTGGAATCGCGTTTCGCCGACAACCGCACGTACGTCTATCAGGGCAAGGACGTCGATCAGCAGGTGCATCTCGGCTTCGACCTCGCCGTCACCCGGCGCACGCCCGTGCTCGCGGCGCACAACGGCATCGTCCTGTACGCCGGCGACCTCGGCATCTACGGCAACACCGTCATCCTCGATCACGGACTCGGCGTCCAGTCGCTGTCCGCGCATCTGTCTTCGATGGACGTGAAGGTCGGCGACCGCGTCGACAAGGGGCGTCCGCTCGGGCGAAGCGGCATGACGGGGCTCGCAGCGGGCGATCACCTGCATTTCACGATGCTTCTGAACGGGCGTGCGGTGACTCCCGTCGAATGGTGGGACCCGAAGTGGATGCAGGACCGCGTCCTCAGGAAGATCGCCGAGGCAGGGGGCATGTGATAATCAGGGGTTGGAGAGAGTTGATGACGCGACGCGTAGGGGTGCTGGTCCTCGTGCTGATGAGCGGCGTGCTTGCGGCGGCCTGTGGAGGCGCTTCGCAGGAATCGGCCGGCCCGCCACCGCCCACTGAGAGTCCGGTCGACCCGACGACGGCGGGCGGCGTGACGGGCCGGGTGACGTTTGCCGGCACGCCGCCGGCGAACCCGGCGCTGCCCATGGACTCGGATCCCAACTGCGTGTCGCAGGGCGGCGCCACCGCCACGGGAGAAGGGGTCGTCGTCGGCGCCGACGGCGCGCTGCAGAATGTCTTCGTCTACGTGAAGGACGGTCTCGGCAGCCTCCGCTTCCCGGTGCCCTCGACGGCCCTCGTCCTCGATCAGAAGGGATGCCGCTACGTGCCGCACGTGCTCGGCGTGCAGGTCGGCCAGCGCGTCGAAATCCTCAACAGCGATCCGACGCTGCACAACATCCACGCGGTGCCGATGGCGAACCGGGAGTTCAACACCGGCCAGCCGATCCCTGGCATGAAGCACACGCACCAGTTCACCGCCCGCGAGGTGATGGTGCCATTCAAGTGCGACGTCCACCCGTGGATGAACGCGTACGTCGGCGTGCTCGATCATCCGTTCTTCGCCGTCACCGGCGCCGACGGCGGCTTCGAGCTGAAGGGACTGCCCCCGGGCACCTACACGATCGAAGCGTGGCACGAGAGGCTCGGCACGCAGACGCAGATG
>Ga0233425_10010672_pt1 | contig 11050 bp, 11 predicted proteins | sample Watercolumn_Towu_2_FD_181712 | JGI IMG/M metagenome (GOLD analysis project Ga0233425, IMG submission 181712) | Freshwater microbial communities from Lake Towuti, South Sulawesi, Indonesia - Watercolumn_Towuti2014_140_MG | ecosystem: Environmental > Aquatic > Freshwater > Lake | place...
CTGGACACTACAGGAATATGCAAACGCTTCTTCCGGGGGGTATGATCGCTGGGGGACGTGGTGGGGGAAATTTTCCGTTGCTGATGTTGTTCCTACCGACGTACCTACTGTAACGCCTACGCCGACACCGACACCGACACCGACACCGTCAGGGTGTGTTGCTGAACAGCTCACGATATTTCCGGAAAGCCTTGCACTTACGAGGAAACAGAGCAGCGAGGTCATTGTAACAGTTACCGGTATAGAAGGCTGCCCTGTAGAAAACGAGACGGTTAAAGCGGTAGTAGGAGTTCGTGCCAAAAAGTATGTAAAGATTGCGCCGGGAAGTGTTGAGACGAATGGGGATGGCAAGGCGGTTTTTTCCATTACCGCAAGGAAAAGGACAGGCAGAGTCAGAATAAAGTTTAAGGTGAACAGTCTGGTGAATAAGACTTTGATTGTGGAAATAAAATGAAAGGATGTCTGTCGCAGAATGGCTATGACAAACAGCAAATGTTTGAAATGATCGAAATTAAACCGGTAGCGGGAAAGATAGATGCGATAGTGAAGGTGCCCGGTTCGAAAAGTTATACGAATCGGGCACTCATAACGGCTGCATTGGCAGATGGTAAATCAACCATATCCAACGCACTCTTCAGTGATGATACGAAGTATATGGCGTCCGGTTTAAATACTCTGGGTATAGACGTCACAGAAGATCAAAAAGGGAGCAGATTTGTTGTTCACGGCAAAGGTGGAACTATTCCCAATGCAGAGGCGCATTTGTTTGTGGGGAATGCCGGGACTGCCATGAGATTTATGACGGCTATGCTGACACTCGGCAACGGAGTGTATGAAATAGACGGTGTGGAGCGGATGAGAGAAAGGCCTATTCAGGATTTGCTCGATGGATTACGGCAGCTTGGAGCAGATGTCGAATCGAAATTCAAGAACGGCTGTCCGCCGGTAATCATACGCAGTCACGGTTTGCGCGGCGGATCGGCTGTTGTTAAAGGGGATTTGAGCAGTCAGTATTTTAGCGCATTATTCATGGCGGCACCCTATGCGAGACATGACGTGACGATCGAGGTGAAGGGACAGTTGGTTTCAAAACGGTATGTGGATATGACGCTGGAATTGATGCGGCGGTTTGGCGGAGAAGTTGTGAATAATGACTACAGGACATTCTTTATAAAATCAGGACAGCGGTATAAGGCAACAGATTACGAAGTGGAGGGAGATGCATCGGCCGCTTCGTATTTTTTTGCTGCTGCTGCGATTACTGGAGGAAAAGTTCGTGTTACCGGCATCGGAAGCGGTTCGCTGCAGGGTGATATTCATTTCGTGGATATATTGGAAAACATGGGTTGCACGGTAACGAAGGATATTCACTGGATTGAAGTGCAGGGAAACACGCTTTGCGGCGTGGACGTTGATATGGGAGATATGCCCGATGTGGCGCAAACCCTTGCTGCGGTGGCGGTCTTTGCTAAAGGCAAAACGAGGGTGAGAAACGTGCAGAATATGCGGATAAAGGAAACGGACCGTATTTCGGCGGTAGTAAACGAACTGCGTCGTATGGGAGTTTCGGTTGTTGAATACGAGGATGGTTTTGAGATTGAACCGTCTGTGCCCGTACCGGCAAAAGTGGAAACGTACGACGACCATCGTATGGCAATGAGCTTTGCATTGGTTGGATTACGCGCAGAGGGGATCGTGATAAAAAATCCCGGATGCGTGTCCAAGACGTTTCCTGATTATTTTGACAGACTGAAGACGCTGAAAGACAATGTCCGGAGAGGGTAAGTAAACGCATGACCGGATTCCGGGTCAGAATTTCTCGTTCAGGAAAAAATCTTTATTGATAAAGGCATGGCTACGCAGGAAAACGACGAGACGTATATGGCGCTTGCCATTGAACTGGCGGAAAAAGGGCGCGGGAAAGTAGAGCCCAACCCTATGGTTGGTGCGGTGCTCGTAAAAAATGATGAAATCATTGCGAAAGGCTACCATCAGATATTTGGCGGCGCACATGCGGAAATTAACGCAATCAATGAAGGGAAGGATAGTTGTAAAGGCGCTATCCTTTATGTCTCCATGGAACCCTGCTCTCACTTTGGCAAGACGGCGCCCTGTACGGACGCCATAATTAAGGCGGGAATCAGAAAGGTGGTAACGACCTCGTGTGACCCCAATCCCATTACTTCCGGAAAGGGAATCCGGAAGCTTCAGGAGGCGGGTATTGAGGTTCAGATGGGCGTTCTGGAAGAACGGGCAAAAAGGCTCAATGCCCCTTTTTTTAAATTAATGCTGATGGGGTTGCCATACATAATTCTGAAGTGGGCAATGTCGCTCGACGGCAAGATTGCGACATATACGGGAGATTCAAAGTGGATAACTTCCGAAGAATCCAGGGAATATGTGCATAAGATTCGGGGGGAAGTGGACGGCATTATGGTGGGGATTAATACGGTACTAAGGGACGATCCGTTATTGACCTGCCGTCTTGAAGGAGGAAGGAATCCGAGGAGGATTATTGCCGACAGCAAGGCTGCGCTGCCGCTGCATTCACGGCTTTTACAGACGATCAAAGAAAGCGAAGTAATAGTTGCAGTAAATGAGGGCGCTCAGGCAGAGAGGGTAAGAAAGCTCGAAGAGGGAGGGTGCAGGGTCATTCGGACGAAGAATAGCGGCGATCTCGTGGATTTTCAGGAATTATTCCGTCAACTGGGGAAGTTAAATGTAACGAATATTCTGGTGGAAGGGGGCGGCGGTGTGATTACTTCCATACTGGAGGAGCGCCTTGCTGACAAGGTTATGGTGTTTATTGCCCCGATTATAGTCGGAGGTATTGACGCAAAGTCTCCCGTCCTTGGGAAGGGGATTGAAAAAATAAGTGCGGCTATGCAAATGAGGGATATTACGGTCAAACGGTTTTCTGACGATCTTCTTATAGAAGGTGTTTTGGTGTGAGAAGGGTAGGCAGGTAGGACGGGCAATATCCCCCCTAATCAGCTCATTTTTGGCAGGCGATGCTTACCCTGCACGACTTGGCGATGCGAGTGATTGTTAGCGGGTCCTATTCTGTTTCGTATTGAAGGACTTTTAGTTGCTCAGGTTTTATTCTGGCACGAAGATTGAGCATTTCAACACCCACTACTTTGCCATCTGCGTTGAAATCCAGAATCACACCCGGCTGTACTTCCTCTGATTCTACAATGGACGATTCATCCAATCTGAAGTAAAGAGCATCATTTTCTTTGTCTACTTTTAATCTCATTTTTGCCTCCTTGCCCTGCGGTCAAAAAATACTGTAACTAATTTCTTTGGTGCAACATGAGGGTTTACAACTACATGCAGAATTTGCTCCTCATGTTCCGGAATCTCTCGTTCTTTCAACATGTCCTGGGTATGTGCGGATAGTTTAGTGGGAATCATTGACCTGATGAATAAGGGATGAAATAACCGTGAGACGTGTCCGTTGGCTGCAAACCAGAAGGATCTTTATTCTTGTGGGAGGAGAAAAGGTTGTATCGTAATCATTTTATATCAAGATAACTACTCTACCAATTCCCCAAATAGATAAAAAATTCTCTTTTGATTCATATTAATTATGTTGAAGACACCATATTAGATAGGTAAGATTACCAATCGGTAAAGCCATGAAAAAAGGGGGGCAAGGGTTGCACCTTAATCTTAAATAATCGGCCAGTAATTCCTATAATAACGCTATTGGCAACACGCATAGAGCAGAAAAGGTATTGAGAAATATAATCTTTTAGAGGAGAGCGACTGAATGTAAAGGTTTTGTTGGGTGGATTAGGCGCAAGCGAATCCACCATTTTAAACTACGACATCAATTAGTGCATGGATAAAGAATTAGACGCAAAGGATTTAAATTTGGAGGTATTAACTATGCAATAACAAGGTATATATTGGATGAGACCGGTGATTAGACATGAATAAAACACGCAGGCAAAATGAGGTGTATATTCAAAAGATATAAGATGATTATGACGAACATTGTTTAAACAAGGACTAAACATAAAAAAATGTTCTATAAGGTATACAATCAAATGAATATTATTGATTTTATAACCGAAGATATCAGGTCACAATAATCGTACGGAAAGGGAGAAATAGCTAATGGGAAGGAAAAGCCATATAGTATTGCCGAAAGACAAAATCGCTGAATTCTGTAAGCGGCACCATATACGCAAGCTGTCGCTGTTCGGTTCCGGCCTGCATGGCGATTTTGGGCCAGAAAGCGATATAGACCTTCTCGTTGAGTTTGAGCCAGATCATATTCCAGGTCTCATAACCTTATCTGGTATGGAGATCGAATTAAGCGAAATCATCGGGCGAAAAGTGGACTTGAGGACACCTGAAGATTTAAGCCGCTATTTCCGCAAGGAGGTAGTTGGGTCGGCAGAGGTGCAATATGTGCAGTAAAGCGGATATTGTTCGGATGCATCATATACTCGATGCAGCGAAAGAGGCCGTTTCTTTTGCTCAAGGGAAGGCCAGAAAGTCACTCGACAAAAACCGGATGCTGGTGCTTTCCCCTGGTCAAGGATATTGAGATTATAGGCGAGGCTGCCACTAATGTTTCAGAGGATTGTCGCGAGCAATTCCCTCATATCCCCTGGAGAAGCATAATCAACATGAGAAACCGGCTGATTCATGCCTATTTTGATATAAACCTGGATATTGTCTGGCAGACGGTTACTGAAGACCTTCCGTATCTCATAACTGAACTTGATAAAATACCCTTCCTTAAAAAGAAACTATGAAGAAGATAGATAAGCTTATTACCAATTCCCCTTACGAAAAACAAATCTGTAGAAAATTTATTGGAAATTCATTGTAATTATATTAAAGATACGATTGTAATTCAATACAATCACAAAGGAATTACGAGGGTAATGTACTATTGTTATTAACGAGTAATGGAGTTTCTACGGGAGGTATTATGTTAAAGGTAAAAGTCACTTCTAAAGGTCAAGTAACTATTCCCAGGGAAATCAGAGATAAACTTGGTATTCTGCCAGGAGAAGGCTTAGCCTTTGAAGAAAAGAATGGCGTATTCTATATTAAAAAATCTTTGAAGAAATCCCCTTTCGACAAGTGGGTAGGCAGGTTAAAAAAATATAAAGGGCAAAGAACCGATGAATTTATATTTTAGCTCTTTGTAATTAATTCTTCGTCTACCTTTTCAGCGAGTAATACTTTTAAAAGAGATTGATACGGAACGTCTCTTTTGTTAGCCAGTACTTTTAATTTTTCAATAAGTGACTCTGGCAATCGTATAGATATTGTCTTTGTAGTAGGTTTTAAATTTGGAAACAACGTTCTCTTTGCTTTTGAATAATCAATATATTCTGTAGAATCATGGGTTGACCAAAACTCACGCTCCTCATCTTCCGTCTTAAATTTCGGTATGTTTTTCAGTTTGCTCATATATTTTCCTTTCTTTCCTGTTCATATCCCTTGCTGATATTATCCTTATCTTATCATTCCTTATAGTGAACACCTTAGTACCTTATTACAAGCTAAATAAATACAATCGTAACAGACACAACGCCACGAATTTATGAAACAGTATAAAAATGCCCTTTTAAGAAATGGGGTTCAAGAGGTCGTGGGTTCAAATCCCGCAACCCCGACCACTAACATCAGGGGTTTCAGGCATCTGACACATTTCTTGTTGAGATACGGCTTTGCGGGTTCAGGTCTGTAACCCGTCCCTCAGGAATTCCTGACGCGTTACTTCTTTTTCGATTGCTTTTCGTATAAAGCAAAATATCCTTTTGCCTCGGTTGCCATCCCTTTGGCGTTATATGCGTCGCCGATCTCACGATAGATTTCCACATTGCGGGGGTTTGACATTACGGCTATTTGAAAGGCGTTAATTGCCTCGTCGTATTGTTTTTTCTTTATGTAATTTTTACCCAGACGGTATTGAGCGTCTGAATTGCTTGAATTAACTTCAACCGTTTTGTTGAAATATTTTACGGCTTCGTCGACATTCCCCATTTTTTCATATAAAATTCCGATGTTATAGAGCCCATTTTCATGTCCGGGGTCAATTTCCACTGCCTTTCGGTATTCCTCCAGGGCTTCCTTCTCCATTCCCTTCATGGAGTATGCAATGCCGAGGTTTGAATGTACTATTGCAAAATTTGGGTCTAATTCGACTCGTTTTTGTAATACTCTGACTGCTTCATCATATTTGCCGGTTTTTGTATATGCAATGCCAAGCAGGGAATAGGCAGGACGGTTGTCCGGTTTGATTTTGATTGTTTTCTCAAAAGTTTCTGAGGCGCTTTTAAAATCGCCTTTGTCAAAATATGCCGAACCTAATTGATAAAGGACTTCGGAATGCTCGGGTATACGTTCTAAAAATTTCTGAAAGGCTCCGATGGCCTCGTCATATTTTTCGCTTTGGGCATACGCGGCGCCGAGATTTTTGTAAGCATCGGGATTATCGGGGTTTTTGGCGATTGATTTTGTGTACATCTCGATAGCCTGCTCGTAAAGTCCGTACTTTGCATAGTTAAGCCCCTGCTTATATTGCTCGTTTGCGATATCAAGGGGGCCTGATGAGGCGTCCCGTCCGGTATTCTGCTGCCTGGCGGTGGTTGCGTCAGATTTATCTTTGCCGAAACAACGAACAAAATTCGACTGCATTGTTATTATAAGACCGGCGATGATTGCGATACGTAGAGTCATTTTGTTTTTCACTACAACTTCTCCCTTCTATGGAATGATAATAAATACGACAAGAAACACGAACATCTCAAAGCGCAGGTTCGGGGATTTTGTCTGTGTTTAAGAAAATAATAAATGATTATATCCGTATATGGTTGGTGATTCAACCTATCTTTTAAATCGGGCAATTGTTTTTCCCAGGCAGATTGTTATTAACAGGGAACTGAGGACGGCGACGTCTGTTGGTCCGGTTGGAAGGTCAAAGCGATAGGATATGTAAAAACCAATGAAAGATGCGGCAGTGCCTATGGCGGATGAAACGATGCAAAAAGGGAGGATACCGCGCACGACCATTCTTGCGGCAACCGGAGGAATCAACAGGAAGCCGAAGATGACCCAGGGGCCGACGGTCATTACGCCAAGTGAGATAATTATGCCGATAATCAGATAGAGCAGGATATCCCAGAGAACAACCTTTTTGCCGAGAGTGGTTGCCATATCAGAGTCGTATGAGACTACTACAAAATTGCGATGGAAGCCGACGATGCAGATAAAAATCGTTCCGTAAACGGCAAGCATTGACCATAAATAGAAATCGGGAACGGAAACGATTTCGCCTTTCAGCATGGAAAGCACCTCTGTTTGCCCGTATGGATTCCAGGAGACAAACAGGATGGAAACCGCCCCCGCAAGGACGTAAGTAAACCCAAGCCGGTTTTCGGTAAACCCCTTTCGCTTGCGTTCAAGGATTGCCAGCGTAAATATCGCAATAAGTGAAAATATGATAGAACCCGTTAAAGCCATGGTTTTTTCCGATTCCATGTGCGGCAGGAAATGCCATCCTATGGTATGGAGCAAAAAGGCAAATGCAATGCCCGCATTTGATACCTGTGGCAGGGCTATGCCAAGCAAAACCATGCGGCGTAACACAAAAAATATGCCCACCTGCGGACAGACGAGACCCACGATCAGCCCTGCATAAAAGGCATTTCTCAAAAGAAAATGCGGACTAAGTATTTCTAAAAATTGTTCCATGTGTCGTTTTATTCCTGAGTTGGTATTTCATCGATTCGTGACAAAGAAATTATCTCTTCTAATGAGCCAAGTACTACTTTATAGTGGTGGATATGGATTATTTTTTTTACCCAGCTTGGAATATGATGAACCTCATGGGTGATCATCATAATCGTTAACTGGCGCTTTTTGTGTAATTCGGTGATAAGTTCAATGATCTTCTTTTGGGCAATAATATCAATCCCTGTAATGGGTTCGTCAAGCAGCAAAATATCAGGTCTTGTAGCCAGTGCCCGTGCTATAAGTATTCGCTGTTTTTGCCCGCCGGACATTTCGGAGAAAAATTCCTTTTTTAAATCCAGCATTCCAACGTCTTTCAGGCATTGTTCCACCAGTAACCGATCGGTTTTGGAGGTAGGACAAAATGGTTTCCTCGTCCCGAAAGTGCCCATTAATACCACTTCCTCTGCCGTGAAAGGATATATTTCATCCAGATACTGGCGCTGCGGCACATAACCAAATCGGGTGGGACTGCCTTTGCCGTATATGATTGTGCCGTGAATAGGCGGAATAATCCGCAGAATAGTTTTGAAGAGTGTGGTTTTCCCGGAGCCGTTCGGTCCAAAAAGAACTGCAAATTCCCCTGCTTTCAGGGGAAAGTTAATGTCTTTGAGGAGAACTTTTCCGCCATAACCAATAGCAACATTTTCCAGTGTGATACAATTGTCTGTGTTCATAATTCACGCTTATTTTCCCCTCTGGAAAGAGGGGAGTGAAGGGGTGTGTGGCCAGTTCTTACCCCCCCAACTCCTCTTGTTAGAGGGGAGTATTACAAATCCTCCTTTTGGACTGCTACTTCATTGTGATTTCGTTTCCAGCGCGGATACGATTTGATTCATAGTATAATCAAAAAGGCTTAGATAGTCATTTGTTTCTTTTTGACCTCCGGGCATGATCGGCAAAACGACAACTTTTGCGCCGGTTTGGGCTGCAACAAAATCCGGTATTTTATGCTCCCTGAAGGGTTCTATTATGATAAGCCGCACCTCTTCCTTTTTCATCATGGGAATAAGATTATTGATATGGGCAGGAGATGGGGGAATTCCCGGCTTCGGTTCAAGTGTTCCTGTCACATTCAGATTAAATCTATTTGCAAAGTAAGAGAACGTTTTGTGATAGGTAACGATTTTTGTCCCGCGAAATGGCTCTAATATCTTTTGCCATTCGGATAATTTCCGATCGAGTCTCTTTACAAAATCATATAAATTGTTTTTGTAATAAGCACAGTTTCCAGCATCGATTTGACACAACTGATTACAGATATGCGTTGCGACGATCTTCCCATTTGCCGGGTCCAGCATGAAATGGGGATTCCCCATCGGATGGACGTCTCCCATGGCGCGATCGGCTGAAACAGGGACTTCTAACATCTGAATTCCTTTGGAGGCTATCAGATGGCCGGAATTACCCGAAAGTATTTTTTGATTCCTTGCACCGGTAATTAAAGACGGTAGCCAGCCGGTTTCCAACTGGCACCCCCCTTCGATGAGGAGGTCTGCCTTGTTGAGTTTGACTATAAAACTGGGTTTCGCATCCACGAAATGGGGGTCTTCTGTGGGTTTTGCAATGCAGGTGACGTCCACATATTCTTTTCCGATTTCTTTTACCAGGGCACCAAAATCGGAAGTGGTTGCAACGACATTCAGCTTTGCGTGGACAACAGATGCCCAGCCTAATATAAATAATAAGCAAAGACATATTTGGTATTTCATCTTCATAGTATATTCCTTTTAAAGTTGTGAGTTGAAAGATTTACGTTATAAGCGGAAAACGTACAACTTTTTTAATCTGTAATCTTACTCTGCACCCTCAGTAGTTGGCTGTTTTTAAAATTTGTGCGCACCATGTGACCCCAGTAAAAATTCAAACTGCAGGAATACGGAATGCTCCGTGCTGTCGTTTCTCAGGATGTCGTCATAGTTATACTGCAACCTGATTTTGGAGAATTCTGAAGGGTAAAACGTGAGATTAGGGGAGAGTCTCCAGCGTTCAAATCCCAACGGATCGGTAGCATATTCTTCGCCATCTACGTAATCACCGCGGAGTCCGGCAACCCAACGCTTTTTGAATCCCCAGCAGACCTGTGAATAGGCGCCCCAGTTATGCAGTACCTCGTCTGAGAGACGGGATTGTTCGTCTGCGCCTGCCTCGAAACGCCTTCTCATGACTTCGGCCTGCCAGGTGATAAATGGGAAACCACCGGCAGCATATTTCGACTTCCACTTCCAGAACATGTCAAGGCCGTAAATCAGTGTGTTTTCATCCGTTCCTGTGGAATTTGGCCCAAAGGCTGCCGATGCTCCCAGTAGAATGGTCTGTTCATCCGTCAAGTCAAACGATGTTGCAATGCGAGGTGTATATAACAGGTCTCCCATATTGCGTACCCGTGTTTCAACCGCCTTTCTTCCCAAGAGCGCCTCTTCATTTCTGAAGCTGTGCGCCGTTTCTCCCTGACTATCCTGTACCGTGAAAAACAATTCCGTATAGTTGTCGGTTGGAGCCAGCCAGGAAAGACGTGCACCGGGATTCCGCATTCCGTCAGGACCTAAAAAACGGCCGTTAACCAATGGCTGGTCAGCGAAATCCCACGCATGGGGATGAAATTGGTTCAGTCTTCCGAATTCTGTGAAAAAGGTGCCGGCTTTTACCTGTAAATTCAACGGCAGCGACATTGAGGTCAGGTACGCCTCTTCCACTTCAAGAAACGACTCTCCGTCTTTATCAATCTGGAATATAATGTTGGCCTGCCCCTTAAAATAGGGATCTATGGCGCCTTCAAATACCGTTTCAAGATTTTGTACGGTAAATCCACGTTGGTTGGGGTCGTGACCGCCTGTTTCCAACTTTTCTAAATCCTCAGCAGTTGAGCCGGCAGCGGAAAATAGCCCGTCAAAGGAGATATTCATATAATTTTTTCCCATACTCCAGACGGTCATAGGCTGTGCCGGAGACCATGTCCCGCTTTCCGAAGTCATTTGTTGGCCGGTTACGGTTGTGCTTGTTTGCGAAAAAATGGATTCTGTTGAAGGAGGCGTTGCGGCTGTACCGCTTTGTTGTGACCGGGATATTTCTTCTTTATTTATCGTGGAAACATCCGAGGTTTTAAGATTTCCTTCTGCAACAGCAGACTCGTTCCCTATTTCGCGGCGGGGCAATTCATGAATTGCCCCTACAGGTTCTGATTGGCTCTTTTTTAGTTCTGTATTTTCTTTCTCCAGAACGGCAATCTTTCCCTGCATCTCTTTAAAACGGGTATCGTAATCCTGTTTCATATTTTCAAGAATGG